>Ga0209611_10000700_pt1 | contig 52307 bp, 29 predicted proteins | sample S1TSphgellanicum_3_FD_187693 | JGI IMG/M metagenome (GOLD analysis project Ga0209611, IMG submission 187693) | Host-associated microbial communities from peat moss isolated from Minnesota, USA - S1T2_Fc - Sphagnum magellanicum MG (SPAdes) (version 2) | ecosystem: Host-associated > Plants > Peat... | reverse complement strand
GACGGACGGACAGTTATTTAGGAACTGTCCGTCCGGCTGGATGGATGACGATTCCAGTTGGATGGATGACGGTTCGGGCGAAGGTTGGAACTTGGAATGGGGTAGCGTTCTGCAGCAGAACGTCACGTCACGAACGGACGGGAAGACATAGTGAATTTATATATATGATATGTCTAAACACACATTCTTAAACCTAAGATCCAACATTAGTGCCAACATCTAATGACCCTTTTTCTATCAAATCTATGCAAAAATGAAATCAAAAGCAAAAACACTTCTAGAACTTGACACTTCATGCAAATCTACAACTCTTCCAACTTTCCATAAAAAAAATTGCATCTAGATTGGGCAAATTGTTTAGAATAGTTTGATGCACAAATTCATTACAAAGTTCATGACATGTGAAAATGATAAACTACAAGGTGCTTCCAAGTAACTAATGTCCACAATTCTTTAATTCATCACACCTAATTACTATGGATGACAACACTTCGACAACAACCTTGCATACTGCCCAAATGCTTGAAAATGATATATGATTTTACAACACCATTGTTAATCAAGAATAACATAATGCAATTGCTAAACAAAAAGTGAAGACATCCTAAAACAATAAAACTTGAATTACAAACCTACAATGACAAAATAACAAACCCTTCCCAACACCATAAATTTTTTTAAATTACAAATTTCATCCTCGTTCATGTGTAGAAAAAACCAAAAAAAAAACGAATTAAAAAAAACACAAAGGCATTAAAAAGGTAAAAGAAATGAGAAACAAGAATCAATTCTTATTCACTTGGTTTTCACCAACATGTTCAATTTTCTAGGCCTCAACCTAGGATCTATACATGTTTTGTCCCAAACTCACCTCCATTTGCCAAATTTTTTAGCTCAAATAATATTTTTTAATGTTGGTTTGAATAGATTTGATACATACATTATTGAATTTTTGAACTACCTTATCATTTGTAGTAGCATACTAGCAAACTTTTGAAAGTGCATGTCCTAAACAAGCTCCATCAAAAGGCGTAAACATTCCCAAGCCATCACAAAAGATGATAGAATTTAAGGCAAATGCACATGTTTACAAAATAGATTCCTCATCCTTTACATATGCCACAACCTTTTGAATAATAGAAAACATGTCAAATAGTTACTAGAATTGCAAAGCCATAGTGCATCAATAGTATCAAATACATCAAATAATCTAATTGTTACATGCTTGGGTTCTTAATTCTTTTAAATGAAATTTATAACCATAGCAATAACCTTGTGTGTTCATTTCAACATCCAAAGATACACATTGCTAACACACAAGTGGCTAATGCAAGTTATACATACTCAAGCAATGTTTTATGTAGTAATGTTAACATAACTTCTTCAACAAATACCTTTTAGATAGGAAGACCATTTTCGATCACAATTTGTACACCAACCTAAATGGAACCAAATGGATTCCACTATCTTGAATGGTAGAAAACCCTAAATGACACAAAACATCACATCCTCTAAAAAACCTTTATATGTGCCATATTGATTATTTGCACATGGGTTAATAACAACAAAAAATTCAAGGATGACAATAGGTGTAATGTGGACCTTTTACTAATTAGTTCCTAATCAATTGAAGATTTCAATAGATGTAATCAAACCTTTACAACATCTAATGTGCAAGGCGAAGATTCTAGGGCCACATATGTGATTGTGATAAATTATGCATCTCCTTAAGATGACACTTCCATTTTATTCCAAACAATGTGCAAAAAAAAAAAACAAAGGTGCAACTTATTGAAAAAATATATAATTTATAATTTATTCGGATGTAATTAGGGTGTTTGTAATTCATTATGAAAATATAATAAAAATATACTTAAAATATGCCATTATTTCATAACAAACTAAAAAATATCTTTTCATCTCAAGCATTTCTTAAAATATACAAAGAGTGAACTCTTGAAGTGCATCTCATGATCTAATTGGATGAAGATATATGTGCTAGTTGTTATTTACCTTGAAAAATGATCACGTCATGAATTCTGACTATGAGACTTTCAAAAAAGGTCCTACTTCTTCAACTCTTCCATGTGCATTTCAATTACATGTGCCTAATCAATAACATTAACCTTAAAAGGAACATTGAACACTTACAAGTTTTCAACAATACTACTACTTGCACAACCTACAACTTCAATTGACACATGATTGAAAATAAAATGAACATCATTTAGGTTTATTAAACTTGAAGAAACCATGTTTTGCTTATTGTCGTGCATTTTGTAACCAACTAAATATGTTTAAAACCAAAAAATTGATCACACAAACCAATTCCAACTTGATTACTATACAACAATGGCAAAGGATCACACAACCCAAAAATATATCAACAATGATAAAGGTTGCAAATAAAGGTTTCCATTTAGAATAATATGGTCACCAACATTAAAAACCAATAAGTTACAAGAATGAAAGCATAGTATACCTTTGAACTCTAAAGCATGGAAACACAAAAAACCCAAAATGTATTGAACAAAGTTTTTCATTCTTAAACACAAGTGAAAGTGCATATTTATAACATGAAAACACATAATGAAACTTTGATTTTCTACACAATTTACATCTCTTAAATGATATCATGTTTTTCAAAAAGGTTTTTATTTGTGTAAAAAACCTTAATTCATCATACCCAAATGTTTAATGTTCTAATAGACAACTCATTTGCAAATGTTGAAGACATTGGGGATTGTCATTATTGTTGGTTTCAAAAGTTGTTTAGGGAACAAAAGCAAGTAAGGTGCCAAAATTTATGTAAGGTAACAAGTAATCTTTCTCACAAAAACATATTCAAAAAATAAAAGAACATAGATAAAAATTGTTCAATATGCATAAATGTCAACCTTATAAACAAAACAAATTAAACCTAATCAATTGATTGAGCAATTTGATACTAAAGCATAGCCATGAATCCAAAGCCAACTCTACATCAACACACAATCAACAAGGTGTTCTTGCTTTGTTTTATTGATCGATCAAAAGATGATACCACCAATAACTTGGGTGCTTCATTCTTGTCCATAGCATGTATCTACAAAGATTCAAAAAGAATTTCGCTAAAAAGGACGATCTACCAAATTTCACTCAAATCATTTTGCAAAATGGAACTCCAACATAACCCCTCTCCCCTCCCAATCTTCCTCTTTCAACTCTATAATCATCAAAGACTTTGAACCTAACCTACCCATCCAATTCCCATACACATGCCCTAAAGCTTTCTAGGTGTGAATGTTCCATGACCAATGTGCTAGAAGGAACCAAAATCAACTTGTTCAATCATTCCAAAATTATAAGTAATAAATTCAAATTTAAACAAAATTACTAAAGGGCCAAGAATTACAAAAGAACCCAGAATCCCCAAAAAAAAAACCCACCCAAAAAATTAAAAAATTAAAAATCTTTAGCCAGAACTGAGTCAATTTAAAGAAAGCAGAACTAAATACCTAGCCAGTTTTAAAACACTGAAAAAATATATATATTTTTAATCGCTTTTCGGTGGTTCAGTTTTTCACGGCCGTTCGATTTTCAACATCCAAAGACTGCAATTGGTTACTTTCAGAATAGCATCGTGGACGTCAATAGATAAAAAATAGAGACAATATCAACGGTTGAGGACCGCATCTCACACGGATCGACCGGCGGATGACCCAAATGCAACGGATTCAGGATAGTATGGTCACCGTCGATGGATCAAATCGAACTTAATGATATAAACGGTTGCGATCCGCATTTCACACGGATCGACGAAAGTGAGAAATGAAACGGATTTCAGTACAGCATGGTGGCCGTCGATGGATCATAGTTTCAGGAAGTGTCAACGGCTCCGATCCGCAGTTCACATGGATCGACCGGGTTGAAACGTAATCCACAGGGGTGAAGTTGTAGCCACTCTGGTTAAGTGTGATTTTAGGGTTTAAAGCAAGAGCTTGGCCCAGGCCAACAGCGTCTGTCTGATCCTGTCTCCTTCAGCCTTTCGTCTTTCCTGCTTCATGAGATTTTGGATCTGTTATCTTTGTTGTTGCTACAATATAGTTTGGATCTTTGCAATTGTGGCCATCTCTTCATCTTTCTTGTGTGAGCGAGAATTTGTATATTTTTAATTGCGGAAGCTTTTTATTGAAATTTGTTTGATCGATTCTATCGTCTGATATCATGTCTGGAAGAGGAAAGGGAGGAAAGGGTCTTGGAAAGGGAGGGGCGAAGCGACACAGGAAGGTGTTGCGGGACAACATCCAGGGCATCACCAAGCCTGCTATCAGGAGGTTGGCTAGGAGGGGAGGTGTAAAGAGGATCAGTGGCTTGATTTACGAGGAGACTCGTGGTGTTCTCAAGATCTTCTTGGAGAATGTTATCCGTGATGCTGTCACTTACACTGAGCATGCTAGGCGCAAGACGGTGACGGCTATGGATGTCGTGTATGCTCTCAAGAGGCAGGGACGCACGTTGTATGGTTTTGGCGGTTGATTCGGCTGGCGGGAAGGTGTTCTGGCCCTATCCTGTTACCTCATGGTGTTCTTGAACACCACCTATCTCGAGAGAACCAGGCTTCATGACAGAATTCATTTTGAATGGGTGGCCGGTAGCTTGTCTGTCGTGCTTCTGTGTATTCGTGTCTGCTTGTTCTAGTCTGTATGTCTGTATCATGTGCTTGATATGGTTATTGTCCCAAGTTTGAGTCTGAGCACTTCAGCTGCTTGCATTGTGGTGGCACCCTGTTGATATCCGGGTTTTGCTGAGTTTTACTAATGTTCTTGTGTTTCAATTGTGGCTCATGCTATGTAGTTCTGGCATCTAGAGCTTGCTGTAAGAAGATACTTGTAAATTTTTTTGAAGTTTATTGGATATGTTTTGAAGTGATTGGACATGGACAGCATCAGCTTTTGAGTTTATAATGTAAATGGCTGCTTAAACCCTTTCTTGCTTGTGTCTTCTGGTCTGTCTGTAGGTCTTCATTTTCTTCTCCAGCTTCAAGAACAATTTATGCTTTATTTCCATGGCATTTGCTGCCCTGTGTGCAGTCTGTAAAGGCTGTAACTTCATGTCAGTTAACAGTTAGGAAAACTGCAAGATGTTTGCACAACAGCAGCTTGTGACAAAGCTATTGCTCAAACTCCAACTTCTATAGCATCCTTGCCTGCTGAGTTTTTTTCCTGTCAGTAGCATCCATGCCTGTGGAATTTCTTTCAGTTGGTCTGTTTCCAAACCTGCTCAAGTAGAATGTTGTGCAACCAATATATCTGCATATCTTGACTCCATCGAAGGCAATTCTACTGTAGAAGCATCTATAGCTGTGTTTGAAAGAGTTCTGACTTGCAAGGATGATTGTTCCCTGTTCACATGTAAAAACCACCATTGATGTTCAGGCATTCTGATCTCCACCCTAAAGCCTTAGCATAAAAATGTGATGTTAAGTTATGCTCTTGTTCAGTTTAGATGGAAAAATGGTGAAATTGGGCAAGTACATGCAATTTGCACAAATTAAACCACAATTATTAAGCAAAGCCATTTGTCATTGTACTTGGAACTCTGATCATATAAAACAGGGGACAAGAAAATCATGCCCCTCACAGTAACCTGGCAGATTGAGGTTGTGACAACTTTTTATTGTGGACTGCCTTAAGCTGCTGCAAACAATCCTGTGTCCTTGCAAGAGAAGCTTCCAAGATGAGGTTTTGCTCTTGAGCTTTTCTGAGCTCCAATTGCCAATAGTGAGCCTCTTTCAGTGCAGTCTCTTTGCTTTTCAGTGCTGCAGCAGCTTGTTCATCTGCAACGCTTACCTGCAAAAGTTTGGGTGTGCTACCTTAGCAGAAATGCAACTCCAGCAAACTGTGCTGAGGGATAAAGCTTCAATGGACAAGTGAATGGCCACAGAAAGAGACCCTAAAGCAGAATGAAGAACTATCAGCCAACAGACCTTTTGGACCACTCTTAAGAGCTCATTGCGTAGGTGATCTACTTCAGTCAATGCTGCCTTGTGCTGGTTCTCTACTACATACACAGTTGATGCAGCTGACTCTGCAGCTTGAGCTGTCTGAGAGAGTTGTCCTGCCAGTTCCTTGATAGTGAGATCTCGTGCTTTCAAATCCCTTGAAAGTTGACAGATTTCATCATCCTTCACCCTCAAGGTTTCCTGCATAAAACATAAGACCCAACAACAAAATTATAAGAAGGTTCGGGTCTGTTAGTGTGTTACAGATTAGAACTTTCTTCCAATTCAATCAAATGGTTGCCTGTGGTCACTACATGGTTAAGGCATGTGGGAAATCTTACGCGCAAACAACCATATTCTGACATATAACAAATCCAGTTGACGGTATGGTAGATTGTTAGATTATCGAACCCCAGGTCAGTTACCTTCTCTAAGTGTCACCAGTTATGTCCAGTGTACATGTAGCTGAATCGGATAGTCAGTTTCTTGGACTCTACACCCTGCACCCTACCTCATGAATTTGAGAGACTTATTCCACCTGTCCCAGTTATGAGGAGAATTCACTTGAACCAATCCTATACTATGATGATATGCATTGGGAGAAATGAAGAGATACCCATGTACTGACAGTAAAAAACTGGCTTGTACAGTAGTGATGACAATCCACACCTTCACATTCTCCATATCAACTTCATAACTATGGTTGGAGGCAGTGGAAGCAAGTGCTGGAGCTGTAATTGGAATCTGCACATCTTTGGCAGCTTCCCATGCTGTGGCATTGGCAGCAGCAACAACAGCTGCCACATCTCCCTGTTTGGCATGGCTGTGACCACTGAGTGATTCCACAGCTTCCTTGTGAGCCTTCAACACAAGTGCTGCAGCCCTGTAGTACTCAGAAGCATATGGGGATCATTTGTACAGAACTCAAACCCAACCATAAAATAGACTTACATGTTGAACTGCACATTCTTTAATTGCATTATCTTCTTGTGCATTGTCACAGTCAATGATCCTGGAGGTATACTTGCTCACCTCAAGGTTGCTACCCAAGCTCTTGCCGCAGCTGGTTTCTCTGCACAGAAGAAAAACTCTTTCTTCTGTGAGGTACCAATATCTAATGGAAATAGAATAGATGTAAGTCACACTTGCATCCAGGTGCAACAACAAGAGTCCGCCCTGTTATGACACGAAAAGTGAGAGCCCAAATCCTGGAAAATCTGTGAAATCATAAGGATACAGAAACAACAGCCATCATATTTGCTTTCTTTCCTGCACAACCACCAACCAATAAAAAAAACATTACTCAACACTGACTTGGGAGATATGCCGATTCCAAAATTCCAGAATTCCTCATGCATGACATTCAAGATGTGAAGAGAATTATTGTCCAAGCATAAAAATAAATGGCAAACAGACCTTCTGTAATGATCTGAACCAGAGAAAACCCAGGCACCCTAAACTTCTTGAAGAATCACACAAGTTGTCACACTAGCCCTTGCTTGAAATGAAATCGCACTCAACATTCAGATATATTACACATAATACCCACTTCCCATATTTTGAGCAAACAGGTGAGGAGTTCTCAATCATAGGTCCAACAAACAATGCTGAGGGTTGAGTTCAGAATCTGAAACTTGGAAATATTCTTCTGAGCAATGCTTACATTAAATTGAGTGGAGAAACAGTAATAGTGCTTTGAGGATCAAAGGTGATCAACCCTCTGGGTGACAGATCTCCTCTTTCAGACCTGCACAGGCATTACAGCCCCTATGGTTTGACAACAGCCCACAAGAACATACCCTGCCTCTTAACAGACTGGAATTCACACACAAAAAAGAGTGTCTGGTGGGACCAGGAAGAAAGGACACAAGACCAAGATCATATAACATACTGCATGAAAAGAACAAGGAAAGAAAACCCCAAATTAGCCTTGGTGACTTGATATATCACAAAACCTCAGGGATGACTAAAACATCAGGACAGACATCTCTCACCTATACTCCATCTTGCCAGTTGATGGGTCTAATGTGAACCACCGTCGATTCCATTTACGGAGCTGTGACGCATAAAAAATTTGTGGTTATTTTTTGAGGGATATATATATAATGAAAGTGATGTATAACTGAATCTTTCACCAGAAAAACATGTGTGAAAGTGATAAGGATCAATTATTGCACAAAATTAGACAAGCTGTACAGAGACCATGTCAATTTCAACTCTTAAGTCAGCCATGCTGCAGAAGCATTACTTGGTCAAAGGATTGTGTAAGCTTCTGCAAGCAAAAGCCGAAAAGCTTACTGTTTCAGAGCGCTTCAGGAGGTATCCTTCAAGAATCACACGCCCTGAACCCCGATTGAGCTGCTGCTTAATCTTCTCCAGGCTATTCTTGGTGTCTTCATCCCTAGCAACCTGCCCCAGACAAACTGTGATGAGAAGAGAAATCCCATAATCTCTGCAACCCTGCTGTATTTAATCATCTGGAGATACACAAAGACAGAACAAATAAGCCCTGCCTGTACAAATCTCAGTCTGCTCATGCATGTCATGCTTCTGGGCTTCTAAGCCAATCACTGGAGAATCATAACTGAAGTCAAAAATGCTATCCTCACAACCATTGTTTTATCTTCCTCTGCATCAAGCACTGGAGATTAGTAATTCTTAAGGTTATCTCTCTTAGGTAAGAGTCTCTCTCTTTGTCCTCATCAACGTCTCAGTCTACTCCGTCAATTGCCCATAAGAGATATTCCCTCCCCTCCAACATCTTAACTTATGTTGAGGTGAACAATCAATTTGCAGTCAAGGTTCTCCTCTCTTCAGAGGAGCAATAGATAAACCTGGCAGTAATGACAACTGAGAAAGACTACCAGATCTATGAATATGTCCATCCACGCACATGCTCTCTATCTCAATTTCCAGACCACAATCAGGATTCAAGCTACTTCACCATCTCCACAACAAGAAGCAACCCTCCAACAAGCAAATCATGTTGCCATGGCTACAATTATAACTCTTAACAAAGTTGTATTGCACTTCCATGCCAAACCCTGTTTGGACACCAAAATCCTGTAGGAAATCTTGTCAGAAATACCTTATTCGCAGGCATTTGAGCTCCTTGTTTATTCCAATAGAACTACCTCAATATTCCAGCTTACAAAATGCAAAAACACTGCCTCCACAAATGCCAAATATTTGGCATGAAAAGCAAAAAAAAAGCCCATGCATAGACACCATTCTGAATGCATGGTAACAACACAACATTTGCAGCTACTGGAGTCCAAAAACCGCTTCATGCTTTTTTAATTCCAAGCCATGGCACAGGGAGCATGGCCACAACACGACTCTTTGCTAAAAGGAACCACGAGACAGTAAACAATTCTCAGCTACTGGAGTCTCATAACTGGCTCCTCCTGCTCTCCATACCAAGCCATGGCCCAGGGAGCAGCCACAATAATACGACTCTCAGCAGACAATTCACAGCTACTGGAGTCTAAAAGCCAGCTCCTCCTTCGTTTTGATTCCTAGCCATGGCCCAGGCAGCATGGCCGAAATGCAACTCTCGCTGAAAGGAACAGAGGCAGTAAACAATTCGCAGCTACTGGAGTTTGAAAATTCCGCTTCCTGCTCTTAATTCCAAGACATGGCCTGATCGATTATGGCAACAAAAAAAATGTTCAATTTTTTTTTTTGGCAGCAGGAAGAGAGGGAACAGATGCACCTGATCCGTAATAACATCAGGATGGCGATCAAGGTACCGAATACAAACAAAAGCTGAAAAATCACCAAGTTCCTGCTTGTTTGGAAATTCCAAGCCACGGCCCGATTGATTATGGCAACAAAAAATGCTCAAAAAAGTACAATTTTTTGCAGCAGGAAGAGAGTGAAGAGATGCACCTGATCCATAATAAACGGCACGACGTCGATGTAGGCACCGATTACAAACAAAATCTTGAATCTCGCGCTGGTGCTGTGCTGCTCGTCGTCGTCGTCGTCTCTCTACTCTGCCCTTGGTTTCTTCCTCGCCTTCAAACCCTAACTTTCCTGAACAAAAATGCAGGTCCCAGATCCCAAAATCCAGGTGACGAATCCAGGTCTCAAATTGAGGACGATCCACAGGATGGCAGGGTTTTTTTCTTCTTTTTTTTTCCCCCCCCCCCCTCAATTTTGTAATTAAAAATTTTGGCAAAATTTTCCAACAAAAAACCTAGCCAACTTATGATGTGTTGAAGTGACCCATTATCACATGGATTTTTCACCAGGCTTTATTAGACAAAAATAATGCAATACACACATTTATTTATTTTTAAATGTTGCAAAATCTTCACACAACTAATTTGAATACAATTCATCAACATTTCAGCATACTTTTACAATGCCCAAAAAACAACACATTACCGGGAGAAAAAAAAAAAAAAACACATTATTGTCTCAAATATTTTCAATAGCCATTTGCCATCACATTAACGTTATTTTATTTATTTTCATTTTCATTCATTACATATGTGTTAACTTGGTTTTTCATCCATTTATTTTCAATTTTGTTTAAAGCCCACCACAAATAATTGCAAATTACAATACAACATATATTCATACATATTTGTGAGAACAACTTGGTCCTCAATTTCCAACATCAAAATGAAGGAAAAGAAAGGATTGGAGTAGAGATAAATTATTGACCCCCAATAATTATCAGATGTTCATATTGGGCCCCTATGGTGTTGGCCTGTTTGTACCAAAACCTCTTGTAAGGTCACCCATCCCAACACTATTTTGGTCAAAGTGGTCTTAACCTCAAGCTTCTTAAGGAACTTTACTAAATTAATTTTAAAACTTCAAAAAAATTAATTTTTTTGAGACCAAAATCACTCTAAATTCAATAACTTTTGTTTCATTGGTCCGAAAATTGTGAAACAACAAGTGCCACAATCGCATACTTCTAATATGTTTATTATTGGCGATAATTCTACCTATTTTGCTCATCCATAGATTAAATTCATTTGGTGCTTGCCCTTTGGATATTTCTATTTTTTATTATTTTATTTCACTTCTTAGACAAACCCTTCTCTTTGGAAAGATGCAATTCATTAAAAAAATAAAATTAATTACAACTTTAATTTTTCTATTGCTTATTGCAACTAATAATTGGGGGAGAATGGGGATATGTTGTTGGGTCCCTTGATAGGAGAAAATAGGTTTTTTTTAAAAATAATAAATATATGTTCATGGGCAGCCTTTAAAAAGTTTGAAATCACAAACCTCTTTTATGGCTTCATAGGTCCAAATTGAATGAAAATGAAAAAGTGGACACAATTTGTATCACTCTCAATCTCCAATGAAGATTTAAAAACTTTCCCCACTTATATACTTTGTGTCTTGATGTCAATGCTAGAACTTGTGATGAGTTGATGTAATCAACCCAAAAATAAAATTTTAAAAATGGTGGACATTCAAGATGGTTTACCAATTGCAATTTTAGCCAAAAGATTAGCTTCAAATCATAATAAGTATGTTGATGCACTAGGTTCAGATGATGACCAAAATGAATTGTATTGGTCCTATTGTTCAAGTTGAAATCCAAGCATTGTGGTGTTCTCCTCGTATGTGTGCACATAAATTCCATCGCAACAAGGTAATTGAAAATAAAATAATTGAATTTGAATTATCTTTGAGAATTTATTTTTTCATTAATTACTTGGGTATAATAAGAAATTTTTAAATGTTTTGTTAATATGAACAAGATCCTACCAAAAAAACCAATGTAATATATATATGTTGACCCAAAAAATTTACGTTGTAATGTGATATCTTCAAAAAAAATCTTTTCTTAACAAATTGGTTTTATGCATGAGATCTTCATAACATCCATTTAGTGTTTACTTTCCAATTTCACTATAAATTAGGAGTTCAAACACAACTTCTATGAATGTGATGAACTCGCAAATTTTTATTTGGTTTGTAGCAACATGCTGCAAATATTATACGAGTTGCTTGGGGTGCTTGTTTGATGACTCCTCGGGCTATGGAAAGGAAGCAAAGCAAACTTGACCCCAATATCATATTTATGGATGGTGGTCTTGGTGGAAAAAGAAGAATCGTGAATATTTCATCAATCAAAAGAATACAAAAATGTTGGTGTTCTTTTCGAGTTCCAACTTCTTCAACATTATCATCTAATTTTATAATTGGTGTTGAGTATGATAATAAAAACAAGAGGAAATGACAAAATATGTTGGATTCATTTTGATGACGTCTTCATCTACATTTCATTCACAATTTTTGTTTTTTTGTTTGAATATGTAGGACAAACAAATATTCAAACATCTTAAGAAGTTCATTTTCTAACATGAACAATTACCCCCCAAAAGAATTTCTTAAATTCTTCCATCGCACTGAGGTTCAATATGTATTTATTGTTGGCCACCATAATTTGTAATAACACCCACCAAAACAAAACAAAACAAAACAAAAAAAACTTAAATATCAATATTTTGAACCTCCATGAAGAGTTTAATTATTTCAACAAAGGTTAGGTTTACCTCACTACTAACAATAAAATTTCCATTGATCTTTTACTATTTCTCAGATCTTGGAGATTCCGCATCTAGATTACATATACGCATTTGGCTTGGAGGTTTTACATGCAAATGGGAGAACAATGGATGGAGATTAATGGTGAACCAAACCACATCCAAGACTTCAAGGAAAGATATTATACACAAGACAATCACACACATACAAAGGTCTCCCTCCCCAAGTAAGTAGACATTAATAAAACCTTGGACAACCATAAGGATTGGCTTCATGCATGTCCATCCATAGTTGTTTACTCTTAACTATAGAGATGGATGCACTATCATTGTTCATTTGCATAACCAAACTTTTTTTTTTTTTTTACTTAAAACTCACCAATGACATTTAGATGGAGACAACATGTTGATCCATTTTTGTTTAAATATGTTCCTATTAAGAATGTTTATACCTCTTGCTCTAACCCTTGGTCGATGGGTTCAACACAAACCTAAAGAAAGCTAGGCCTATATGGTTTGCAGAATGGGCAACCTTAACTTGAGGCAAAAGGCAAGTGAAAACACTTTTGCAAAGGACAAAAACAAAACATGAAGGAAATTTCCTTTCAATAAGCAGGTCCCAAAACAAAGGATGTTCCATGTCAGGTTACCCAGAATTAACCGAGAACGTGCTTGGAATTGGCTCTGCTTGGAAAACCTGGAACCGGACAAAAACAAAACATGAAGGAAATTTCCTTTCAATAAGCAGGTCCCAAAACAAAGGATGTTCCATGTCAGGTTACCCAGAATTAACCGAGAACATGCTTGGAATTGGCCAAAATGAGCATGTTCCACATTAGTTACCTGGAATGGACCCAGAACCTGCTTGTAAAACCTGGAACCGGACAAAAACAAAAGAATTACCCGGAATTGACCCATTTGTTTGAGTTCCTTCCCGGGTGTAAAGAACCAGTAAAATTTTGCTTCTGGTGAGTGTAAGGTGCCATCATCCTCTGTTTGAGGCAGAAAATTTGGGTAAGGTGCCCTACAAACTTCACCTTCTTGAGTGAGAGCGTCCTTAGAGAGGCTCTATTTTACTCCCAAATAGGCGCCTCTAAGGACCCTCTGTTTTCCATGGGGCTTTACCCTACACCGCATAGGGATCCACCTGTTCATCCATTCTCTTTTGCACTTGGTGTATTTGTGTAGACCAACCAAGTGTAAAGGCATCTGTGGAGGTTCGTTGTTTTTGCACACGAATGACACAACTGCTGATGAAGAGTTTCTACCTCCTATTGCTATTTAATGGAGTTGTTGTCAGCTGGTAGTCTTCATGTCCTCAAAGCACAAATTCATTGCTAACAAATTGTGTTTGCACTGTTGTTGTTGTTGTTGCATTATTTTATTCTGTCTGTCTCTGCACCATCTCCCACTTGCTCTTCCCCTTCTCCTTCTTCTTCTTCTTCTTCCTCCGGGACGTACGTGCCTGCCATGGCTGCTGCCACTTCTCCTGCTGGTACACACCTTGAAACACACCCAAAAAGTATTGATGGGTCTTTGGAAAGAGAAGGGGTGGGGGGGAAACAAAAAAAAAAATTCTTGTCTTGGGAAGAATATGAGTTTCAAAGAATAGTTGTGTATTGGAAAATGCTTGTTGGGTTTTTTGTTGTTTTCAAGAGCTTGGATTGGAGACTGAATTGGGTTGTTTCAACAAATTTTCATGATGGAGAAGAACGAGATGAATCTCAAATTGGGTTGTTTCCAAAAATTCCATGAAGAACTAGGAGGAGCATCTCAATTTGTTTTTGGGTGGCAATAATGATACTAATAATACAAGCAGAAGAGATGTGATTTCTTTTGCATCCTTCTTGTTGCTTTTTAAAATTGGAAATTAATTCAACTTGTTTTTCTCAAGCTGCCAAATGTTGATTGGATTGTTTATTACTTACTATTTTCATTTGGTTTGGATTTTGAGCTCTCAGATCTTACAATCAGCTCTCATGCTAAAAAGCTTAGACACAAACTCATGAATCTCAAACAGGAATCCATATTTGTAAAAATCTAACGCAATTGACCTTCTTTACGAGAGATGTATCATGTAGGAGAGCCAATTCCCACTGCAAGTAATCAGGGTCAAGCAGACACTTCATCCTCAGATCCAAAGCTGCAGCATGAGAAGCTTGGAAATCTTTCAGCAGATATCATCCCACAACTTTTCAAATTGTAAAACTTCTTCTTTTCTCAATTGGAGCAAAAACACAACGTGTTTCATATTTATTTAGTTATTTATTTTTGCCCCACCAAGAGATTTGGGTTTCTCTATCCAATTAGTGTTCATCATTCTCTAGGTATGCTTGTTTGGGATATGCTTACAACTCATGAATTGCACACTCTCTGTGACAGATATGACTGCACTGCAACACCAGCTGACTATGAGATCTATGCTCCCAAGGCTGTCTTTGAAGATCCACTCATGCAAGCACATGGGTAGTTAGACTTTTGCTTTTATCCTTTTTCAAAAAACAATGGGACCCAAGTTTTTCCTCCCCTCTTTTATAGGTCACAAGAATCCCCAAGATAATCACAAATGGTTTTTGGGCTGAAAACAAATTAGGATTTCTGTCAACAGTTTTGCAGCAGCTCGGATTATTTTGTGAGGAGTTGTGTTGAGAAAGCTCAAACACTCAGGTTAATCCTCATGGGAAGTTTTATGGGGTCGGGGTGGGGTGCAGTGTAAAACAGATCAAATCAGCATTTTATTCCATACCAAAGGTAAGGTAGGGTTCAGGGTTTAGGCCATCATCTGTTGTTGTGCTTGCTAGTGATGCAGGTCCTGTTGTCTGCCACTGTTTGTCACATTTTCCTGTTTTCATGTTGAATTCTAACTCTGGTGATTTTCTAAGAAGAAAGTTAGAAATCTGCCAAAATCTAGCAAATTCCTTTAACAATTTCAAAGCTCTCTTCCTAAAAATCTAGCGAAATTTTTGGAAATTTTTCAAAAAAAAGCGCCTATGACCATCTCACTGGGGCCTTTCTATTTTATTTTTCTGCAAAATGGTGAAAATTTGCCAAAAACAAGCGCTAATTGAGATCAGCTGATTTCAAGAAAAGTCAGCATTTTTTGAAAATAATTTAATTATAGCCAAAATGGTAAAGGTACTAGAGCCAGATGCTTTTGCTTGATTTTTGGGCAGGTATTTAAGGAAGCACAGATTGTGGACTATACAATCACTGAGGAGGAAACAACCCCAGGCTCTGGTGAGGTAATAATATGCATTTTTCATATGCCCACAATTGTGTGATTCCTGGACTCAAGATTTCAAACAAATGGGAGTCTGATATGAAACACAATTAGTCGCCGGCCTCTGCAAAAGAGTAGATCTAAGTTCTTTGCATCCTTGGCCTCTGCAAAAGAGTAGATCTAAGTTCTTTGCATCCTTGCACGGTTGGTGCTATTTTCCAGATTCCCTACTGTGCTCTCAAACTTCAAATATTTATAAAGAACTTGTTGCTGCACAGTGTAACTTATGAACCAAAAGTTTTACAATTTGGAAGTTGAATGAGATCTTTGGAGTTGCAACTATATTTGGGGTTTTTTTTGGTTCCCTCTTTGCATTTGGTTCATGCAGATTCGAATAGACAATGTGCAACGATATAAGGTAGCAGGCAAAACTATCAACATGGTATCTCTCATCAAATTACAGGTCTATCTCTTTTCCTTCAAAATTTATTTGATGAAGTCCAACAAGGGTTGATCTATTAGCATAGGTTTATTATATAATTGGGGCATATAACCTTTGGGTGTGCACAAATTGTTTTGATGTGTATCTTTGCAGCTTTCCTAAGTTCTTCGCATTTAATGATTGGCATCATCAGTGTGTATACAAGCTGTCAAATTGTATGATTTTAAGTGATCAGATTTTTTACGGGTGATTTGGATTTTGCCCATTCCAGGTTCAAGATGGGAAAGTGGTGCGTCACGAGGATTTGTAAGTTATCTTATTGCACCTCTTTTCTTTTCTAGTTCATGGAAATATAAAGATACACTAACTACCAACATGAGAAAAGTATAGGAGTTTTCATGTTGTTAATTTTGAATGGAGCATCATTGTCTAGATCATCATTGTTTGGGAAACAAATGTAAACAGATAAATACAATCTTATGATCGAATAATGGCTAGTAGATAGATGAAAACAACCAGAGTCGGGTGGTTCTTAAAATGAGGGACAGATACCCACTGATTATTCAACCCAGGTGTATATCAATGTTGGTATATAACCACAATTCTCTCTAAAAAATCAAAGAACCAGTGAAAGAACCATCAGTTCTTTGCTGGTTCTTTCATGAAAACCTGCGATTCTTTGAGGATTTTTAAAATAACTGTGACCGATGGTTCTTTGATTTTGAGTTTTTTTTCAAAGAATTGCAACTGGCAGTTCTTTGATTCTGCAATATTTTAAGAAACTGGAACAGGCAGTTCTTTAAATATTCAAAGAACTCCCCAACACTGGGAACAACCTCACAATTTTTCTGTATTGAGGTGATTAAAATGAGTTGCAAGTTTTCTACAAGCGAGTGTAGGATACAAAATTGTATTGTAGTGTGTGAAAGCTAGAGACCCATGGAGTGTTGTAGATTTTATGTTTCTTTGCAATGAAGAATTGACTAGGCATATGTATGATGTGAAACAGGTGGAATAAGAATCCACTATGGAACAAGAACACCATAAAAGTACCATTGATTGGGCGAGGTTTTGAGGGATTGCGTCGTGGCAATATGATGTTTACTCATCTTCTTATGGGCTTTGGGAAAGACCCGCACACTAAAAAATGATGGAAAGCATCTTTTGCATCAAAAATCTAACTAGAAAAATCTCAAAGTTATTATATTTTTAGTTGTCACATAATCTAGTAATTTGAGGGTTTAGGGTTCTTAAAGGGTTTACAATTTGAAGTTTAGAAAGATAATGACAAATCGTAGTGTGACCATGAGGCTAGATTGAAGCTTTGATATTACCATGAACTATTGTGCATTGTAGATGATACATTTATTTGATTCAAAAACAAAATATTGTAGACATGAACTATTCTAGCTTTTGTTATCTGTAATCTTACACATGACATTGTTATAAAAGAAAATTGTCATATGCTACCATCGCAATGCCTACAACTATCATCCTTTAAACACAAATCATAAATGACAAAAGCCACCTTAATGATGCATCATCTTGAATTTTTTGGCGATCCAAATGATCTACTCACCTCCAACAAACAAGAATCCAAGTATCCAAGCCCAAACACAAAAGAAAACTATAAGAAGAAAACACAAGAAGAACAAGGTGTTCGAATCTCAAATCACCAAAATTGATGACATGACATTTCAAACCATTCCACAAAGTGTTCTTCACTTGAATAAAAATTTGAACTTTACACATGAAATAAAGTCTGGCATGGCCATAGATAGCTCTACTAACCTTAGGCTAAATACTTCTTCTCATGCCAAATCTTGAACACTCAATGAACACATTATGTTTCTAAAACATGTATTTTCAAATCATTAAAGTAGGAGATTTTTGGATTATGCCTCTTGTTGATGAGAATTGCATTATGCATGGTCTTACATGCCTTGGATAAGAAAAATGTTTGGGATGGGAAATTGAAAATAAAGATTTGGTAGATTTAACAAGGCACCATTGTTTAGATTAGTTGTTTTCCTAAGGGAAAACATTGAAAGGATGTGGTTGATTAGTGTGACTAGTTAGAAATGGCTACTAATGTGAAGGACTTGAATGCATATGAATTATTCAAAGTGTTGCAAGTTATTCTCAAGGGGAAGGTAGTGGATTGGTTCAAGCATTTGTTGAAAATGTTGTGAATGTTGACAATTATTGAATAAGAAATTGTTGATGAAGATGACATTAGGACAAGGTTTGACACTATTAAACAATACTAGGCCAAACCATGGGTTGTTAACTTGTCACATATTTTGGTTACTTGGATAAATACTTCCACAACCACAAAGGAAGAGTATTAAAATTGAAAAAAAAGAAAATGTTAACAAAAGACTACAACTTGGTATTAGAAAGATTTACATTGGCTAAAACTTTGTTCATATGGGTTCAAGCATGATAAAAGAGAAAATTCATAGTTCTTGGCAATTTTTGCAAAATGAACCAAAATGTAGATTTGACAAGATTTTTCGCACAATTCATGTGTGTGTTTGTGTGTTACTTGAATTGTAAATTTGTTTCTTCTTTATAATTAGACTCTAAATACAAATATATTTTTTAAAAATTTGAATGAATATTGCATGGTACATTTCAAACCTATTTTACACTTTAAAAAATCATTACATGAATTAAATTAGGCTATAATTATGTGCACCCCATCATATGTCTAGGTCTTAACATTTTCATATTTTTTGATTTATTATAATTTTTTTCTCATGAACCTATTAACAATCTAGATTTTTAAAATGAAAAGCATTTGAAATAAAATGCATTAGTTAAAAAGTACCCCTTCAACAAAAAAATTTTACTTTTAAATATAATATTTAATATTTACACAAATTAGTGTTCAATGTAGCCAAAAATATTTCTACTTTTGCATTTAATCAATTGATATTTAATGTGTATTAATCAAAGACCTCAATTTTTGCATTAGGAAAAAGTTTGGTTTTCAATGACATTATGAAAGATATAAAACCTTCTTTTTTTTAAATCAATCATTTTAGTAATCAAATAATGGAACTATGAACATGAAAGGGACCACATATATCCATGTTGACTTCTAGGACCAAAAACAAACAAATTGGCTCAAAGAAAAGTTGATTCAATTATTCACATTTATAAATCACAATTCCTTTTTAAATAATTTAGAGTTCAATTTCTAAGCTAATGTAGAACACCTTTTGAAATTTGAATTCCTTCTTACAATAATTGATGAAAAATCAATTCCACATCCATTAAAACCACCATTGACTTTTCTAAGAATCCTTTACATTGAAATGCTAGTGATGAACAAGAATAGTAAATCATAACTTTTAGTTAACCACATGGTTTGAAACTAACTTAACATTTGTAGAAGTTTGAAGCTCTGAAGTAACAATCAATTATGTAAGTTGTTTCATAATGGTAGAATGTGAAGTGGTTGTCTACTTCTAAATGGGGTTTTGGACATACATTAACAAAATTAGTGTTCTCCTTTTTGGACTTCTTAAAGGTGTGTAGAAAATTTCATTTTCAAAATTTCCATCATTCCAACCCAACTTTCATTTTCATATCACGTCTTGTTTAGAGTCTCCCATATGACAAGCTCAATCTTCTTGACAAACTAAGACTTGTTCAAAACCTTCTTGACAAATTAGAATTTATGTGCACTACTGGATACCCAACAATCAATTTAAACAACAATGTTAAACATCCTACATCATCAAGGTCCATGAGATTGCAAAAAAAAATTCCACAAAAATACTTTGAATGTATAAATGTTGTAACATTATCAAAAAAATGTCCCTAGAAATCAACAAAATTATGTTGGATGAAAAAAAAACAATTACTAAAATCCATCCATATCCATTCAAAAAATTAATTGAGCCAAAGGAACTTGGAGTCTCAATAGGGTACATGTGCAATGCCAATCTGTTAGTCAACTTTGCTATGACTTGTCAATTTTCTAACCAATTAAAATACAAAAACCACATCACATAAAAAAAAAATGAAGGTTTAAAAAAATTTGTAAAAAAAATAGTTGTTATCTCAATGCCACCTAGAGGAAAATGTATTCTCTTACTAAATTGAAAATAAAAAATATGTAGGCCACTAATAATTACTAGTGGTTTATATTTAGGTCCTTGCAATTTAATAGTGTGTTGATGATGTCCATAACTTTAGCTACTTGGTCATTGACTCCATCCTTTCTAGTTTGGGTTGAAAGTTGGTCTCAATCAAATTGCTCACATCAAAAACATTAAGTTCATAACCTTCTACACATTTGCAAAGAAAGTCAAACAAAAAACATGAATCATCTACCAAAAAATGCAATAACAATCAACCCATTGTTGGAATAAACAAGAGAGTTGCATGGAGCAATCAAAAATTTTATCATCCATTATTTAATTTATATCACACAACTACCTTGTCCATATACACAGTTTTATTTGAGATTGAAACATTATAGATTAACCATTGAACTCAAAATCAAAAGAAGGAGATGGTTCTAGCCAACTTGGAATAATCTTTTTGTAAGTATTGAGGAGTTTACAATTTGAAATCGTAATTACAAGCCAAACAAACAAGCATGGAAGAAAGAGGAGATCCAAGCCTTAAGAAGAAAGAAACATGACCAAAAAAAAAAACCTTGAAATTTAATGAATTTGAATAACATGGCCAACAATACAACAATGAGCTTAGAAATTCCTAATAATCAAAGCAAACAAAGATGCAACATAATTCTACCTCACTTTGCCCTCGACCTTTTAAAAGGACAACATTATGAATCTTGTGTAAATGAAAGTGTTTAACAACAACTCATCTCATGCAAAACAAAACAAAACAAAACTACACATTATTTTATTTTCATATGATAAGCATAATCAAGGCATAATCCTTTCTTGATTATTATATCGTACATGTGGAAGTTGAAGGTTTTTAAGGTTTTTTACTTCTATAACAATCTCTTGATCTTGTCATCCACACTAACAAGGTGAATGCAATCACAATACATAACAATCAAGCTTATTATTTACCCTAAGTAGAATGTAGAAATAACCCAAACAACTAATTAGTTTATGACATGTGCAACTAGTTTAGATGAAATCCAACTTCCAAGAGAGTTTTTTAAAAAAAATTTGTTGCACAATTTTGACATCATGATCAACCATTTCCTGAAATTGAAGTAAATATTCATTGCACATGAACAAGAAGGGGAAAAAAAAAAAAAAAAAACCACAAGTCTTTGGATATGCAACGAAGGAATGAAGCTATATTATAAAACTTAAAAGACTCATGTCAATGGTTATCAATAGAAACACAATTACAAAACCAAAAAAACAATGACACACACATGTATGACCAAAAGAAGGCGTCAAATGAGGTTGCTCATTTGAATAAAATAACATGATGATGACCAAGAGTAGGAGCTTTGTGTTCCTTGATGCGTTCCTTGTTGCTCCATCCTTGCAACACAAACCCCACAAAGGGGGAAACATAACGTATAACAACAATACCAAAAGAAGGTGACAACACACACATAGGACCAAAAGAAAGTGATTAGGTGAGGTTGCTCCCCTAAACAAAATACAATGACGATAACCAAGAGCATGAGCTTTGCATTCCTTGTTGATCCATCCATACATACAAAACCCCCATAAAGGGGAAGCAAGATTAAAAAAAGACTACACACACACATAAAGATGGAGAACTTAATGAACACCATGAGGATGACAATAAGTTTGAACATGTTCCTTCTTTGTGCAATCGTTGCATTGCCATGACAACTTGAAAATAAAGAAAGAAAACAAGCCTTGCAATTAATTACTTATGTTCCAATCCACAAAGCAATGTGTCATTACAATAGTAAGATTAGTTTTCCTCCACCATGACCCCTACCTTCGGCCCTAAATGTCAAAAAGTTTTAAACCTTGAAAACCAAATGACCAAAATAATTATACAACCTAAAGACTAGATGACCAAAAAAATGGTATTTTTTTGGGCTTTTGGGTCCATAAATTAAACTTATTAGTCCTAGTTTTAATTTATTTATTGATTTATTACAAATTGAACCTACTAACAACTAATACTTAAAGTCTTTAATTACATATATTATATTTTTTCTATATACTTTTTAATATCAGGGATTTATACATACCCTATATTAATTATAAATTGATTTTAAACATATAAAACACCATACTATACAAATATTTAAATTATATATTTTAATCAACAACCAATATATTGCACTTTATATTTTTAGTCACATATTTCTAATTTTTTCGAGGAATGTCCCCTTGAGGTGACATTGTGTGTTTGCAACAAATTTCATTTTACCAAATTCCCCAATTGGATACTGCTTTGAGAGAACAATGCTTGCTTCCTTGTAATGCAACGTGCTAGTGTAAGTTTGTCAAATTCTTTGATGCTTTTGATTTTGCAAGGGAAATTTGACAATTTGTTATGAAGATGCTTTAAAAAATTTATATTTGGGAGGCTCCTCTAGTGGGGACTCACAAAATCAATTTGTCTTTCAACTTGATTAACTTGGTGCTCATTAAATAAATGCAAGCTATTTTTGAAATCATGTATAAGAAAACTTCCTCATTTACAAACAAGTGTTGTGGTTGACAAATGACGACACAATTAAGATCTTGATTAAAAAATAACCTTCTACAAAAATAAAATAAAAAATGTTGCGTTTGACAATTGAAACACAATTAAATTAAATTGAGACATACATGACCTAATTTTGCTCATCTTTTTAAGCCCCCGTCCCTGCCCCCACCGGAAAAATAAAAAACCGCCGCCCGAAACGATGCGTCGTTTTGCCGCCCTATTTGGACCGGGTTAACGTGCAAGCGCCGCATGGTTCGATGACCGAAGCTGTTGCTTCGGGCTTCGGAGACCACCAGAGCAAACCACGAGCCTGTTCCGAAGCTGGTGCGTAGGCTCGGGATTCGGGCAGCACGGGCAGCCCTCCTCCTTGATTCCGCAAACCCTCTTGCGAACGCTGTTGTCGCTCTCCCTCTTGTGTGTGGGCTGCTCCGTGCTCCTTGTCTTGTTGCAGTGTCTCTCGCATTGGCGCCTTTTGGCAAGCTTTTCCTCTTCTCCCTCGACTGCTCAAGTGCCGGCGGAAGGCGTAGACGCATCCTTCTTTGGTCTGGTCTTCGTGCGACATCTTCCGTTGCAGAAATTGGTAAGGAATTCTTCTGCTTTTCCTCGCCCCTATCTTTATTTGTTTGCCTCTAACTCGTTATCCCGGTTGCTTCTTTGTTCTTCTAGGATGTTTAGAGTTCTTTCATGGATTTTCAGTTTTTTCTGTGAAGTGTCTCCGAGTTCGTGCTCCTTCAGTTCGGTTGCGTTGTTACAGGCCTGGCTTTGTGCGGATTTGCATCGGGGGTTATGTGCAATACATGGTACTTTGTATATTACATCGAGGTTAGCAAGCTCTCCGTTGAGCCATGGATGTGTTTATGCTTCTTTGTTTATGCAATTTCAGGTATAGGAGGAGGTCCGTTGCTGTGGAAAGAAACCACAGACATCGAAGCGTCAGTTGCAACCGGGTCGTCATGGCCAAGAGCTGCTTCAAGCAGGAGCATCCCCTCGGTATGTCGTGATACTCTCTCTTCCTTTGTGCAGAAATCTGAAGCTTTTTGTATGGCTTGAAAGCTTCTTAAAAGTGCGGTTTTGAGAAAAATAAAACAAAAATGGACACTTTCTAGAATTTGAAGATGGCCAGAGGATGTGGCATCATGTTTTCTGAGGAAAAAATGGACACTTTCTAGATTCTAAAGATGGCCAGAGGATATGGCAGTCATGTTCTAGTCATGCTTTAAATGAAAAATTGCAGTCTCCAACCTGTTGCAACACTTCAGAAGTCTCAATCATCTGGCTGACTACTTCCATGTTGGTTTGTCTCCTTCAACCACAATCTCCCACCCAGGACATGTCTGCCAAGAATATTTATTGTACTTCACAGTCAGTTGGGGTCAGCAGTCTGCATTGGTTTGTTTGCATGACTAAATCCCTAAATGTTGTCTCTTGAGTGTCTTTGTAACAGAGAAGAGGCAAGCAGAGGCTGCAAGAATTCGTGAGAAGTATCCCGACAGAATACCGGTATGGTATCTATACTCTTTTTGATTTCCTGAGACAAGTTGATGCAGGTTAATTTACTTCCATGTTCAATTTGATATAAAAGGTAGAGATTTCAACAGTTGTAAACCTTTTGTCGAGATTTCAACTTTCATACATCTTTGTGGTGACTAACATAAAATCTTTGAGTGAGACAACTTAAGTATCTATATGCTTTTTGGGACTTTGGTTGTTCTCATGTGGGCAATTGGGGAAACCATCTTGTTCAACCAAGTGATTCTGGTGGTACCAGAGTTCATGCTTTGTTACAGAATGGTCAAGAAAAACCCTATTGTCAAGCTGTGGTTTCTTGTTTGATTTTTAGTACTCTATTGTGCTGTTTTAGTGACCAGTGCTTCTGTATTGTATGGCATGGTCAGGTTATCGTGGAGAAAGCTGAAAAGAGTGACATCCCTGACATTGACAAAAAGAAGTGGGTACTTTACTTGCCCTTAGTATTCTTTTGTTGGCAGTATGAGCATTTGCAATGTTGGCACATATGCAACATGTGTTCCTTTTTGTTGATTGCATTGAAAGGAATGCTTGAAACTTTTCTTGAATATTTAATGCTGTTTGTTGCAGGTATCTGGTCCCAGCAGACTTAACTGTAGGCCAGTTTGTTTATGTCGTCCGAAAACGTATTAAGCTGAGTTCGGAAAAGGCCATCTTCATATTTGTCAAGAATGTTCTTCCCCCAACAGGTCTGTCACCTCAAATAATGGTGGAAACATTTGGAATTTGTGGTATCTCAGTTGTTGCCTGTTTTCAAACCCTTCTTATGCATACTTTGTCATTGACACCCTCCTTGCATGCTTGGCAGCTGCAATGATGTCATCAATATATGAAGAGCACAAGGATGAGGATGGCTTTCTGTATTTCACATACAGCGGTGAAAATACTTTCGGGGACTTATATGTTGTTGGCAACAAGGCGATTGAATGGTGATTGAATGGTAGATCACTATACAGGTCCTCATCCATCTGTTTGCTTTTCCTTTTGTGGTCTTAGCTACCTTGTGGTTCTCTTGTTTGATGGCAGCTAGCCAGAGGTTGATGACCACCTTACAGCTTGGGACTGACCCTTTCAGTCTGTTACAATAGGACTTTGATACTTTGGGTGGATACTTTGGTAATCGTTCCTTGTACATAACAAATTTATCTAAAAAACTTTGAAAAAGTATGTTGGTGGGCTGAGAGATGGTCTAGGTCAGCATCCATGGATTTCTTAGTTCTCATCTGGTTTTGCTGAATGCCTTTGGAACTGCTCAACATGTTGCAACTTCTGCAATTGGGTTTTCCTGTGATGCCATCTCTATCTGACATCTCTCTGCAGACCAGACAGGTGGAATTCAAGGGTATGGCATGATAGCAAACAACTGTGTCAAAGCTTTTGCATACTCAATGAAAATGCTCTGAAATTGTTTGATTGAGCCATTTTGTTTTATTGGAGCCTACATCTTTTTAGTCTCATAATGGATGATGCTAACATCTATGTGCATTCTTTGCTGGATGCAGACAAGGTTTGGCCCATCTCCCTTGATTTCCCTTGGTAATACTTGAGGTGGAAATCTTCCTTTATGCTCCCAAATTGGCCCGGATGGATTTCAGTATCGTTTTTGTCACTGTCAGTTGTCTTGGAAGTGCCACTTTTCAACTCAGAGCCCAGCTGTGCAGGTTGAAAGTCAAAAGTATCTGCACTTCTCTACCACTATGCACCTGTATTTGGGTCAAGACAATCAGACGCCAATCTACAGCTCTATGATGGGATTCATGTGAAGATTCAAACTTGTTCATAATGCCACCAGCGTAGCACTCATACAAGTCCTGGAGTGACTTCCCAGTTTGTTTGTAAGGAGGTGTTACTCAAAATTGCTCCACATCCAGGACCCAGTTCTGTTGTGAGAAATCTTTTTCTTTGGTCTCCACTGTTCAGCATGTCATGATGGTGGTTGCTTAATCTCGGTTGTGGTTAGTTGCACATATAAATGTGTATATATATATATATATATATATATGGATAACATTCTTAGAGTTTTCTAAACCCAGTTTTATTTGCTTCAACAGATCAATAACAAGACTGCATTGCAACTGCATACAATTTGATGCTTGTAAAACAAACTTTGAATTGTTCAAGAATTATACAGTACTGATGGTAAACCTCAAATGTTTTGCTGTAATGCAAGCTCGGGTTTGCCAATGTGCTTTCAACTTATGCCCAACTTGGTCAATCTTGTTAGGTTACCTCTTTTTTTGTGAAAATTGTATCGAGTACTTGGAAGGACAAAACCATCGCAAAACAATTTTCTTTTCCACTAGGTAGATATTACAAGGTATTAAAAAAATTGTGGTGATTTGTTCTTCCTTCTGAGTTTAACCAATAGAGCATCTCTAGCACTGTACTCTATCACTAAATTGGTGGAGGAATAAATTGACTGGGGCACAGAACTATTGTTGCACTTTCGCAGGAGCAATATGAGCAAACAACTGCATTTAATTGGTTGGTTGCAGTTATTGGCCTGAGTGTTGATATTTAAATGGTGTCACAGTAAAGCACTGTTCAAAATTCATGTTTATGGGTGGGGTGGGGGAACACTTATCTCTATGTCGGATAGTGATACTGGGCCAAATAAAGGACCCTGTTGGAGATACTCTTAGAGTGGATCCACTTGCAACCAGTGTGGACCTCTACTCAAGTCTTACCACATCCAAACAAGTGTGCAAATTATTTAACCGATCCTTGTCTCTGGCCAATGTAAACACACCGGCATCGCATGGGTCCATCATTATGATTAGCCAATTGCTTACTGGCACTTTTGGAGTGAAGTGGAGTGCACTGCATCCTCTGCATATTTAAGGGTCCGAACTTAGTTTCATATTATTTGAAGTCTTCAAAGTCATTCAAATTATTGTTTTGCAAGCCATTATAATGCCAGTAGATGGACCTACTCTCGGACCTACTCTTAGGTGTTCACATTTCCTGGTGGTGATTATTCTGCCAATGACTTACATGATTATTGAGTGTCTATCAATAACGGAATATCAAACATGGTTCTTTAGAGAATTCATTCCACAACCACTCTTCAAGTGGCCCCCAGTCCTAAGTCTCAACCACTGAATTTATGGGCTTGATCAACGAAAGCACATCATCATGAGTTACTAATAATTGAATAGTCTTTTTTTGGGTTGAATTTTCCAACAATTTTAATGTTCTGATAAATCTGTTCTAATCTTTGAGGCAATTAAAAATGTGTGAAAGTCCTCAAACCCATTTGAGCATTTGATGGAGTCACTTCAAATAGTTCAAAAATCATTAGGTAGTGAATTCATCTAATACATTGTGTTCGTGTACCAGACTAGCCACACTAGTTAGCTAACCATCCACATGTATCTATCTACCAAGTACCTTCCCTACTCAATGCACTGCTGAAAATTTGACAGTGAATTCTAAAGCAGAATCTGACATCCACTACTTGTCAGTGACTTCCCGTTTTCAAGAGGACCCTTCCATTTTTTGGGAGGTATCTCCCATTTTTTACCACCCCTTCTTTCATTTTCAAGAGTGTAGACCTAATTTTCAGCACACGCATTACATTTGGTAAGGCCCTCATGTCAAGTGCAATACCAGCAGTGGGCCCAATCTCAGCTCCTGCATCGCACAGGCCCTTTTTCTGCTAATGCCCTTAACTGAGGACCTTACCCTACTACATATTAACCACCTACATTCACTACCTACTTACTTATGATACTTACCTAATTACATAGGTAGTCACCAACAATGTCCTGTGAGGCAGAAGTAGGTGCATCTACAGGATAGTTTAACAAGGTGGAACCTTGGCAACTCAGCTGTATGGTTCACCCACAACCAAGACAGGACATGTTTCCATCGGATGGTTCATTGGTGCGTGCTGTGTCACATAAACTGGGTGATTGACCACAAACAGTGTGGGAACTAAATACTCAAACCACGAGAAGGAGAAGATCTACACAACCCTAAACTTGATCTATATTGTATTACTCTCCCACGACTAATCTGTAAATTGCAATGTCTTCAGAAGGAATGAGAATGTCATGATGCTATTCCCATAGAAGTTACTGCCACATCATGAAGGTTGCCAACAATCATGAACATTCTTTGGCTCGAAGTTGTGGTCGCTCATTGTAGAGCACCCTATTTGGCAAGTTAGGTGGCACCAACATGAGTACATATCACACCCTGCTGACTCCAGATATCACACTAGACCACAAATTAAGGGATGAATCTGTCCTTCCCTAATATATTCAAGCTTCTTTAAATCTTGTTCTCAGAAATTGCAGGTGTGTCACAGTACAGCCATTGCAGTCCTCCTGTGCATTCAGGTACAACCCATCATCCAGAAAAGGCTTGGAAGGCCCACTAGGTGAAAATCAGAGGTAGAATGGTTCAGGCAGAAGAATCCACTTGCTATCCAAGGCCAGTGGATTGCACCAGAACATCCAATTCAGACCTCAAATATCCAATGCCATGGAGTACTGTCAAACATTTACAAAACTCCTTATGGCCACAAGGCAACTCAGTATCTATTCATATGTACAAGGGAGCCTACTGTGGCCTTACATGGTACAAATGATATTCCATCTGGCTTTTGGACCCAGAATTGTACAGACCCATTAGCCACAGAGAGACCCTTGCAATATTTTCTAACCAGAAACAGATGGCTCCATACATCCTTCATAAATATATCTCTAAAAGCTGCACAATCAACTTGTGATTGTCCTTCTCCCGGTGAGAGAGCATGAAGTACATCGATCAACCTTCCAGGTGTAGGTGATGATTGGAGCCTCTTCCCTTCCAGAGATTTATGCCCAGCCATAATCTGCAGCACACTCATGGCTCCTCTGGAAGAACCAGACTGCAGCAGCAATACACTGCAAATTTAGGCAACTCAACAATCTTTGAACCAAAACACAAATCAACAAGAGGGAGGAACCATAGTCATATATATCCCCCAACTCCCATTTATGCAGCTATCCAAACCCTCAGCTCAGAAGACACTTGTTGGAAAATGCTCAAACCAAACTTTCACTCAAAAGAGTTGGTGTGATTCTTAACTGGCAGGTGACCACAGATAGAGGGGAATTTACTATTTATATATGCAAGGATGTCTCCAATGTAGGATTTGATGAAGAGCTAGCCAGGCAGTGAACAGCTGCAGGGTCTGAGGCTGAAGCCAGCCCCTGTAACAACCGGATAACCTCCATACTATCATCCAAGTAATATTTGGCCTTGCTTGGCTTCTGCCCAACAGTGCATGCAAATACCTCTGCAATATGTGATCGAGCCATGCTAGTGGATATAGTCTGAAACATGTCTTCATCTGAGCGATCATCTCCAACACATAACACAAAATCAGGTGGGGCACTCTTCAGAGCCATCATTGCCAGCAGCTCTTCCACAACCAAACCTTTGCTGATGCCCTGCAAAAGAAAATTAAAAACAAAATCAGGAAGCCCGACATTTATATGTCACCAAAAGAACCTGGCATCAAATATCTTCACTTGTTCTGTGATCACATATGAGTACATGAAAGATCACCTGAGGCTTCACTTCAACAATGTGTGCCCCACTTTTCACTGTTACGGGTTGATTGGTAAGCACACTTTCAAGATGGTCCAAGAGCTCTTTTGCCTGCCATGATCCAAAGTCAGGGTCAGCATCACGGTGGTGCCAAACCAGTGCGCTCTCTTTCCATTCAATGTATGACCCATCTGTGCTCTCTGTGTACTGCTCCATCACCGGTCCCACCACTTGTTTCCACTCAAAATTTACATCTGATGCATCCCAGTCCTCTTTCTGCCACCTACATCTGGCCCACTCTGAATCTCTGTGCCACCTGCATGCAGAATATATGGGTCAACTTCACAATTGTCATCATCAGACCTGCAGACTTCACAACAGATCTGAACCTGTTTATGGTTCTCAGCTGATGGCAAAAAGGGTAAATAGGGTACCTGTAAAAGTATCCATGCTCGGCTGCAAGACCTAATCTCTCACAGGAGGAGAAACAGTCATCCAAAATGTTGCGACTTCGGCCACTGACAATTACCACAAAGTTCTTGGGATCATTGCATAGTGTATTCAAGACAGAGAGCACCTCTGGGCTTGGCATTGGGTTGTTAATGCCTGTCTGAGGTATCATGGTGCCATCATAATCCAAAAGGATGGCTCGGCTGCTACTCTTCTTGTATGCTGACGCTATAAGATCTGTGCGCAGCCTGCGGAAATCAGGGTCAAGAGCAACGATTCTGAAGCCCAATCCAAAACCAATTCCATAGCAGCGCTGCCGTGCATGACCCTTACAAGTGCGCCGCAAGTCACCCATGAAACTGCGTGCCCAGTAGGCAACATCATGGGTGCTCAAAAACCGAAAGTGCTTTTCATGTCGCATGTGTTGCTCAGAATCAGGCAGAGTGATAGCCAAGTTCATGGCCTCTGCCACTGCTTCAATGTTCCAAGGGTTGACCCGAATTGCCCCACTGAGTGATGGTGAGCATCCAATGAACTCAGACACAATCAACATACTCTTCTTCAAGGGTTCGGGGATAGGTTCAACACCAGCATCCCATTGAGAGCCACCCTCCCGGCATGCTGTATACTCATATGGAATGAGGTTCATCCCATCACGCACAGCAGTCACAACAACACATTCTGCAATAGTGTAATATGCAATCCTTTCATGAAATGGCACATGTCTCTCCACCAGTACAACTGGCTTGTATGTTTCACTCCCAAACCTGTCATTGATTCTCTGAGCTATTCCATATGCCTCATTCTGAAGGTCCTCCACATCTTTTCCTCGGCCTCTGGCAGGATTAGCAATCTGCACGAGCACAACCCTGCCTCTCCGTGTTGGATGTTGTGACAGCAGCTGCTCTAATGCCAGGAGCTTCAAACCAATACCTTTGAAAATATCCATGTCATCCATACCTAGTAGCACCGTCTTGTCCTCAAACTCAGCCTGGAGCTCTCCGATGCGCCACTTGGTATCTGGAAGCTGCAAACTGGCCTTAAGCTGGCCCATGTGGATTCCCACAGGCAAAATTTTGATGCCAACGGTGCGTCCATAGTATTCCAATCCAATATACCCGCGCTTTGACTCGTAAGCTAACCCTAACATCCGACTACAGCATGACAAGAAGTGTCTGGCATAATCAAATGTGTGAAAGCCGATCAGATCAGCATTCAATAGAGCTCTGAGGATGTCATCCCGCACTGGCAGCGTCCTGTAGATCTCGGACGATGGGAAAGGGGTGTGAAGAAAATAACCTAACCTGACTTTGTTGAATCTTTTGCGCAGGAAAGTGGGAAGCACCATCAAATGGTAGTCATGAATCCACACATAGTCATCATCAGGGCTGATAACCTCCATCACTTTGTCAGCAAAGATCTTGTTGACAGACACATAAGCTTGCCAAAAGGATCTGTTGAAGCGGCCGCCACCATGGTCAGGACTTAGAGGAAGCATGTAATGAAAGAGTGGCCACAAGGTTTGCTTACAGAAGCCATGATAAAACCTTGTCCTCACATCCAGTGGTAAGAATGCCGGCACACAATTGAATTTTTCCAACAAAGTTGCGGCTACCTCGTCTTGCTCTCCACTCTCCACTTCCACCTTCAAGCACCCAATGTAGATCACTTCCATCTCCTTGGGCAAACCCGCCTTGAGCTGCAAAAGCAACGAGTCCTCATCCCACGAAAATTTCCACCCTTGCTGCTGCTGCTGATCACCACCATCATTTCCATCCCCACTCCGCGTTGCAATCAATGGCAACATATGTCCCACAATCAACATCCTATAGTCATTATCATCACAGTTTGCTTCTCCAAACTCCCCATTCCTTTCTCTTCTTCTCCTATAATCCTCTTCTCTACTCTCCCCCTCTGCCCTCTCTCTCTCTCTCTCTCTCTCTCTCTCTCTCTCTCTCCCTCCTTCCCCACCCACCCTCAAAACCTCACCCCACCTCAGAATCACAAAAAACAAAGAAAAACACACCACAACCAACACTTACCTCCCCAACAAACACACACACCGACAAAAAAAAACAAAAAACCAAACAAACCACTACCACCTAAACTTCCAAATTCTACAAAACAAAAGCCACAAAACGCAAATCACATTTCCTAGGCAAAAGAGGAGAGGAGAGAGGGACGGCAAAGCGCCGGCGGCAGTCAAAAGCTCGACAGGGCTCACACGGGGGGGACGCATTCCCAGAGACTGGGAACGAAGAAGAAGAAGACTCAGGAGAGAGAGAGAGAGAGAGAGAGAGAGAGAGAGAGAGAGAAAGGGAGGGGGAAAAGTGCAGAGCATCTTAGGTTTTTTTCCCGGGGGGGTAAAAAAACCTAAAAGGTACCATTTCACTAAAGTGAACTAAGTAGGTACCTAGTCCCTGGTAGGTACGTTAGTGAACTATGTAGGTACCTGGTGTCTGGTAGGTAGGTAAGTGCGCGCTCAAGACAGTACCTTCAGCTTTTTGAGTGTGGCCCATTCATTGTGGCCATTTATAACCCAACTAATGTTAAATTTGAACTCACACACACACCATGATTTAAGTCTGAGCGTGGGATATTTATTTGTAATGAGTATTTTTTAAATAATTTAAATAGATTTTGTGATTTTTACCATGGTACCACTGAGGGTGCTGGTTCACCCACAAGGCCATATTATGTATTTGTTGGCTCTGCCTTTCAGGGTAGAGAAGACCAGTCTTGTTCCTTTTGATATTTGGGATGTTGGAACCAAAATTGAAGGTTACCTCTAAAACCACAGGTCATTTAACCAAGAATTGGAACTAGTTTAACTTGAAAATTAAAGGAAAACTAAAACCAGAATTGCTTCCCTAGTTCAAAAATCAAATCCGTAATTTGGTCTCATATTTGAAATATACAAAAAACTGAAATTGAATCATCAAAATCAATCCTTTCAAAAATGTTAAGAACTAGAATCAAAAGGTCCCCTAAAACCAAAGAATCAACCAACACTAGTAGAGATCATTGTTGGTTGGTTATTGAGTTTCTATTTGATTATCAACTAGGTTCTCAATCCACTTATTAATAACTTACTAGTCAATTTTAACCTTTTGATAATTAATTAATAACCTGATTGATTAGTATTAAAAAAATTTAATCTAATAACCTATTCAAATGAGTTAGTTATCATTCAAGTACTAAGTTATCAATCCCGACACACTTAACATCTTCATGATAAGAAACTTCAAAAAATAGGATTTAAAGAAATATTCTTATTTTTAATTGACTAATAATCAATAGGATAGCTAGTAATTATCAATTGGTTATTTGATAACCTACCTTTTTACATAATCAATAGTTATTATCCCCAAATATTGATAACTTAATTAACATCCAATTTTATTGATATTGATAACTTAATTGTGCTGATATTTTTTTTCAAAAAAATAATGTACCTGACAGTTTGAAAAAAATCATTAACCGACTAATGTTGGTAGAAACCATTATCGACTAATTACCCAGTTTGGAAAATTGTCAATTTTGATTCCAATTAGTAAAAATTGAATTGAAACTAGGTCCAATTTTGGATTTGGATTTATAATCAAAATTAAAACCAAATCTAAAACTAGTTCCAATTTTGGAACCAAAATTGAACTTGGACCTAGTTTTATAATGAAAATCAAAAGCAATTTTTATTTAACAAGTTTTTTGGGGGAAAAGTCTAGAATTGGGACTAGTTGAAGGTTAACGGTAGTTAATTGTCAACTCTAGACTAAAATACCAGTTCAAAATCTGAACCAGTTTTGATTTCCAAAGTTGAAATAAAATGCAAAATTAGTTTTTGTTCAAGAACTAAACCCAAGGTTCCATTTTTTCAAAACCAAAATTGGATCCAAATTTGTTGAGTTTCTTTTTAAAAACTAAAACTGGAGGTTCTTCATAACTAAATTAAAAAAACCACCCAACACTAGTAAAAATATTGTGATGCACCCAAAGTTTGATATCCTTACATTCTAAGGCAATGTGTAGTTCATTATAGAAATATTTAGTTGGGCATCATTGAAGGATGTCGTGCGCTACCATGTTGGCATCTACAACTATCACTTTTCATGAACACATAAAACAATTGACACAAAGCATTTAAAATGATGCATTGCATCCAAACCAAAGTTCATTTGTACACACAAGAATCCAAGTACAACCAAAACCCTCATGAACGTATAAACTTGTATAAAAATTTGAAAAAACAATACAACACAACATTAAAAAATAAAATAAAAATGATATCAAATGTAGAAAATTTATATCTCATCCAAAAGTCCAAATAATTAAAATTATGTTCACATTTAAACTTATTCCAAACTAACATACTTTAGTTTACCTATTATAACTAAGAGGCAACCTCCTAAAACACAATAACATTCACTTAAGCTACACAATGTTAACTACCATGTTGTTTTCAATTTAGTATGTTGAATATTTATCATCCTTATGACTATGAATAATTATAAGAAATCATTATGAGGAATCATGTCCTTTGCCACTTGTCCTGTGCAACTAAAAAATGTTTTTTAAAATTAGTTTGCAACTCAAACTAATTTTTTAAAATATTTTTTTAATTGCATAAGACAAGTTGCAAATTACATAATTTCTCATAATGTGGATGTCATTCAAATGACAAAGCTGATTATGTGACAAGCAACTTGTTTACGTATGTATTATTTTGGTATGTATTGAATATAATGAGTATTGGTTTATGTACTATGTGGAATGATTCATGTAAATGACATTTTGTATGGAATTATCCATCTAAATGACATTCTGTCCTGCCTATTCTAACTCCCAGCAAGCCCTTCGGCAAGTCTGCCTGTTAGATGAAGTAACTTCTTCTGTTGACCTATGTATGTATTAATTTCCTTTATGTATACCATGTTAATGTGTCTTGAATAAAGAGAGTATTACGTAATGTATTACATGGAATGACCCGGTAGATGACATTCTGTACTAGATAATGGGTAGGGTACTGACGATTCTGGTTGCCAGTAAGTAACTTGGTGAGCCCAGCTCAAGGTCAGATGGGTGCTGGAATCGGCAGTACCAAGCCTGTTATCCAATGTTACAAGGAGGGGAACTGCTGGGAGAACTCATGAGAACATTGGTGAATTGGGGGCACTTCAGTATATATTCAGAACCGTGATTAAATATCAAAAAATTGAAGCTTTGAATTTTTCTGAGAGAACGGGTATGAACCCCCTAAGAACCGGCCTGATAACCTCTCAACACCAGTCTAAATGATTGTAAACAAGATGGTATGATACCATCCAGAAATTAAAAAACAAATCCCCAAAAATGGTTTGCTCAATTAACCATGATTAAGTGACTGTTGACCCCCCTTCATGTTAACTACTTTAGAAGTTCAGAAGACGTTGCCCATTAACTTTCAACTACCATAACTGAGGAGAGTACACAACTGTCAGACAAAAATCAAACCCAAGGTCACTAGGTAATCACTTCAATTAAAAAAAACGGTTCTTTGATTTTTGAAATACTTTTAAAAATCAAAACAAACAATTATACACAAAATCAAATAACTATATTTTATTTTATTTTATTTTTAAAATACACAAATCCGGTTACAGTTTTTGGTTCTTACAAGGTTCCAGTTCCAAATTCAGACCCAATTTTGGATCAGATTTTACTAATCGAAATTGGAACTTCTAACCCTCCAAATTGGGATCCCACACAACATTGGTAAAGACTTGCTTCAAATTTTGTAGTGTAATCTGCCAGCATCTTGCCTATTGAAACACCCCCTAAAGAGGATGAAAAATATGCTAGGTAATAAATACATGTGGAGGATTCTATTTTTTTCATCTTTTTTCCCAATTTTTGAGTTCACCATAGTGGAAAACGTATGCCAAAAAAGACATTTTCAGTGAAAAAAAAATATTTTTCCAACTTTTTGACAAATTATTTTTTGCAAAATAATGAAATCAACAAGTTGCATACTTCATTTTGCTTTTTTCTTTCAGTTTTCTACCATAACATCATTGGTGAGCATCCCAAAAAACATTTAACCTCAATTTCCGGCAAAAAGTTTGAAAAAAAAACTATTGAAACTGCAGAGAACTCAAAAAGTGTGTTGAAATGTGGCCAAAAACATTTCCCCAATCAATTTCTTTTCCTCAAAAATTGGTGATATAAAAAGAAAAAAAAGGGAATTTATGAAAAATAATTTATTTTTATTATATAAGGTTAGAATTTTTTTGCAATTTTTTTCCTGAAAAAAAAAGAAAAAAAGGGGGAGAGAAAAAGAGTGCACCTAAATTCTAATAGGTGACACCATGGATATCTGTGGGCGGGGCAACTTAGGTCAAGATCAGGACATTCCATGGCATGGAATGTGGTGGGTCCAAAATGGCAAGTGGCATTCTGTAAGGTAGCATTATACTTTTCATCTTGAGTGGAAAGCAGAGTACCACCACCAATTCCATCATGGAAAAGCCTAAAAACCAACAGGAACAAGACGCCGCCATGGTCCACCCTCCTAAATGCCAGGGGTCTGTTCCAGCTGTTTCTACTACCTACCTTGTGAGTTATTAGTAGGTAGTAAAAAAAAAAAGAAACTGAAATAACCACCATGATTAGCTAAGAAACTGGAACCAGTGTTTTCTTTTTTACTGGCAAAAAATTTCGCCAAAAAGAGAATTTCAAATTTCAAAATTCAAAAAAATTTAAGTGATTTTGGAGGTTTTTAGTTGCCAAAAGTGAAGGGAAAAACAAACAGGGAAATTTGTCAGATTTGTATACTTGGTTCTCATTGTGTAGCCAAAAATATAGAAGGATGATGAAATATTTGTACTTTCAATTCTGTATTGGCTAAATCTTCTTAGGGATGATCGCCACTTTGCCTACAATCAAAAATTCTTGGAAGAAAACACTGACTGTAACCCAACACATAATTGTTTCCTGACCAGTTACCCTCCATCACAAGTAAAATTACTGCAACTGCCATTAGGGTTCGGTTGTTTTTGTTGAAATAATTATTTATTTCCCCAAAAAAATTTGGAATTTTTTTAAATTATTATTTTTGTTACTCTTTTCAGAAAAAATTCAAATATTCAGCAAGTTGTTAAACTATCTTAAGTAGGTAGAAACACATCTATTCTTGCATATATTTTTTATCATCCATTCATGCACTTTTGATTCAAGAATGTCCATTTTTTCACTTGGCATCTTATTTTTTAGATGTGATTTTGTGCATGAGTTTCTTCTTTAGACATTAGAAGCAACAATATATCTTTCTCTTTTTTTTTCTTTTCACATATTAGCATTGAAAGATTTAACTTAGCTCACAAATGGTGCTTTTTGCCACATCTAAGTTTCAATTCTTGTTTTCAAATTTATTTACAACAATCTTGAATATGACAAGTAGTAACAAGCAACAAAGAATGACAGATTGCATGTTTCAACAAGTTGATAAGGAACAAAGATTAATGGCTGTAACTTAAGAATTGAAGTTACTTTCAAAGGACATTGAGATGCACGATTAAGAAAACAAGCAAGTGGCTTTTGCAACCTTGAAATTGCATGTTGGAAAGCCATGAAAATAACTTCAAGTAACTTTGATTACAGAGAAGAAAAGCAAGCAAGAAGACAACGAGGATAATGAAAACTCCAAATCAACAAAGAGAATAAAAACACAAACAAACTAGTTTGCACAACACGTTTGGACTTCCATTTTTGCAAATATGAAGAAACATAATGATCTCACTAGTGTTTTTCACTACTTGAAAACCTTACATATAAAACAAGGAGAAGTTAGTGGTCAATATATATATGAAAAATTGAACAAGGGATCCTTTTATGAATGGTTCACACCAAGAGGAAAGCTCAAACCACATTTGAAAGAAGTTATAACAAAAGGAACTGCTTCCAATCTTACACATTTTTCAATTCTTGAAACAAGACTAAAATTGAAAGATGAACTCAATAACGTGTCGAAAAACATGTGAGTTGTTAGACAAGGCCTTTCTATGCCAATTGTCCAACCAATCATTAAAAGGATCTTTGATTATCATGCACCTAAATTTTTGAAGGATTCTACCAAAAGAGGTTTTAAATTGACTTTGCCTTAGACCACAAACTTTATGAAAACCTACCTTAACTAATCATATCGAATAGCCACTACACAACAAAAAAATTACCGAAAACATGGCAACAAGAAGGGATAGCCATGGCGCACATGGTTGTTTACTTGTCAAAGCATACAATATTCTTACTTGTTTGGTAATCAACAAAGATCAAATTGGGATGCATGTTGTGCCCATGGGAGGTGATAGGACATGCAAAACAAAAACAAAGAAAACACATCCAAGTACTTGGATTTGAAGACAGGAAACAAATCACAACCGTCATTTCATCTTCAACCAATGGAATGTTGTTTACCTTTACAAAGTGTGTTCCAAGGGACAACCAACCATTCACTTCCCCCCATGATGAAGGAAGAACTTGTTTTTTTTTTAATTTTCATTTGACCTATAATTCCAACCACAAGGACCTACATTGGAAAACACCAAACAATTTGTTGAACACATCCTCATACCTTATCATGCAATTCAAATGGAAACATTTACCTTGACAAAAGACCAAAAGATGGTTTGGTTGATTAATTACCGGTTAGTTCACAAAAATGGAAAGTTTTTGGCTTATATGAAACAATAATACCCATGTGTGTGTGTCATATTTGTTCTAGCAAATTGTTGCCACTATGCTACCATTGTTATGTTATTTTGGTGTTGCTACCATTGTATAGTTACTATGGTGCCACTATGTGTCACAATGTTGTTGCTACCGTGATGTTGCCATTGTGTTGTTATTGTTGTTGTTGTGCAACCCATGAACATTAGCTTTATCAACATTCCAAATTATAATTAGAACAAAACCTTGATTGATTGTTATTGAAGCCTTCAGTAGTAGTTGCATAATTTTCATGAAGTAATTTATTGTTGTCAAGGACATCAAGTAAATACTCAAAGAACTTGTTTGAGTGGAATTGAAAAAGTCATGAAGCATCCACAACTAGCAAACTAGAACCCCCAAATAAAACCCATATATCATCATGAAAAAGCTTTGTGATTTCATGACATGTTTGTACAAACTTGAATAACCCTTGAATATGTATGCACTACCCCCCATGATTGTAATACATAGTATATCCTAACCCAATAATATAACATGCATTGTTCAACTATAATTTTTGCAAATTGGGTACCTTCTCTCTAGGCAAAGAAAGGTCATTAAAAGGAAACCCAATAGTCACCAAGGACCAAATTTGAGCAACAATCATCACCATGGGAGCTTCAACTTCTACATGATGACATTTTGCATCAACCATTTGCAATTTTGCCAAACACTTACAATCCAACTTTAGAACTGATTCTTGTTCCATCTATTTTGAAAAGGCCTCATCTTCTTCTTAATCTAGCCTATGACGTGAAAGAGTTAACAAAATAACCAACACAACCTATGGAATTAAATGGTCCCATGTTGAACACCAACAAAATCTTTTTCTTATCTCACACACCATAGATGTAATGCTTGAAAACACCCACAATGATCCTAGATAACAATGACAACTTCATATTTAAATGAATTCATGTATCTTACATTCGAAAGGTCAAATAAAGATTCCAAAATTAAAACTTTGTAATTTTTATGGGCATCTATTTGGTTCTAGATTGCAAGGCGGGTCTATAACCAAATAAAACATGTAATGATTATCCACACTACAAACTCTAGTCAAACAAGTGTTTTAAGTTAACCCTTGAGATGTTGGTAAAAAAGGTTTTGTTAGTTGGGGTAGCAATTCTAGCACCTATACCATATTGATGGTTGCCATTGATGTAACATCGCATTTCCTCCTTTAGGACTTATTGAAAACCTTTAATCACAAAACATAATCTATGAATAATCCCCCAAAATTTGTAATTAACACCTTAAAATCCCCCTCAAACATACCACCGCAAAATGTAAATATAAAATTGTACAAACATTAATATCCATCAATTAGTTATATCCATTTGCATGTGTTGGATGCTCTATGCACACAATATTCAAAAGATAAATTATCAAGGCATTATTGTCTACAAGAGGGGCATTACAGTTTTGATAGCTCAATTTTATTAATATTACAATTATTGCAACAAAACATGGCTTCATATGTACATTGGAAGTTTTGACAAAGATTTGGTCTAGTAAATTCCATCCATGTGCTCTTCCATAACTGCCTACTTTTATGCCTTACAAAACCTTGCACCTAATTCAATGATTGTAGCCCATGTTCCCAACCTACAACTTTAGTTTATTGATTTCCATCCTTCAAAACTACTAGACCTTTTATGAAACAAATTTGCAACATAATATTTTGATAGGAATGTTGCATGATGCTTTCATACAAGAAGTTTGCATAGAAGGTCATCCTCGATATGCATTCGAAAACAAATTATTTTCAAAGATAAACACAAATTTATCACCAAACTTTTGCAATTTCTTACAACAAACAACAAATGAAAAGCAAAAACAAACTATAAAATACATACATGGTCAACATGGAAAATGGACCAAATCCAAGGCTAAAGTTGGTTAAAATAGCTGGAATCACAATGTAATGAAAGAATTTAGTGAAAGTGGTAAAGCTAATCACCTCCATTGTTGCACTCAAATCGATCCACATGCATTTGAAAAAAAATTCACAAACATTTGCATGAAATCAACCAAAATAAATAAATCAAAAACTAAAAACTACACACATTTGAAAACACTTTTTTTTCAAAAATAAACAAAGATCAATCATTAAAAATTCGTCATTTCTTGTGGAAAATAGCAAAAGAACAAAAGTAAACTAAAAAGAAAAACGCACCTTGCTAGATTGAAAATGGAATTAGTTCCAATGTTCAAATTAATCAAATCTAGAACCAAGATGCAATAAAAAAATTCAACATAAGCATCAATCTAATTGCTTCCATTTGTTGCCATCAAATCTATCCACAAACATTTCAAAATTGATAATGAAAATCTCCATGAAATCAACCACAATTTTTAATTTTTAATTTGGAAATTTCAAAACTATACACATTTGAAAACAAATTTTTTTTCAAAGAAAAACAAAGATGGATCATCAAATAATTACAAAATTTTATGTTAAATACATGTATGAAAACAGACCAAAGAGTTGGACAATAGTTACAATACCAATAACATCATCAACAATAATAAGAGTAGTTTCATAACATGATGCAAATAAGCTTAAAACCTCTTCGACCTGATGTGGAAAAATAGTCCTACAAAAAACTTTGGTACAAATTATCGAAAGTTAGTCAACTATAATAGAAATGTTATATGGGTTGAAAGAAATATATGATGAAAGACCTTGATGTTAATGGTAAACGCAAATTCTATTTTAATTGTTTTTTGCTTACTAATAAACAATACAAATTATACACACAATAACATTTAAATCAAATATAATATGTTGTTTTAAACCATTCAAGTTAATTTGCAAATTGTATTCACACATTCTTTTCATTATTGTTATTGTTCCGTTATTTCCCAGATTTTGGATTATTTTTTATAATCATAATCTATGATCAAATTGAATTATTACAATTAGAAAACACAAAAAATTCAAAGGATATTCATTATTTCCTTATCAATACACTATTGCTTTCTTTACTCAAAATTGAACATATCAAACATTTGTAGTATAAAAGTGTAGAAATCAAAAATGAAAAATAAGGAAATTTATGGTTCACAACCCAATAAAACTCTAAGACTACATATTGTTTCTATTTTCTTATGTAGCAACTTTCTAAGTCTATTTGTGTGAATCAAAACAATAATCCCAACCTTCATCACAATCAAAAATTACATCCTAAGTCTTTTCCCTCCAAAAGTAATTTAAAAATCAAAATTAAACAAGTGTTTTAATCATGTCTTGTTAAATCTCTACCATTCACATGGTAACATTACCCTCCTTCTACTTTGAATTCCATCCTTGAAATCCTTGTTATTGTAAATGTAAAAAAATATGCCTTTCAATTCATTATGTCAACCTTGCTCCTTCTAAGTTGTTGACATGTTTGTTTACACTTCCATATGTTCTCATTTTAAAACTTCAATTGTTGCACTCACTTGAGGAATTATGACTTCATTTGGTGGTTTTGTTTTACTTCTTTTTGCTCCCTTAAATATTACAGGTTCCACCACATGTTCTACGCTTCCAACTGGTTGCATCTACATGCTAGTGTCATTAGCTTTTAATTAAGTCCTTTATTCATGAATTTTTTGTTCTTGAACCTTTGATTCCTTATTCTAATTTCCTATCCTCCTCTGAGATTTTGTGGTTTTTCGTCTTATTTCTTTTTTTCTATTCCACTACATTTAGTCTCCCCTACCTCTTCTATTGACTAGATGGCTTTATTCGGACTTTTATAAATGAAATCTAGAAAGGCTTTCTTGAAAGCTAACAAGTACTTTCTATAGCCTTCTTTAGTTCTCTTGTGTGTAGCCAATTTTTTCTATAATTTTTCTTTAAACTATGTTTTTACCAACTCCCACCATTTATTTGGTTCAACATTGGAATCTTCCATTTGTGATTTGGTGTATAGTATTGAATAATATTACACCAAATCATCATATTCCTCCATTATGTTCTTGACATGTTCAAAATTCAATATTATGTACATGTGGGAACAATTTGGGTAGGAGTTTTGAAACATAAAACTTTCACCAATTCATAAGGCCTTTGATCACCTTATCACATGGAAGGATGCTACAAGGATTTGGGACACCATAAGAAAGAATGTGTATTAGGGCATAAGCACACTAGAATCCCCCAAAATTGTTTTCATAGAATAATTGTTTTTGCATTTCAAAAATTTGACAAGATGTGTACACCAAACTTGAGGATAATATTGTGAACTTTGGGGAGATTTGAAAAGCTTGGAACGTGAAAGTTTACTCAATTATTCAAAAAAGTTCAACAATATCTAATGAAGGTTTTTATCTAATGAATATATTTGGACCAAAATAATACCCATCACAAAATAAGAAAAATGAAAAATATATTTCAAAAGTGGGGTTATAGGTGATATTTTTGTCTGAAATTTTAGGTGAAGAACGAAAATGATATAAAAAAGATAATACACCAATTTTCTTGAAAATTATTACTTTCATTTAAGCACTTTAGTCAAAAACATGATTTGTAATGTTGGTAAGCCATAAAAAAATTATTATTGAATATTTTAATGAAAGTGGGTAAGATTGTTGAGATTTTTTTTCATTTTTCTTTCCCTTGTTAATGGAACATATCACCCAATATGACACCTTATGGTCATAGAAAAACTATATGTTATATATAGTATGTGCATTAATGTATCCAATCCCTTTAGTCTAATTGTTGGATCAAGGTTAATTTTAATTTAAAATAAATTTTGAATTACAAAAAATTTTCATGCTTACTCCAAAAGCTTTTTACTTGAATTTACAATTGCCAAAAGATTGCTAAAAGGCTACCATCAAGAAAAAATCATTTTACATTGTCATACTTGTTATATGTCACCATTTTTAGCCTCAAGTGGTTCACATCTAGTGTGCTTATACCCATTAATGAATTCCTACCTCTTGAAACTTAATCATGGGTTGGATTGCACATTTTCATTTAATATCCATTATGATTCAAAAGTTGGAAGCCTTTAAATTATTGGTGGCAATCTTTCTACTGTATATTTATGCACAATGAAAAGTTATAATAACTTCTAGGGGCATCAAAGCAATTATGGTATCCAAACCTTGATATTTGATTTAAGGACTTTTGCATCCAACGTCACTACCAATTCAAGTCAATGATGTACTCCTTATTTATTTGCATTTATTTAAAAAGCGAGATTTTTAATTAAGTTTGCAAATCTCACCCATATGAAACTAAGTATGTACATTCCTTTTATTTACTTTCATAGGTGAACTTGTAAGTGGCAATGGTTTGGGTTGGTTTCTCTATGGGAAAAAAGGGCACATGATAAACATATACATGGAAATATGAAATCAACCAATGGAATCTAGGGTCATATGGAGTAAGAACATGAAGTTTTCATGAGGGATGAAGGGATTTTTACTTTTGATTTAAAGATGTTCAACTCACTTTTTTAGAATGTCTTTTTCAATACAAGGATTTCAAGGCAACTGGGTGAATTATTAATGTAAAAAAATAAATAGTACATGGAGAAAGAAAAATGGTGGATTCAATGAAAATGAAAGTCTAAACATAAGGACCAATAATCCAAAAGTTAAAAGACTTAAGGTTTTGAATCTAAATTTAAAAGATTAAGTTAACACTTTACAATCATAAAATAATAGATTCTCCTTGGAAAGAAGGTAGGTAGCAATCCTAAGGATGGCAAAACTCTACTTAACTTAGATGGACATGCGACTTTTCATCCAAAACCTAGACAAAAACCTTTTTAAACACATTCTTGGATGGTGTACAAATGTTAATGGTTTAAATTGTAAATAAAATGTTTGTGGAGTCACCAATCTTGCAAAATTTCAAGTCAAATGTTTCTAAAATCATTTCAACCTCCTAAGAACACATGAATCAATGTAAAAATAGTTTGATTGAACTTTTAGATATTCTTTGCAATCATTTCATCATTTATGGATAATTAAACAATTAAGTTGGGATTTCATTACTATTCATTAATAGAAATCTTGTCGTTTGCAATCATTCCCTGTGCGACTATGTGCGACTAAATGTTGCCTACGACTATGAATGGTTGCCTATTGATTATTTTTCAAATTTGGATGGATTTTGGTTTTCCTTTCAACGAGTTGCAATTATGACCTATTTCATCATTCCAATAGGTTGATTTTTCATGATGTCTTTGTATTTTTACAACATTGTATAAAAGTTTAGTTGCACATGCAACCAAAGTAGTCACACTATAGTTGCATAACGTACGTATGCTACCTAGTAATTACATGTATAAACTATTTAATAGTACATATGTACCTATATGTATATACCTAAATACCTACTTACTACCTATTTAATTACTAGGTACCTACATACCATCTATCTAACTACCTACTATGTACTTACATACGTACCACCTACATAATTATTACATACCTACCTACCTACTATCATCTATGAAATTCAAGCATGACCATATAAATCCCTGGGTTTCTTATCGATTCCTAATCTATCTTGATAGACGTAGATGCCATTTTCCTAAAAAATTATCGAAAAAAGTGATTGTTTCCAAGATTGGGTATAAAAAAGCCCATAAACTATATGAATTTTTTTGTATATTTCGGAGCATAACATATAAAATGTAATTGAATTGATCACTAATATTTAATAAGGTTTCCAAGAATAGATCCAAAACTAAATTGATCTAGTTACATACACCCTATGTACCTATCTACTTCATACATACCTACCTACTTATTTACTATGTACATACACTTTACATACACTTTACATACCTACCTATTATGTACATATTTACCTATTTAATTACTAGGTACCTACCTACCTACCTACCTATTTATCTACTAGGTACATATACCTACCTACTTACTTACAAGGTACATACACCCTACCTAACTACCTATTATGTACATATCGACTTACTTCTTACCTACCTAATAGGTTATTTAATTATAAATAATTATTTAGAGACTATTTAAATAGGCACTTTAAATAAAAAATTATGTATAGGCTATTTAAATCTATATTTAAAACAAATATTATCTAAATAGGTACCTAGTAAAAACTTATGCTACTAAGTACGTAGGCTATGTAATAGTATGTGTTAAAGAATAATTGCAACTAAGTTCCAACTACAACTATAAATTTTATCCCACATTGTATGTCTTCCCTTTCAAGTTTACAAACCATATAAGTAGGTTAGTTTGGTGGAATAAACACATTCAATTTTTTCAATTGCCATATGAGAAGAGCTAATCGCATAGGCTCCACCCAAAAGGCTAAACTTAAAATAAAATGGATTTTGTTGTGAAAGTTTTAGACCTAGACCTACCTACCTACCTACCTAGGCTAGACCTATGGCTAGGTGGCTTAAGTTTAACCTAAATGCCACATGGCTTATTGTAAATGGCCTAGCCTGAAACTAGGCAAGGTACTTAGGCACTTAAGGGACCTAACTAGGTTAAAGGTGGCCTAACCTAGCCTTAGCCTAGGTGCCACATGGCCTATCATAAATGGTTTGACCCTAAATTAACCCTAAATGATTATAGGGCAATCTTAAGTTGCCACATGGCACAATCTAGTTGCCTTAATCAGAAGGTTTAAAAAGTAAAATTATACGGCAAAATATTTCGAAACATCCATATGATGCCATGTGTCACATTCTTAGGCTACTAGGTGTGAACATATTGGTGTGCACTATAGTCGCAAGTGTAATTGCAAGAACTCATCCCTGGATACATATAAAATCTCCATATTTATATTCTACGAAAAAATACTTCATTTGTCGTCTACAACTAATGGTCGTTTGCAACTTATCATTTATTACTATGTTGATTTTTAGTCATTGTGTTGCTTATGACTAAATTTTTGTTACAAATGACATTTTTTCTACTAGTGTATTTTAGATTGGATCCCATTTTTTAATTTTAGTTTTTTAACTTGGAATCCACATATTGTTTGAAAATAACATCCAAACAAATTGGCCTTAATCTCAAAGAAACTTGGACAATTATGTGATCATTTGATTTAACATTCAGATGTCATGATTTCTACTACATTGACTATATAAATATTAATTTTAGTATGAATTTAACAAAGGTGGAATCTAATTTCACAAACTTTCATGCACTTTGATATACAAGAGACCACATGATAAAAGTAAATGTTACAATTGATTTGTTTTATTGTTGCAAGAATATTTGGAGGAAAGTGAGAAGAAAACAAGCCTTTTTTGTTATCTTTTGTTCCATGGACAAGCTCACTCATGAAAACTTATAATTTGTTGCAAGGAATGGAGTTCATTGAGAAAAAGGAAGCTATTTTGATTTACTTTTTTCTTCCATTGAAAATTTCATTAAAAAGGAAATGAAAAAAAAATTTGAAAATGTTTTTCCATGCATGAAGGCTCATAATTAAATGTGGGCAAAAACAATCCAAGACATTGGAAAGAATTGATGCATACCTCGCATAGGTTCATATCTATATTAATGGAAAATTTTACATGTTTTAATGTGGGCTTTTAATAAATGAATATACAAATTACATGATGTTGTGTAAAACATGCAATTAGATGTAATAAATTTCATTGCAAAAAACCAATTGCACGATTTAACATGTAAAAGAACATGGCATGGCAAAAAATCAAAGGAAATCTTTTGAAAAATACTAAGATTTTTGATGTTGATGAGAGGATTATGAACATCAAATAAGTGTAACCTTTTATTAGTGTTAGTACATGAATCATTAACATCAAACAAACATCCAATACCTTTTGTCTAATTTTGAATTATGACCCATAACACATATGAAATGATGTATTGAACCAAAAATGCAATGTTGTCATTAAAAACCAAACCATAATGTTGAATTGTAAATAAAATCATAAAAAAGATGGTGATATTATGTAGGGGAAGGTGAATCACTAGTTGTAAGTATCATATCTTTTGAAGGAAGGGTGGGCAAAGGGTTTGTTCCACATCACATAAAACATTGTTGAAAAAATATTGGCAAGACATGAGAACCATGACTCTTGCCATTGCAATAACTATCTACATAGAGTTGGTACAATTTTCAGAGACAAAATGTTTGTGAATATCTTTAATCACTTGCTTGATAACAACATGGTGAACAGGAGGGTTGATCTCCAAGTAGTATTTAAATAGCTCCTCCATTGCTTGGGTCTGGGTCTGCCAAAATTGGAACACTTCATTAATTTGAATTACAATTTAAATAGGCAAAAAATATTTGGAACTTGTAACATGGAACTTGTTCATGGTATTTGTAACTCTTGAATAATCTAATATGTAAAATGTTAATAATAATATTATCATGTCTTATTGCTATGATCCAATATTTTGTTATTATGTGGAGCACAAGAATCTCGTTCAATTTATATCTTTCCAACAACCTTACCCACCTCCCATATCCATGAATTAGGATTCTTTATGGACTATAACTAATGAATGTGGACACAATAGAATGATTATTTTGGTGGAAAAAAATTTAAATGCAACAACCTTCACTTGGGTTTTTACAACATGCTTCAACAGCCAATTATTTAAACATGGGTTGACTAACTAAACATGTTCCAATTCAAAAGATCTTAAACCATCTTGAACTATTTTCCATCTTCTAGCTAGGCATGAGCTTAAACAAGCCTTGTCTATTGCCAATGTTAAGAAGTCAAGTAGTACTTTGTCACAATGTAACAATTAATGATTATTTCATGGTATTAAACTTTTTACATTATCTTGTTTTTAGTCACTAAGGGTGGAAAGATAATCATGCAAAGGTTGAGGAAAATGGAAGAACAAAGGGAAAGACACATAATAAGCAAGTAGCAAATATGGACAATAAACATCACAAAAATAAAAATGAGGAACATGAAATTTTCACCAATGTGCATTTCTAGACAATAGAAACCATGTAATAAAATAAAGATAGAAGTAAACATAAAGGAATGCAAGTTCACAACTCTCTTAGCCACATTACACCCAAATGGATAATGGGCTAGAACACCATTACAAAGTTATTTGTATTATGACACTCATGATTATATGAAATTTGCATGATATTTCAATTGGTATCTAAATGGCATTGGAAACCATGCATAATTTTAAAAAACAAAACATGAAAATGCATTCAAGACCCACTATTATCTTCTTTTCCTTTTGGTTTTGTCAAAGACTAGTTAATCTTTAGATTCTTTGGTGATTAAAATGTGAAAGGCCCCATAAAGCCTTATTACCACTTGAAAGTAAAATTTTCATATTGTGAATCTACCACTTGGTAAATGTATGAGGAATATCAACTTAACTTATGAGGTACTTGTGGACTCTTTTAAAAAAATGAGAAATCAATCAAAGTTAGCAAAAATTTTGGATGGATTGTAACAATTTTTACCTCCAAATGCTCTTCTCGGATCATGAGCATCATGGAATGTTTGAAATCAAAATAAGGATTCATCGATTGTTTCACCAACACATGACTATCCTCCACTACCTCTGACATTGACCTCATCATGTTGTTGTTGTTCTTTTCAATTTCTCCCAATTGCATCCTTTTGTCCCACCCTAATGTTGCATTTGTTGATGCATCAATTGATGTTGTTAGCATCCCAAGTTGTGAAGTTCCATTATTTTTTTGGCGTCTTTGTTTTTTACTGACAGTTTGTGTTTTTGATGGTTGTAGGTTTTGTGCACGATTCACAAGAGTTGGATTTTTTTTTGTCCCATTTTCACATGTGTTGTCAAGCACTTGGGCACTTTGTTTGGAATTTGTTTTACCACCTATTTTGCTACATAGTCTCCTTGATTTGTTAACTTTGGAATCTTTATGCAAAGACTCATTGTTGAAGGCCGAATAATCGCTTACTCCCTTGACTACAATTGCATTTTTATCTATTGGTTTTTCATTTTGGTGATGTGCATCATCATGTTTGGAATGTAGGTGTGTGTGCACACCTGGAAGAGGAACCACCATGGAATGTTGCAAAATGAAAAAGGTATATGAAAAGAAAAATTTAAGAAATGTATTTATCGAGGAATCTTGAAGTAGATAAAAAAAGAAACATGGTTTTTAAATGTTATTGCAAACTTTTAGTACCTTTCATGCCCAATGGTGAGTCAATGTTCATGGAGCTTGTAAGGTCAAAAATATCTGAAACATCTGAAGAGGAACTAATACAATCTATTAGGTCCAAGTCTTCATGATTATTCTTTGTCGAAGAGGAGACCACTTTTAAATCACCATTCAATTGAATGTCTTGTCCAAAGTTTCTATGTGTGCAACGAGATTCAGGTCTAGAATGCATATATAAAGGTTGATCCTTGATGCAAGGAGGGGATGTAGACATTTTGCATATTTGTGAAGTGGTTGACATTGATCTTGCACTTGTACATGCTGATTTCGGTCGCATTGACTCACAACAAGAAAATGGTTTTGGAGGCCTCCCTGCAAATCTTTGATTGTTGACGAAGTCAAAGTATGAATTTGAATTGGGTTGAATCCCACTTCTTACATAAATAGACAATGAAAAGGAGAATATCATAATCCCAATGTAAATATCCTTCTTAACAAGTCTCTAAAGATTTGGAGATGGGTTGTATAATACCAAATTTGAAGCAATTGGAGTAAAGTACATGATCTTTATAAGAATGCTCTTTGTTGCGAGTGACATCATAAAACTCAGAATGTTTATGGGAATTGCATTGGAGAGAACTATTGGTTGGTAAAGGTGCAGAATGTGGCCTTAGTTTAGAATCATCCTTTACATGACATACTCCTCCTTTCAAGACAACACTTTTGTCCCTCATGCTACCATTGGGCGCTGTTGTTGGCCTTCGAAAAAGAATAGGCCGCCTCCTCTTTTCTAATACAAAGTCCTTCATTCTTGCAAATCATTGTGTGTACATTTAATCATGATTTCATGACTTTGCATGACCACAAATAACATATCAAACACATCTACAAATCAAATATAAAGCAATGATAAAAAAATGTCATGAAATTTGGTTGACAAATAATAACACATGAAAGTAAAGAAGTTTTTGCATATTCATACATACTTGGCTTTGGATGCGATTGCACATGCCACGAATGTTGTGTAAGTGGGTGAAGGCTTCGAAGGGGGCCTCCTTGTAGTTCAAGTGGGTGAGATCAAATGCAAATTGAGCTCGACGACGACGCAATCTATTTCGGCTCAAGGTTTGCGCTGTGGGTACATTGTCATCCCACATGCTAAAGCCCGAGAAACCATTGTGCTTCAATCGCCTCACATTCCCAAAAAATTGTCGCACTTTTTTTGTGTCATCTTGCCATAACAACTTTGACCTCCCTCCAGCCATCTAATTCCTCTAGATGACAACTATTCTATTGCATATGAAATATGTCATGCAATTTTCTAATTGCACCCTCTTCACAAATTCAGCAATTGCTTTCAATTTATTGAAGTGTGGATCAATCTTGTTAGTTTTGCCTTTTGTTGTCATGGGAATTTATGGGTTAATAAAGAATGCTCAAAGAGATTTCTCTAAGGTTATGCTTGGCCACTGATGGTGGGATGCTTCAATGTGATGGGAAACATAGTGTGAAAATATGAGTGATCCATTGAGGCGTCATAATTCTCAATCTGCTACAAGACACTTTGCTTGGGCTTTATCAAAGTGATGGGTCTCTATTGGAGGCAAATACAAGCACATACTCAACAATTGTGCACTCAAATGGAGACGTCCAGAGATCAATTTCCTCCAAGAAAAAATGTTACAGCATAGTAAGACACATTCACTAGCTTATGCAAATCAATGGTGGCCTTTTGCAACTGTTGTTCCAGTAAAGTTCAGTACAAAACTGAGTTCAAGGTCCCCCCTTTTCTCTAACGCAAGTTGCAACGCCAGTGGAATTGCAGCTGCAAAAGCTCAAAAATACACAACAAAGGGCACTTCAGAACCCAACCCAAGTTGATTCATGGCAATTCAGGACGAATCTCCCAATTTGCGCAGACAGGGTCACAAGCCGCTCACCACACGAGAATTGACAGACAGCCAAAGAGACGAAGAGAGAGAGAGAGAGAGAGAGGAAGATAAAACACAGAGCCGTTAGGGCCAAAGGAATTGAGATGCCTTCCCTAGTGTCACCTCAAACTTGTTATCGAGGGTCTAATTGATGTGCCAAATGGATTGGGGTACAAGATCAGACGACCC
>Ga0209611_10000699_pt1 | contig 52345 bp, 34 predicted proteins | sample S1TSphgellanicum_3_FD_187693 | JGI IMG/M metagenome (GOLD analysis project Ga0209611, IMG submission 187693) | Host-associated microbial communities from peat moss isolated from Minnesota, USA - S1T2_Fc - Sphagnum magellanicum MG (SPAdes) (version 2) | ecosystem: Host-associated > Plants > Peat... | reverse complement strand
GACCCCAACCAACCAACCCACCCAAAACATAAAAGGAAAAAAAACAAGGCACCTTGAGTGCATGCTTGGGCCTTCCCATTGGCTGCATGAAATTTTTCTTCCCAAAAGACTTCATCACCATTTTTGGCATGGGCTAACCCCCTTTTGCAAAGAACACCCCACTTATTCAGTGTTGGGGCACATTTGATTTTTAAAATTAATTGATGGGTAGAAGTGAACAAAATGGACTTTGATACATAACACTTTAGTCTTTTGCTTATTTGATCATTTTGCAAGCAAAATGGGTTCACAGACTAGTTACCATATAAAAAGAAGGGCCGGGGGGGGGGCGCGGGGGACTGGGAAAACCACCAATTTTTTTTTGTAAACCAAGTTCATCTCCTCTTCACCTCCACTGTTGCTACATATATTTTCATTGCTATTACATGTACTATAATTAACCTTGAACCTTGTGCGTTAAATGCTGAGTTTCAACAATTCATAGTCCGATTTAATAAAATTTCCTTACTTTACTGATACGACTGATTTGAGGTTGAAAGAGGGGTTTGGGGGTGAAAGGAGGCCCAAAGACAGGGTGAAGACAGGATGACTTGGAGATAACTTTAATATAGAGAGTGTGTCAAATAGGCTCGAGAGTAGGTGTGCAAAAAAAAAATTATGACCAATAAATTCGCTGGATTTGGTGGGTTCAATTTTATTTTTTTTGTAGTTTTTTTTAGTGAACTACCAGTTAAATGTCTATTAGGGTTTGATAGGTTTGTGAGATCTTTAAAGTACCAATGGAAATACTAGAATGGGACCATTATTTTCAATGTTCAGCAGAATAGGGTTGTGTGTAGACTTGAAGATTTCTCTTTCAGGCCAATGGGGTTGCTGGATTTGGGGGTCTGAATTTGTTTTCTTCTTTATCTTCAGTGAACACCATCAATAAGAAACCCCAGTTTATAGTGAGGGTATCCCACGCCAAAAATAGGTACGAACAGTTTTGAAAATAGAAATTTCATGTAGCCAATGGGAAGGCTCAGCATGTTGGGAATGTGCCTTAATTTATTTTCTTTTAAGTTTTGGGTGGGCGGGGGGAGGATTTTTTTTCTCTTTTCCTTGTTCCCAACATGTTCCCAATGGGTTCCCATGAGGTTCCCAATATGTTTACAGACAGGGTTCTAGCAGATTACTTGTGCACTTTATCAGTTTTCTTCCATCAAGTGACTGCCCAGGTTGTTTGTGGTCATTAAAAATAATGCAAAAAACCTAGGATTTCATAGATTTTGCAAAATACCTAGATTTTCATTTAACACTGACTTAGGGATTACATTATGAGTGATAGCTTAATATTAAGTGAATATTAACTTAACATAAAATGTTCATGGTAAGTAGATGTAAGTTCTAAATGACTAGCAAGGTGTTAGGGGACTCGACACTACAGTCCTTAACACCAAGTGTGAATGCACCTTAAGGATCGGAAATGTAAGTCCACAAGCTAGGATTCCCAGATATTCTCAAAATGTATCTCTGGAGTCTGATAAGGTTCCAAAGTAAAAATGGCCATATTTTAATGCCACACTGCCTTTATGCATGGGAGCCATGCATTAAAAGGTTGATGCACATGCGGCACCCTGTTCACACAATCCATGACTGCTTTTGAAATGGAAAAGCCTCCTTGATCCAGACGTCTTCAGCAAACACATATTGCGGGATTCCTTTTGACCCTCAACCAGTTTGGGGCAAAGTAAAACATGTGCTTTCCTCTTGAATGCCCGGGGTATGAAACAATGGTTCAAAACCAGGCTGGGTATCAGTTGGTTTTCTCACAAAGAACAAAGAGGGTGTCATCATTGGTGTGATACCCACAATGAAACTTGCCCCTCAATTCTCGCTTCAATGAGAGCTGCTCACATGAGAGTCATCTTATAAATAAACAAATAGAAGTATGAGAAGCACCCAGGGTATAAAAAAATCAAAGGAAATTTTCAATTTAGAGGTTTAGGATTAAGGGGCTACATATTCTAGGGGTAGGTAATAGAGTTATCTGTAAAGTCATGCCTTGTTGGGCCTGAGTTGCACCCCTCATTTGATGCTTCATCCCCTCCTGGCTGTTGTCTGCAAAGTCTTGAAATTTTATTAAGTAAGGGTATGAACACAACCGCAAAGTCTTGAAATTCTATTAAATAAGGGTATGAAATACTGAAACGCAGGATTAAATGCACCAGGCTCGAGAATATTTTTTAAATGAAATTTGTTTGATAAACATACAAATAATTAGCTTCAATTCCTTTAAATCTTGTAAAATTAAGATTCTTAAAAAATTGATTTGAAAGATTATGCAAGAATTGATTGAAATAAAGCATGTCAATTTTAAAATAGATTCGAATTTTAATTTTTTTTGAAATATAATTTTTTAAAATTAATTTGATGTTATTTTTTAAAGTTCAAAAAGGATTTGATGAAGATTTAATAACAAAAATTATAAGGAAATTCATTTTTAATTGATTAATTTGTTTGTATCGTTGTTGCATTTTGTGTTATAAAAATTACTGTTGCCTTATATAGTAGACGTGCATGTATGATTTTAAGTTTTACTAAGCATGTACAGAGCAAACACAACTAGTTTTTTTATTAGTTGTGGGTACATTTATGCTAATCATTCTCATTTTCTCATGATGAATATCATTTGTAACATGAACATATGGGCCTGAAAACCTTTCTTTATACATCCCTTAAACCTTTCCATATACATCTTTTAGAACTACATTCAAAACAAATTGCAAAATTTTATCATAGTAAATCCTAAATTCTTTTAAATGAATGTTCCATTTTGAACAAATCTTATTGACATGTCTTGACCAATGTTGCTTGGTTCTTTTTTTTTCCATAACTGGAAGGGCATATCTATGTCAAAAAAAATTGTGCCCTCACAAGGTATCAAATAATAGGATTTTCAAATTATGAAAGACCTACATGTTATCAAATTGCCAATGTACACAATAACCTCAATTACCAATTTCCTTGGTTATGTTTTTGAAAATACTCACATGCTATGAACAAGACCATCTCCACCTTGTGATGAAAAACACTTTTTCATATTAAATTTTTTATAATAAAAATATTCTTAAACTCAAGAAAAGACAAGATGAATACCCCAAGTTTGGTCATACATAAGGTGAGATTTTTAAAAAACCTACAAAAAAGTACATTAGCATTCAACAAATTGATGGTTTTTCAAGTTTCACCTTGTGATTCTGTTTTTCGGAGTGCCTTTGTAACAATAAAATAATTACTAGAAATTGTAATTGCAAATAATAGTATTGTGGTTTGGGGTAATAGTATGAATAAAAATAGGGAATAAAATAATGAGTCTCATGGGCCTTACAAAAAGAATTTTTTGACTAACGGCATAAAGGTTACTTATGAATAATTTCGATAATTGTTTTGGGTTAGTAATAATAGGAGATCAACTATGTAAACTTGATCAAATCCTAACTCCAAATAATGTAAAACCTATCCATAAAAGGATGACAAATTATATGTGGCACATGACGATTGGTTTGATACATGGGGAATAGATGTAGATGAATATGATTGACTATTCATCCATTTTTTTCCTTCAAGTATATAAGGGGTAAAGATTAGAGCTTTTGGCGCATAATTTGCATTCAATAATTTCATTTTGTTAATTGGATCAAAATTTATAGAAATATCATATGTGAATAGGAAACCTTGAAAAAATAAAATGTGAAGATTATTATGAATATCATTGTGAAAACTTTATAATTTTTTGGTGAATGATGCCCATACATGAAAATCTTTGGACACATGTGATGAACTTCCTTGAAGTGTAGTTCTCGTATAAAGATTCGACTTTAGGCGGATGGGTGATCCTATCCCAAAAAAATGTAAAGTCTAATGTTGGAAATCATGTGAATGACAAATATTGCAAGTGTTCTTTTGAAATATGTTTGATATTCTACCTCTAGCTAGAAGGGATTAATCAAAAATTAATTTTCATAGTTCCAAACCCCTTCTTAGTTACACCTCCACTGCTACTACATAGATTTTCATTGCTCCTATTTGTACAGTTAGTATAAATCCTCTCAAACCTTGTGCATTAAATGCTGAGATTCAGCATTTCATACTGAGATTTCCTTACTTTACAGATACCACTAAAAGAGGGGGTTAAGGGGTGAAAGACAAGGTGAAGACAAGGTGACTTTATGAATTTTTTTAATGTATGCAATAGGATAAGGTAAAATGGCCCATCATCAAACACTTTGGCAAATCTTTCTCAATTCTTCTCCATTTTAAGTGATTTAAAATGTTATAGGAGCACCTTTTCAAGGTTTACAAATCATCTTTGAAATGTAAAGCCAAATGAGCACCCAAAAAAAAGCAATAAAGAAAATACATTTTTACAAATTGCGAAATGCATTTTTTTCATTTTTCTTCATTTTGACCTGTCTTATTTCATTGGTGAATAACTTTCTCATTTTACTTTTTTTCAAATTAAACAATTTAAATTGCTTTGAAATGGCCATCTCAAACTCTATCAATCACCTTGTAACTCTTAAGGCAACAAAATAATATAGGAATTTTTGAGAGGTTCTAAAAAAGGCTATGACCTATTCAATTGAGAATTTTCTGTAAAAACAACCCCCTACTTTGGGGAGCTATAACTTCCTCACCTCTAGTCCATTTTTGCCTATTTTTAGTGCAATAAATGTGCAAAGAGGAGAGCTCCATCTATCCTTTCGACATCATAAACAATGAAGCCCTCCTGCAAAAACGACAAGAAACCCTAACTTAAGGGTACTATGATTGGTGCCTCTTTACCCTAATGCAAAAGTCCTTAATGTGCACTAAATATCACCATGATACCATGAAGTTGAGGATCATTTTTAAACGAAAATACTTGCTACAAACTGGTCAGTAATATTGACAAGTCCAAGTGTAAAGGCTTAATGATTTTTCACTTTTTGAAATGAGCTAACTCATGGTTATGTTCAGGGACAGGTGAACATTAAACACTAATTTATTTTAATGTACATATGCTGTTTACTGTGCAGTGGAGATGCTCTAAGAGTCAGTTTGGAGTAATCCACCTATGAATTGTCTAATACAATGGCAAGGTAGGATAGGTTTTAGGGTTCAGGGTTCAGATACTTTCTTGGGATCATGGTCCCTCCTCTTGGATTTTTTTGCTCTTATAAATCTGAAGAGTCACCACTTGAAAACTTGATATCAAAATACAAATCAATTTCTGAGATGAAGATTAGCATCTTCAAACCTAGACTCAAATCAATGTGCAAGAGCATCCGATGCAATGCAATCAGATGCTCCGTGCAACTCAATATCATACTACAAATTTCTTGTGACCATGGTTCCTCCTCTTGGACTTTTTTGTTCTTCTAAATCTGAAGAGTCACCACTTGAAAACTCAATATCAAAATACAAATCAAGTTCTGAGATGAAGACTAGCATCCTCAAACCTAGACTCGAATCAATGTGCAAGAGCATCTGATGCAATGCAATCAGATGCTCCATGCAACTCGATTATCATACTACAATTTCTTGTGACCATGGTTCCTTCTCTTGGATTTTTTGGTTCTTATAAATCTGAAGAGTCACCACTTGAACTTGATATCAAAATACAAATCAATTTCTGAAATGATGCCTAGTATCCTCAAATGTAGACTCGAATCAATGTGCAAGATCATCTGATGCAATGCAATCAGATGCTTCCATGCAACTCAATATCATACTACAAATTACCAGTTTCTTAGATGAAGGATAGTACCCTCAAAAATCTGTAGTATCGACATGCAAGATGCAAGAGCATCTGATGCAATGCAATCAGATGCTTCTGCAAAAAAATGATATCATGCTACATATCAATTTTCTGAGATGAAGGATATAACTATCTTCAAACCTGGAGTATCAATGTCCAAAGAGCACTTGGTATTGCAATGCAATTGGTTGATTCTGTGAAAATCAATATCATACTACAAATCAATTTCTGAAATGAAGGCTAAGTGTCCTCAAATCTGGAGTACAAATTTACAAAGAGCACTTGATATTGCAATGCAAACAGATGTTTCTGTGAAAATTCATTTCATACTACACAACCCAACACTGCAAATCACAACAGTAGGAAAAAGAATTATACATGTAGAACCCCAGAAATAGAAACCCGAGAAATTCAATCCTTATGTATCCTCAACTGTGGTCCAGATAACTTCCTCAAGAGTTTTAAGGATTTTACTGTACTACCTGTCAACCATGGAGACAAGTTGACAGTCATCTACAAAAATGATTTGTGTCCAGAAACTTGTGTGCACTTGTGCATGTCTATCTGGAAAGAAATCACTGGTTTGTTGTTGCAAGCAGCTTCCAGGATTTAGGTTTGAGAAAGAATGGGTCTCTTACTATGGCAAGCGAGAGCTCAATGTCCCAATGAGGCAAGCTCCTTGAAGCTGCAAGACACAAGCAGGACTAATAGAACAGCAAGAAGTCTTGGATAACAACCATGGGTTATACCCAAGGTGCAGGAAGCTGGAGAATGGCGTTGTGTACTAGACCCGGAAGAAGTAGAACCTGGAGAACCTGGATTAACGTTCTCGAAGTCTGAGATTGAAGAACCTGTGCTCTGGAAACTCCATGTGTGAACCTTGTGATTCACAACTCCACTTCCCGTTGCTGCTGAGAATCCAACAAACATGTACTGGTTGACGTAAGCTGAGAGATCGATGTCGACGACGAGAAGGGGTTCAGCTGGTTTCGGGTAATCACTGGTGGTAGCAAACGGTGTGATCGAAACATTCATCTTCCGCGCTTCTCCGTCGTAATCGATCCAAGCTTTGATATGCCCTGATGTCAGATTCACAAGTTGTGAATCAGAGGAAGCCGCCTTTGCGACAACCGAGTCCAAGCTGTTGATGTCGACGCCGATGTGGTTGTTGTCGATGTCCCAGAACTCTATGTCCTTGTGAATGTCGAACTCCACAGCGACTGTGTGAGCTAGAGAATCTGGAGTAGCTGTGCTGGTATCGTTCACAGGACTGAGAAGTCCGAGCCATGGTCCCGAGCTTCCGAGAGTGGTGTTGTCTGGAGCAATCACAAATGCGAGTCCTTCTCCCATAGAAGACGACGACGACGACGACGACGACGACGACAGATCATCAGCATCATCGTCTGCAGCAACCTCGATGGAGAAGATGAAGCTCGTCTGGAAAGAAAAGCTTGCTTGGGAGTTCGTGTCAATGAATTGGATTGGAGCTCGATACAAAGCTCTTCCTGAGCTTTTCTGCGTGAGCTCCAATGCTAGATCCTCCTGTGCAACAGAGGCATCCCCCAGCAGAGACAAGTCTTTGTGGTTGCCGTTGTTGGAGAATTGGACAAAGGAGAACGTCGTACCTTGAGCTGCTGCACTCTTGACTACTACAGAAAACGCTACGAACACCAACACTAGCCACGTTACTGCCGCCGCATTTGTTCCAGAATCTGCACACTCATGTGCGCCAGCTGCTCGTTTCTTCAGGCTGGTCCTGCTACACTGCCGTCGCCTGTCCTCTGGCATTTCGATCAGCGCCATCAGAACAAATGAAATCACGAAAACAATACGAAGATCAATCAGTGAACAAACTGCAATATGTTTCAAAACGCGACCACCTCTGCATCCTCCTCGCTCTCTCTCTCTCTCTCAGACAGCAAATATAGGTCTCAAAATCGAAGAGACCAACTTCTGGGGACCCGGACACGCACACAAACAGCGCAGATTCAAAAAAGGAAGCTACAAAGGACTCCGAGAGATTTTTGAAAAACAGAGCAATCGGTAGAAAAATCCTTGAAAATCGACGTACCCACCACAATCCAACAACCGCAAATTCGCTGCAACAACAACAACAGCGTCATAAATGGCTAAGACAACTTTTCAGCTTCTTCAAAGAGTTGAAGACGCGCGAGAAACCAAAAACAAGGCACGCACACACAAGAGAAAGAGCGAGAAGAAGAAGAAGAAGGCGGGAAACAGGTAAGTACAACATCGGTGTTCGAGGAGAGGATCGTCAGCAGCGGCGCGACAGCTGAGGACGAGGAAGAAATCAGGTCTCAGTCGCCAGCGGGCGGAGTTGCACTTGCTGCACTGCACTGCGGCTGCTCTCGCACCTGTGGAGACGGACGTAAGTAATAGCCTCCTACGAGGGAGAATCAATTGGCCAAGTAATTTATGTGCCAGACCCCTCTCTCTCTCTCTCTCTCTCTCTCTCTCTATCTCTCTTTTGTACCTACCATCTTCCTCTCAATATACCTACTGCTCCAATCTGAATTGCTTCACTGAATTTACAAACATCTCAACACTCCACTTTAACTTATTATTATGGTGCATTCTCACACTTGATGTTAAGTCAGTGCTAAATGAAAATCTAGGTGGCATCCTAGGTGGCACCCAATGCTTTTAAATGGACCATAGCTCAATGTTAAGTGAATGCTAGCTTTAACATAAAACAAGGTTTAAAGTTCTAAATGGCTAGCATGGTGTTACTGGACTCAACCCTAGTAGAGTCCCTAACACCTAATGTGAATGTACCTTTATTATTATGGTGCATCACACTTGCTGTTAAGTCAGTGTTAAATGAAAATCTAGGTGGCGTCCTAGGTGGCACCCAATGCTTTTAAATGGACCATAGCTCAATGTTAAGTGAATGCTAGCTTTAACATAAAAAAGGTTTAAAGTTCTAAATGGCTAGCATGGTGTTACCGGACTCAACCCTAGAAGAGTCCCTAACACCAAGTGTGAATGCACCTTTATTCTCTTTTGGTTACTCTTTCTTCACTTATTATTCTTCTTACTGTCCATTTCTTTTGCACCCAAAGTATGGAGTATATTGCACCCTCAACCCTTCTCTGTCTGTGTGTTAAGTATTCTCTATTCTTCAAATCAGTGTTCTTTTTTTTTCTTTTTCTTTTTCAGTTTTGTGGTGTTGCTCAAGTGGCAATCATCCATAAGTATGTTTAGCCAAATTTGGCGATATTACAAATATGACAGTAAAAAATCCAGAGCACTTCTTCATATTGTAAGCAGTTGTTAGCAATTTTTGGCAATTTTTAAAATAAAACCTTAATTTTCAGTCATGCTTTTTAAAGGAAATTTGTGATAGAATATTCCTTTATCAAAATATTTTTTCACAAAATGGCAAAACTCCCCCATCAAAAAAATTCACAGCCTTCAAATAAATACTTCTCCAATATGATTTTATTGGCAAATCACAAAACACCTCACTCTACTTAACTTACTCTCTCTTTTCACTTTCCATGTCTTTTGCACTCAAATTATGACGCCAGGGGCCAGAACACTCCCTCTTTATTTGTAAGCCTCTTCCTCATTCAATGTTTGGTTCAATCTGAATTCACTTCATTGAATTACATGAGATACCTTTGGCCACTTCCTCTAGAGATCAACTTTGTACTTTTTTTGCACCTAAATTAAGGATCCACCCCAGCAAAAGATATGCAAAGATTGAAAACAATGTCTTAGCTTCAACCATTCAAATTGGTTCTCTTTAATTCTCACAAAGTTCATGAAAATTGTATTACAATCTTATACTGGGCTCTACCAATCACTCAAAGACAACTTCTCAAAAGAATTCAAGACACTAATAACCTAACAGCCAACAAACTCTTTTTTTTGTTTTCCACACCTACACACAAGACTATTCCAAAGGACTGTCGTCTATACTTGTGAGTGAGTACTTTTTACACTGATATTATAACCCTTCTCTACACAGAGATGGAGTTTCAATGTTTCAGATCTTTTGCATGACAATACAAAAGATGAGGTATACCTTCCAAACATTATTGAACTACTACAACAACAACAAAAGAATTGAAGGGAAATTGAAAGGACTCATGTCTTATCAAAGAGCTATGTAATGGCGTGCTAAAGTGGCAGTTCTACTTTTGCTAGTGACCTGTGACAACTAATGTACCTACCGAATATCAAGTACTAGTACAGAAGTCATACTTTGAGGAGGGTCAGCAAGGCATGGAAGTTAAGAGGTGGCCAACTCCACTGCAAAACCAAACATACTCCATAATAATAAATGGGTTGGGGGAAACCAAGCACACAGATTTATGATATCAGGATAAAATTGTCAATGTTCAGTCCAGCAAAGGAGTGATTTGTCTTTTCGCTTCCATAGATTTTCCATCCCATTGGAAGTGCAACTTTAGAAATATTTGCAAAATTAAGGATGCATATTAAATGTATGCAGATGTATATATGTACTAGTAGCAATCCATCCCTTGTAACCTGTATGCACCATAGTTCCTAGTACTCTAATAATTTTCTAGAATTAGACTCTACATAACATAAACCTAGCTGTGCAGTTTAGTTTCAAAAGCTTTATCAATTGCTCTTGAAAGTGTTCCCATGTCCAATCTGTTTATACTTGGTGTTTCACAACCATTGCAAAAAATTATTGCATGTAAGTAATGTATATGTATAGTTGGTAACTTAAACTAAGTGTCTCCCTTTTCTTCATGATAAGATGATATTCTTAGCTGCTAACAACATATCAAGTCAGTAAGTTAAAACTAAATTTCTCACCTCTTTTTTTAATAATCACCACAGGAAGACATAATTAGTTGTAAAATGCAATTGTGAAGAAGAACAACTCCATCACAACCTAGTCAGTAATGTAAGTTAGAGTTTGTCTTTTCTTCTTTTCTCAACCAAACAAGTACTAATGTTTAATACATCCAACACAGAGAGTGTTAAATTATTTCTCCATTCTCACTCATAAACATGACAAATTAGACAATGTAAAAGAAAACACTAATTAAATGCCATCGCCTGGGCGAATCATCATAATCGACTAATCAAAAGAAGTCATTTTCTTTTACAAGCGCTTTTGGAGTTTGCTGTGAATACTTATAAATCCAAACTCAGGTTCAAGATATTCAAAGGTTATATTTCATTCAAAGTACCATCCAGTATGTATATGTAATTGTAATGTTGCCACTGCCAGTGAAGATGCTCTTTGAGTCTCTACATTATATCAAAATCATGCAACTCGTGAGACTTTGAATGGCTGTTGGTTATAGAGCTTGTTGTCCTTTTACTTACTGCCATCCCTTTCACTTAAATTGATGATACTACCACTAGCCCTAAAATATAATGGACAACAAAAAACAAATTCTGTAAAATGCAGATTCCAAGGCATGTTCTTCACATAAGTTTCAATTTGAAGTTGTAAGACCTTGGGAGTTTGCACTTTGCACTCTGTCATGCAGTTGAATCCCAAATCCAACAGTCAGATCGCAACTAAACCCAAAACAACAGCAACAAATCCCAAGGTTACTTTTTTGGGTTCCATTATGTCCAATTTCTATCCCAACAAGAGGTAGAAATTTAGAGCATCTTTCCCAAGTGAAGAGTCAAATCCTTGTAGAATGTGCTTCAATTTTAAATGCTCCTTCATAGGCTACATAAAAAATTTGGTTTTCAGCATAAATAGATGTAAAAATTAATTGTGCAAATTAAGCAATTGCAACAAAAGATGTCCTTATACGCCAAGTGATTTTATTGAATTTTGAGTGAATTCACTGATCCTACCAAACAGGACCTAATGGGATGACTTGAATCCACTAATATAATGATCAGGGACTAATGAATTGCACCCACATTCTGTAATAATATAATATGAAACGGGTAAAACACGACAAGCCCATTAATAGGACAAGCAGCCTTGTGGAGGTGACAATGGGTTTATTAAGACCTGTTTCCCTCACTGGTGTGCCCATGGCACTTGTTTTTTCCCAATTCTTTATTTTACCAATGTTGCAATTTTTTTCTCAAAATTTAGGTTTTGCACTGAAAAAACAAAAAGAATTCAAGTTTGTCTGGAATGCTTTTTAACAACCTATTAAGAATTCACCACAAAGAAAATCACTGGACCCTGGTGAATTTCATATAGAGGATACTTTCGGCATTTGTCCAGTTACCAGTATTCTAATGTTTACCATGAGTAGCATTGGGAATAGTGGTATCATGCAAACCACCACAATCCTATCTATAAAATAAAAAAACTTGTGAAGAACCATGCTTGGAATCCTTTGAAAAACTACATAAAAGGATGTGAAAGAGTGTAGTTCTTTGGAATAGGGTTACCATTAAGGGTGTTGGTCAACCAAAAGAACATCCTTTAGGTGGGTTCTGGGAATTTACATGGCGCTATGGTTCAACCAAGCAAATAGTACATGTTATGTAACACATGTACATATTTTTTCATTTCAATAATTTGGGCTTCACACTGCTATGCACTACCAGTGACCATCAACTTTTTTTTTTCTTATGTTTTCATATGGTTTTCAACAATTCATCGTTATTTATGTCAATGTTAAATTTGATTTAAATTAATATGCATTTCATGGACATAAAAATACATGTTTTAATTTTTCTTTCATATCCATGTTGGTGGGTAGGGAAAAAGAATGAAATGGTTATAAAATGAAGATAATTATTAGAAAGGTAATGAGGTAGTTAAGTTTGGAAATGAGGTAATTGTCTTTGAAATTGTCTCTTGAAATGTCTAGGGACGTATGATAAGAATAGTCTTTGGAATTGTTCTAGGAGGAGATTCATACAATAAATTATAAAAAATCGCTCATATATCAATTCTTCAAAAACAATCACTGAAATTATTTTAAAATCCTACCTGTGGAAAAAAAATATAAATAAATAATTATTGATCTGGATTCAATAATGACTTGGTAGTGGGTTGTTTAAACAAAGTCCTAGAACAATTTATATGGTGATAGAAATAAACTATCACAATCTATGGTGAAAATATTAGTAAAGGGCAAATGGAATGGCCAATGAGAAATATCTCATGCATTTCCTCATGTGATATGAAAGGAAAAGCTGGAGTGTCAATATGATGAAAAGACATTGATTGAATGACAAAACAAATTTTACAATTTTAATTTAATTTTTAATAAAAGAAATCATTCTAAATTCAATAACTTTTTCTTTGTTGTTCTGAAAATTGTGAAATGACAAATATGCACATCACCTCGTTCATGGCTTTCCGATGAAACTAAAAATGTTGCAAGGGTGCACATTTCAAGAGGATTAAGGTGTGGTCACAAAACAAAACAAACACCTATGCTAATCCATAGATGTGTCACTTGATCATAACATAATTAAGCATTGAGATTTGTTATACGCCATGTCTATACTATTTGTAACAATTTTTTTAGCTTGGACTATGAATAGAAAGATACTAATTATATATTTCTAAAATAATTTCAAGTTTGTAGATGCTCTATTGTGGTACATGCACTTGAGGTCCAACTTTCAATCCTTCTATGAGTCATTTTAATTGAATACAATAGTATTGTGTATTTTGATAATTTTACAACTAATCACATTTTCAATTATCAAAAGAAAATCATTATTAGTCAAATGTTGATTTTTGATAAATGATGAAATGAAATGATTTGACCATGCATAAATTGTGCACGGCATATTACACCAAAAAATCAATATTAAGTTTATATTGATCATAATGAGTCATGGCTAGTCATCTTGAATTATTAAACATGAAAATAGTAGCACAAGTACCAAACTAACCATGAATACTCATATTCTTAAGGAGGGGTAAATCGACCTAGGCCAAAATGTTGTTGTGTAGTTAAATTTGAGACAATTCAAGATGCAACAAAAACAAAACATAATTCTTTTCCCTTTGATGGGGGGAGGGCTAAAGGGTTGTGAGTTTCAAGTTTTTTGGATTTTAGTGTTTATGTAAGACCAACAAGTTTTACATATTAAAATAATGTAATTTGTTATAAAACTATAAAACTTTATGTTCTTTGCTACCAAATTAATGATTCATGAAACTATTTTCATTATCACATCTATCAAGTGTTCTCTTAACAAAGAATAAGTTGTAGCTTAAATGTCTTCATAAACTATGTTTTAAATCTTTCAACAATCCATCCAGCCTTAAGCTTCTAAACTCAAATCATATTATGAAATCATCATCACTATACAAAAATGACACATAAGGTGAACAAAAGATGTCATGAAAAAATAATTTGGAACTATGTTTTTTTTTAATTTTCACCAAGCCAATATTAAAAGAATAAGCATATAAGGTAGTTCAAAACCCAAAAAATAAGATTTTTGAAAGAAATCATGTTTCTCAATTGCTATTAAATTATTATTTATAGTATACATGTGACACTATGATATTTGTAACAATATATTACAAAAATGTATTTCAAAACCCATCAAATGATTGTGAAATTTCATGAAATACCTATACATATATTGAATATGAAATTTGATTCTACCATTTTAATTTCATATGAAAAGTTTCACTCATGTGATTTCTAAAATGTACATCTAAATGAGGTTTTCATTCAAACCAACTTATGTGTGTGTAAAGGTTAAAAATATGTTGAAAATTTATTCTCCTTTGCAAGATTACAAGAATTGTGTTAACCATTAATTGGTGAATCTTCCGGAATGTTCGCTCTCATCAACAAACTGTGTAAAAATTTTGGGCCAAAACCAATTTGATTTGCCCATTGCTCCCAAAAAAATGAAACTATGCAGGTTGCTCAAAATAAAAGGTTCTATTTTGATGTATATAGTTCTTCCCCTTGGGCCCAACTATATAGGTGAAAGTGCCAAAGCATATGGGCTAAAAGTGAAGTGCTTATATATGGAGAACATGTTGGGGAACACATTGTGAACTTGGGGAACATTGTGGGAACCCATTAAGAACTTAAAAGGAACATCATGAGAACACATTAGGAAACAGGGAAAACTGAAAAAAAAAATCTTTCCTATCCCCCTCTAACTTGGGCCCTCTTATTGCCTGAAAGGAAAATAAATCCTCTCTTCCCGCCCCACCGGCCACCCCCAATAAAACTTGCATGGAAAGTCAAGTGTCCACTCTAGATAGTCCACTCTCCACACCACATACACTTTTTAAAAAAATACCTCCCCTCCAACCTACAACCTCCCAACCCTAAACCCAAAACTTAAAAGGAAAAAATCCAAAGCACCCTGAAAGCATGATTGCATTTCTGTCGCAACCCCACTTTGGGGCTAAGTGTGAAAATGCCACTCACACTCCCAAAAGTGAGAAAAATGGAGTCCTCCGAGACTCCCGAAAACTCAGAAGACGATTTGAGGGGTCAAATCTGCTCGCCTTGGTGCGTTCTTCATATCAATGAAAAGATCTTGAAGTGTAAATGTCCAAAATGGCCTCGCATTGCCCATTTGGACATTTGCAGCCCAAGTTATGGGAAAAAGAAGGGCCAGGAGTCAAATTGTCAATTTGACTCCCGACCACTAAAAGTCGGGAATCGACCTCTTCCCGACGTCGCCTCAAGGAGTGCAACACGGCGTTGGAAAGCTCTTGACAAGAGCTACAACTTTGGTTTAGACCTCGTCCCGATCCGAGTTCGGGGCGAGGAGCTATGGCCGTCCAAAGTCCCGGGACTCCAACCCGGGACAGTTTCGGGACTCCAACTTGGGAGTCCTGGGAAAAAGAACCATTTGGATGTAGCTTTGGCGAAGAACTGCAGAGTATACTATATGGGGGAAGGTGGTGGCTTCCCCCGAGTCCAGGCCGTGGTGAATCTTGTGTGTAAAAATGCCCGTGACTTGCCCCAACACCCAAGGGTGTTCCCGAATGCTAACTAACCCTCTTGTGGTTGGTTTTGGATGTAGATTCAAGCTTGATCTTCTAGTCCATCTTCCTAGTCTAATCCCAGGACTTCTAGCACGCCCCTCCACCCCCTTTTAGTGCTGGAAGTCGGGAGCGCCCCTCAAGTCCCAACTTTCCGCAACTCAACACAGTTGGACCCTCAAGTGGGTTCAACACGGGACTTGGGAGTTCGTCAATTTCCCATTGATTGGATGAAATTTCTCTTCTCAAAAAGGTTCATCACAATTTTTTGCCTAGGCTATTACCCCTCGCAACGAACACCTTGGCTATATAAATGAGAAGGGGAGGATTTTGGGCAAAACATATGGGTTTGATATTAGGTGCTATTGGGAATACCCTTGGGGAACACATTGAAAACTTGGGGAACAACTTGGGAACATGGTAGGAACACATCAGCAATTCATGAAATAAAAAACCTCTCCCCCCTCCCCCCTGCCCCCAAAACCCAAATTAAAAAGCTAGGGCACCTGAATGGATGCTGCACCTTCCCATGGGCTGCATGCAATTTCTATTTCCAAAACTATTAGTTACCTTTTTGGCCTAGGCTAATGGCAGGAAAATAAATTTGGGGAAATAGTCACCTCTCCTATTAATTAAATGAAATGCCTCCCAATTTATTTTTTTTGGGCAATGTGCCAATTTGATTGGCCCATCATTCCAAAAAAAAGAAATAATGGAGACTCTCCAAAACAGAAGGCTCTATTTTGAACTACATAGAATGGCCGCCAGTCATTCGATTAGTCAATTAAGACTGTAAAAACTAATCGTATGACTGTATATATGACTGTATATACACAAGTTGTGGAAAAAAAGAGTGCATTTTTACACAACATTCATTTGATGGGTAGAGGTGGACAAAATAGACTTTGATACATAACACTTTAGTCTTTTGCATATTTGATCATTTTGCTTGGATATAAGGTGCCGCCCACATCTACTTATATAAAAAAATGGTCATAACTTCCTTGCAAAAAGGAGGCAACTTACACCTACTTAGTAGGTGTAAGGTTTTTCTTGCACTTACAAAGTAGGCATAAAATGTTTCTTATGATTGCAAAATAAATGTAAATTGCTTTGTACTTTACATTACAAAGGGTCATGTTGTTAAGGCATTACACCTTGAACTCAAGCTCCACCATTTTTTCTTAAAACATTGTAATGCCTTGATAGTAAGACCTTATTTAACACACAAAATATTGTTTATTAAAGATGTGATGCAATATTAAAAGACTTGGTCCAACATGAAAATGAAGGGTTCAAAGATGGTTCAAATCTTCAACCTAACCTATTTATATGTTGTTAATAAGGCCACCTAAGTTGCTAACTAAACTATTTAGCCTAAGGCTAGGCCTAGGTTGTTTATCTAGACTACCTAGCCTGTGTTACTAACTCAAGCCAAGGTTGCTACCCAGGTTAAGCTACCTACCTACCTTTTATTAACCTATACAATAGGTATGCATTGGACATGTATCATATATGCCCATGTTTATATGTTTGGTCAAAGTTGCAACCTTGGTGCAATTAAGCATGTGGCCATCCATGAATTGTATGAAAAATCTTAGTCTAGATGCATGGAATATGCAATTGGGTGTCACATAATTTGCCACATATTATTTTTTGCAAGTTGTCCAAAGCGATTGGACACTATGGGTGATAATTTCAATTTAAAACTAATCATTAGTGTGCAAATTTTTTATAGTGACAAAAAAAATTAACAAAAAGATGAAAGGAAGCAGGTTAAAGAAAAAAATATTGGCACGATGTTAAATGTTTGGCATCATCATAGGGCCTATAAAAGATTACTACCAAAATGGATCAAGCTTTTATGTCATCAAAAAGGTGTTTTCAATAATAGTTTTTATAAATCTACTAATGTTGATGGTTCTCCCTATACAAATTACAAAAATCATTATAAATTAAAGAGGGTCTTTAATATTTTATTATGAAAATGAGATTCATAATAAGTTTGGGGGTGATGATGTAACACGTGTAGGAGACATGAGGTTATGTAACTTATACAAGTAACGCATGGGGTTGTAATTTGGATACGTAAATGTGGAGTAAGACATAAATATATGATAATTGTAAATAGATGGTTAGTTAAAGAAAACTATTCCTAGAAGTTAGTTATATTTAGTTTCAAGGGTGTCTTATATCTTAGAAATTGGACATATTTAAATTATAAGGTGATTCATTATATTATATTGAATCATCATTAATGAATCATAAGATCATCATTGACAATAAGGTTGAATATATGATTCACATTTTATAAATGACATGATAAATCATTAGACAGAGATAAAAAATTGAAGTTTTAAGGTGTAAGCATAATAAAGTGGACACAAGTTAGCATCACCAAAAAATCAAGCTTTTTCAAGCTATTCAACTTGACTACCTTGCTTGTTTTAATTAAAAATTTGTTCAATTTGACTAAAAGCCCTAGTTGTTAAAGTGAAATGTTTTTTTTAATTGGTTCAATTGACTAAAATGGCCTTTCTAACCACTTGGTCAAATTTGACATTTAATTAAACATTAGAAGATTTTTTTTTGTTTGCAAGCAAAAATGTTGTATGCTATGATTTTGGCAATTGCAATAGTAGCAAAATTTGACATTTTTAATTGTAAAGGGCAAGTTGTAAAAGATAGTATTTTTAATAATGAAATATGATTCAAAAAATGGACAAGGTTATAGTCAAATGAAACATTTTATTATTTAAATCATATATAAAAAGTCATGTGGTGGTAAATTGTTATTTAAACATTGACTTGTGGTTGTGAAGACTAAGATTCAATAATCTTTGTTATGAACATATATTACATACTATATATAGATGGATATGCACATATTTTAATGTATGTACAAATATACACGTATATACATAGGTGTGTAGGTTGCATGTTGGAGGTAAGGTAGGTAGATAGTAAACCCACTTACCTACTACCATTTATTAATTAGATTTTTTTATCATAATTTTAGAAAATAGGTGCCTATGACCTATATACTTCATTACCTATTTATTGAATCACATTGTCATTCATTTTGACTACCAAAACATGATAGTTGATTAATTGAAATTAACAAAAGGATCAACAAAAATACTAGTCTTTAACTTATTTGATCATATTGCCTCCTACTTACTGTTGTACCGGGCGCGACCTTTTTCGAACATTTCCGGACTGTTGACGACATAGAGCACCCGACGTTTCAATCTGCTTGCAAAGCATTGGGATTACTACAGGATGATGCAGAATGGGACATGTGCATGTGAGAAACATGTATCGATCAAGACGCAAAGAAGCTAAGGAATCTCTTTGGGACTCTCTTACTATTTTGCTCTTCTTTGAATCCGGAAATGTTATGGGAAACATATGGAGACGATATGTCACACGATATGTGGCATCAACGCATCACGAATGGAGGCACTGTCGACGATGCCTACAACAACACCTTATTACTCCTCGAGGCCAAATTAGCATTGACGAACAAAAGCTTGCACGACTTTCTGAAATTGCCACTCGCTTTGTCACTTGTAAAAATGTTGCATGTCAATCCTCAATTGGCTGCAAAGCTTGACTACGATAGAGATGTACTCCATGGCTACATCAACCAAAATCTCCCGCGGCTTAACATTTGTCAGGAAACAACTGTCATTACAATGTTCAACGTAGTAGCCCAAGGCGAAGGCGCAGTATTTTTCCTAGATGGTCTAGGTGGGTCAGGCAAAACCTTTGTATATAATGTGTTATATACATTGGTTCAACGACACGGACATGTCGCCATTGGGGTTGCCTCTTCCAACATAACAGCTCTCCTATTGGAAGGTGGATGAACTGCACATTCGGTTTTCAAGATCCCAATTTCCCTTGGTAGGGATTCAATGTGCTCGATACCTATGCAAAGCGATTCTACTAAGTTACTCCAGGAACCAAAGTTGATTGTTTGGGATGAGGCTCTAGCACAACACCAACACTATGTCGAGGCGGTAGACCGGACTTTGCGCGACATCATGCGATGCCCAAATTCGCCCTGGTTGTCTTTGGGGGTGATTTCTGATAATGTCCACCAGTGGTGTCTTCGGGCAGCAATCATTTCTTCGACCCTTTCGCGTTCGGTTTTGTGGCGTCAAGTGCGTGTCTTGACTTTCACAGAAAACATGAGATTGCGCGATGATTTCCTTTCGAGGCTATATACTGAATACCTTTTGAGAGTCGGCAATGGCCAAGAGTCTTCCATCATTGATCATTTTCCACCGGAAGTCGACGCGAAACCTTCAATCGGAATTAAGATCACCTTATACCCGGAAATCCATCAAGCGCCATCTTTAGAAACCCTCATCCACATTGTTTTCCCAGCCTTGGCAATTAATTACGTAAACCAAGGATACATGGACGGTCGAATTATTCTAACAACAAAAAATACAATCGTGAACTCTCTCAACACTCAAATTGTCGAAGCTGTGCCCGGGCAAAAGCACGTATTTTTGTCAGCAGACTCAGTGGAAATGGGGGACGACTAGGCTATGGCAATTGGCATAGAATTTCTCAACACCATTACTCTGGCAAGTTTGCCACCACATTGTCTGGCCCTCAAAGTTGGCATCCCTGTTATCTTACTAAAAAATCTTGATGCAGCCTCAGGATTTTGTAATGGGACCCATTTAATCATTTGGTGCCTGGCACGGAAATTGATCATCGCGCAGATCATTGGTGGCGCGCATGTGGGGAATATTATCAACATATTGCGCATCACCACAACAAAAAACCCTTTGTAGTGGCCATTCACCTTACAAAGGCACCAATTGGGTTTTGGGGGCAAGGGGGGAACGGGAAGAGGTTTTTTTTTTCATGAATTGCTGATGTGTTCCTACCATGTTCCCAAGTTGTTCCCCAAATTCTGAATGTGTTCCCCAAGGGTGTTCCCAATAACACCTAATATCAAACCCATATGATTTGCCCAAAATCCTCCCCTTCTCACCTATATAGCCGAGGTGTTCGTTGTGAAGGGTAATAGCCCAGATGAAAAATTGTGATGAACCTTTTTGAGGAAAGATGAATGAGATGGAGTTTTCATGCTCAAGAGCAAGGTGGGCAGATATGTGGCGGTGAAAGTTCATAGCTCTTGGACTGACTTCTTTGCATATTTTCAGCAGCAAGTTTATAGCTTCTCATTGGAGATTCTGATGTTGTAATAAGTTGCCTGAATTTTATCATTGATGATTGATCATGTAATGTTAATTGAGTGTAGTTATGTTTGTTTGAGGATCATAGATTGTGGTGCAATTACAGGAGGGGGAGAAGTGACTACTTGCATTCACAAAACATGGCAAACATGTTCACACGGTTTGTTTCCCTTCCACCTTTTCTGCAAGCATTATACCAGCAAATAGTAGATGACATGATTTTAGCACTAAATCTTTTTTGGTGAGAGGAGACAAAATCTTTAGAAAGTTATAGATTTCTAAAGCTAGATATGCATTCTAAAGACTTTGACTTTTGATTCTCGTTCAAAGAATGGGGTTAAAAGCTAGACTAATCAATGAGTGTGTTGAGCACTTGAAAGGTGAATAATTCTTCTAACCATGGACAGTGTTCCAATGACAGAAATCCAACATGATGAAATATGTGATGCAAGGTTTGTGTTGTTTGGGATATTTTCTGAAGTCAAGATGAAGGGTTGAGTGGGTGTAGGATGTTAAGTATAGGCCAAGTGACTAGCTTTTGTTTGGATCTAAAGTTGATGGCCTTCCTCCTGTAGCACTAGAGGAGTGCCATTGTGGGTCATATGCAGGGGGTACTATGCAACTTCCAATGAATGACACATTTGTGCGCTCCTTGAGTCTTTCAGTGTTAGCAGGTGTTGGGGTGTATGAAGCTCTCAGGCAACTTGATGCTGAGAACAACTATAGTAGTTTGGACGTTTCACCAAGTGATTCTATGGATCAAAGCATGTTGATGTTTGCGGGAAATTCTGAGTACAATGATGGGTTCCCCTTACTCTAAAGTTGGGGAGATAAGATTCATGGAGATAAGGTTTATACAATCAGTTGTATAGCCAGTTGTGAACTACTTCAACAATGTCCCAATTCTCTCCTCTATTGTTTTTCAGGTGGTCATGGTCTGAAAGTATGTATGTAGACACAGGGTTGAGTGGAGATTTTTGCAATTTTTTTGCTTGAATCAGTTAGTGATTCTTATGGGAAAAGATAATGTCTCTCTTGGTTTATGAGATCCTTAGTTCCATTTGCAGGTTGACAAAATTAGACTTCCAGGAGCCACTGAATATTAATAGTGATGAAACGGTAAGCATGAATGAGATGGCAAATAAATTTGAAAAAAACTTTGAATAGGCAATTTTTTTCTACGATACCCCACCCCCCAAAGTAGACCAGAACTTTTGAGAGTGATGAATGTGAATGACTCAGAACACCTTGTGAACTTGGGGAACATTGTGGGAACCCATTAATAACTTAAAAGGAACATCGTGGGAACACATTAGGAAACATGGAAAACTGAAAAAAAAATCTTCCCTATCCCCCCCTAACTTGGGCCCTCCTATTGGCTGAAAGGAAAATAAATCCTCTCCTCCCCCCCCCGCCGTCCCCAATAAAACTTGCATGGAATGTCCAGTGTCCACTCTGGATAGTCCATTCTCCACACCACATACACTTGAAAAAAAAAACCTCCCCTCTAACCTGCAACCTCCCAACCTTAAACCCAAAACTTAAAAGGAAAAAATCCAAGGCACCCTGAAAACATGATTACATTTCCCATTGATTGGATGAAATTTCTCTCCTCAAAAAGGTTCATCACAATTTTTCACCTAGGCTATTACCCTTCGCAACGAACACCTCGGTTATATAGGTGAGAAGGGGAGGATTTTGGGCAAAACATATGGGTTTGATATTAGGTGCTATTGGGAACACCCTTGGAACACATTGAAAACTTGGGGAACAACTTGGGAACATGGTAAGAACACATAAGCAACTCATGAAAAAAAAAACCTCTCCCCCTTGCCCCTTACCCCCAAAACCCAAATTAAAAAGCTGGGGCGCCTGAATGGATGCTACACCTTCCCATTGGCTACATGCAATTTCTATTTTCCAAAATTGTTGATTACCTTTTTGGCCTAGGCTAATGGCAGGGAAATAAATTTGGGGAAATAATCACCTCTCCTATTAATTAAATGAGGTGCCTCCCAAGTTTTTTTTTGGGGCAACATGCCAATTTGATTGGCCCATCACTCCAAAAAATAAAATAATGGAGACTCCCCAAAACAAAGGCTTTATTTTGAACTATACAGTTCCTCCCCTTTGGCCCACCTATATAAGTGAAACAAGGACACCATTTTCCAAGGCATATAAAAGTGAAGAGGTATGGAGAAAATGTTGGGAAAAATATTGGGAACCCATTGGGAACTTGAAAGGAACATAGTGCAAACACATTAGGAAAAATGAAAAAAAATCTTTCCTCCCTGCCCCCCACCCCAAAACATAAAAGGAAAAAAAACAAGGCACATTGAGTGCATGCTTGGGCCTTCCCATGACTGTATGAAATTTCTCTTTCCAAAAGACTTCATCATCATTTTTGGCATGGGCTAATGCCCCTTGCAAAGAACACCCCACTTATTAAGTGTTGGGGCACATTTGATTTTTTTAAATAATTGATGGGTAGAAGTGGACAAAATGGACTTTGATACATAACACTTTAGTCTTTTGCTTATTTGATCATTTTGCTTGCAAAATGGGTTTACATACTAGTAAAGTTATAGACAAGTTTGGTGAATACCATCCCTTTTCCAAAATGGAAAGAAAAAGGGGGAAAGGGGTGGGGAAGTATAAACTTGAGACACATAGAATGCAATGGTTGTTGAAAAGGCATCTTGTAAAGTGTTTGTCACATCAAAAGGCACTTTTCATAAAGTTATATCACCAAAAACTTAGAATGTTTAGATGGCAATGTTGAACTACAAAAGTTTAGTCCCAATAATGTCTTTTTTTAAAACATGGCCAAACTAAATTATGACAACTAGTTTTTCTCAATGTAATCAATCTTTTTTTAAGATTTTGGGATCTAAAAAATCTTCAATAGGTGATGTGACAAAACTTTATTGGAATATGCTAAATAATATGTGGACAAAAAATGTTTCTAGAACTTTGACTTTGCCATGGTAAAAAAGGCTAAGGATGACTTTAGATTTTTTATTGGTATACTTGCACGTGGCTTACATAAGCTTACATAATTGGTTGACCATGAAGGTCAAAAATACTTTCCCACAAAACACTATCTAAGGAGCTTCAACATCTTTTGAAGCAAGTGATTTTGCAATGAAATAAGATGCATTCGATTGTGGTCCCAAAGCCAAGGTGTTTTTACAAGTTAAGGTTGTGTTATAATGTGTGTGGTACTTTGTATTTTAGATTAAAAAGAACTTTGGTGTGACTTGATCTTTTGATATGTGGGACTTTCCAAGGTTGAAAAATTGTGTCATGAATGCAAGAGATGCTTGCATTGACAATGAATTCACAATGGAAAGTACATGTAATTACAAGGAGATAGGAAGGAGTTTGAGTTGGAGCTAGAGAATAAACTTAATGGAATGCTTGTGGGTTTCTTTATGTAAGTAAAAAAAATTCAAACCTTTTAAGGCTATCACCAAAATTTGAAGTTATTTTAAAGCTTAAATTGAGAACAAACAAGCTTTTATTTTCATTATGATAAAAGGATAATTGTCCATTATATTGGTGTTCACAAGATTTAGGAATTTGAAACACTTCTCATAGGAGATAGTAAGCATTTGGAAAGAAAGTAAAAATAATGGTACAATGTAACATAACTAAGGTTCTTTAAAAGATGTAGAAATATGTCATATTATGAAAATATTGTCAAGTTGGAATTTGAAAAAGAGATGGAAACATTATAAATATTTCATGGCAAAGGGGAAACAATATGGCATAGGTGCAAAAATCCACTTGCAACATGGCACTTGATGATAAGCGAAACATTTTCGTGGGAGAAGAAACATGTTCGCCATTAGCAACAAAGCTACAACAAGCATGGCTACAATCACAATTGCCCAAGGTACAAAATAACAATACATTTCCCATGTCCATCAATATTGAAATTGGATCTCAATACAAAACAAATGGAGATTCTTTGACATCGTGCAATTCACCACTTTCACATCTTCCCGAAAAAGGAGCTCTTTCAAATCTTTGTTCTTATTCCACAAAGGATTCCAACTTCAACAACCATGGATTGTTCATGTCTGAAGCTTTCACTGGTGTTGGAGATTTTTCTTATCACGAAGAATCTACTTCATCTATGATAAGTTTCCTTGATGATATCCTCATGGAAGAAGACATTGATGACAAACCTTTTATGTATGATGAGTGTTCTGCATACAAGGTCATGGAGAAAGGCTTTGCCGATCTCATCAATGAAGATTCTATGCCAAATGTTACCAAGCACACCACCATTGAGAATGGGGGATTGGGGCAATTAATGGAATGCAACAATATCCAAAGGGATGAATCTTTGGACTTCGTTCAATTATCAGAAGAAATATTTGAGGATCATTTGGTGCACAAATACACAGACACATTGTGTCAACATGTTGCAAAATTGGAACTACATGTTGAGTCTGAAAACAATTATGACATCAATACAACGGTGTCCAAAAATGCATATCTAATGCATAATGTCAATAGCCATGCCACATCCAATATACTTCAAGAGCACATAAACACGAGCTTGGGCATACACTTTCCTTATGGAACAGACAAGATTTTCAAAAACAATGCTAAATTTTCATTGGAAGCAAATGATGATGATCAACTAACAAATCTCCTTACCATGTAAGATTGCTAGTATGGCTTCATTTGGTAGGAAGTGTGCACAAACATGTTTCAAGCACTTTCATTTTTAACTTGTTATAATTTTTTAATTTCCTCAAGGTTAGTTTGTATATAAGTTTGAATTGTTCATTGTGGCTTTAGTTAAATTCAAAATTTCCTTGCTTTGAATATTTATTATTATAGTTTGAGATAGTATCCACCCACATTGCAAGTTAGTGTATCATAGAAAATAATTTGTTTTTATAATGAACTAATTAATATATAGATATGTAATTTATTTGAAAATGATGAATGTATTTGAACACAATCTAGGTGTGCCGAGGCTATAAGGCGAAAGGATGTGAATAAAGCCAGTCATATGATTTTGGAACTTCGCAAGCTTTCGTCACCATATGGAAATGGTGTACAACGAATGGCTCACTATGTCGTTGATGCCTTGGTAAAATGCTAACATATTCATTGATTTCAAATTTGCAAAGGAATGATCTTGTACACTATTTAGGGTTTAAAAAATTGGTTGACATTATGTGTTCAAGGTTCAATTCTTCAAGTTTTTCATTGCATTTTTTTTTGTTTATTTCCTCTCACAATTTTATGTAATTGAAATCATAGGTTGCTAGATTGTCTGGAACTGGTACACGACTTTACACAACACTACACAATACCCTTTCAGCTGGTACATTATTGCGAGCTTACAAAGCAATCATGGAGTATACTCCATATTGCACATTTGCCCATGTTTTTTGTAATGTGAAAATCTTGGATGCATTCAAAGGTGCAACCCGAGTGCATTTGGTTGATTATGGCATCCTTTATGGACTTCATTGGCCGAGTCTAATACAACAACTTGCAATGCGACAAGGGGGGCCACCTCACCTTCGGATCACAGGTACTTATATGTGTCAAAATATCATGATTTTTTAAAACTTTTAAAATTAAAATGAATTCTTGCATTCATTCAAATGATGAACTTAGACAAATTTATTGAATGCAATTTAGGTGTAATCACATTAGGATGGACACACTAAACCCCTAGATATTAAATTTAAACAAATACATCAAATTGAAATTATTCTTGAGATGAGTGACATCCTTAAATTATAATGTCACAAAAATGATGTTTAGTTATTATATGCTCATGAGAAAGCTTAAAAGTAGGCACTTCATCATCTAATTCATTTAATATGAAATTTTAACATAAAATTGGGGGTGACCTAAACAATTATCATAATAACATATATTAAATAATATGGAATTTCAGGCATAGATCAACCTCAACCAGGGTCAAAACCATCTGAAAGGGTTGAGGAAACTGGTCGAAGGTTATCAAAGTTCGCAAAGAAATGGAAATTGCCATTCAAATACACTGCTGTTGTTGGAAAGTGGGAGGATATAACACCAATTGACCTTGACCTAGAGGAGGGTGAAGTGTTGGCAATCAATTGTGTTTTTCGACTTCGCCATCTTCCAGATATTTCTATCGTGGCTAGAAATCCTCGGTTAATGTTTCTAAACAAAATTCGAACAATGAATCCAAAGGTATGTGACCTACAATGGCAAAGTACAATGTATATTCCTACAAGTGACATTCAAAACGAAGTCAGTTGTGGTTTTGATTGAATGAATTATGCAAAACATGTCATTCATGTAGGCAAAGATTTATTTTTGGTTTTAAAAACAAGGTTTCTATGATTTTATATTTAGATTTTATAATTGTAATGACCATATTTTGATGTACAAATTGTGGGATTGTTGTTTTGTGAAGGTCTTTGTAATAGGGGTGGTGAATGCAAAACATAATGAGCCTTTTTTTATGTCTCGTGTTCGTGAAACCATCGAGCATTACTCAACACAATTTGATACATTGGATGACACAATGCCTCGTGACCTTAAAGAAAGAATTGATTTTGAAAGAGCAGTTTATGGCAGATCAATCTTGAATGTCATTGCATGTGAAGGTATGGAAAGAGTGGAACGGCCTGCATCTTATAAACAATGGCACAATCAAATTGAACATTCCGGATTCAAACAACTACCCTTACAAAGTTCATCATGGTACACTTCAATCGAATCCATCCTTAAATGCTACAACAATTTTTTTGACATTGAGCAAGATGGTGGTTGGCTCCTTACAGGATGGAAGAAAAAAATTATGTATGGGTTTTCAGCATGGGAGCCAAACCGTGCAAAGGGTAAATGTTTATAGTGGATGTGTCATTCCACATGTCTTTTTTTGTTTTGATAGCAAGCCTAAAATCACTTTTAAATTTATTTTTGTAGTTTTCTTTTTTATAGCCATTGTAATCTAACTTGTGTAAAACAAGACATGTAGATCAATATTGTACATGATCATTTTGAACACATCTAGATGTGCAAAACAATTTCACACATGTTTTTGAATTTTGGTTTTTAAATAAAGTGGCTTATGAATGTTGTTATGAATGTTGTTGAATAACATGAAAAAACCAAGAAACATTGACTAAATGTTTCCAAATATAGGGAATACATGGCTAGGCATAATAGAATAATTGCACATAAATTTTAATAAATAGTTAAATCACACACAAACATTCCAAAATGCAATTGGAAGCACATTACAATGTAAGAAAAAATATATATACCATGTGAAAATCTTTTAAATAGGAAAAGTGTAAGGTCATATTTTTTTAATTCACCTCTTTGGATGTGTTTTTATTAATTTTGACATATTTATTTATTTATTTATTTCAAAGGTGATCACTATTAAATCATGTCACAAATTATTCAATGATGTTACCTTTGATAATGCTAGTACACCATTGATAAAATTCAAATAATTTTTTTGGGACATAGTAGGTAGAATGCCTACGAACTTGAATTTTTTCAAGTTAGCTTGATTTCTTTTAATTAATCAAACTTCCTTCCTTCAAGCTCCAAGCCATTTGGTAATTGCAATCTTTTCTTGGTGAATTAATTTATGGTGGAACTGGGTTAGTTTTTGTGTAGGTGTGTAATTTGTAGTGCTTGATTGTGATTAATTCAATTATCTCATAACACCCACTAACTTCACCAACTTTTCCCAAGCTTGTTTAGTCATTACATGCATCATTCCATGGTGTTTTCATAACCAAAGCAAAAAGACAATCACAATAGCTTCAAAAGATGTGGGTATTGATGTTATAAAACGAAGTTGTTTGCAAATATACATTTTGGAACACCTCATAAATCTTTCAAGAACTTTGGGTTTTCAATAATGTTCCCTCCATTACATGGCTAACTTCATCAATGGCAAGCATTATGATTTTTGAAAAGCCCCATTGCATGCAACTAGCTCATTATACAACAACATTTCCTCCCATGTCAAAGGCAACTTGGACTTGGTGAAAAATTTGTGTAAACTTGCACTTGCGAGACAATGAAAATTGCACTACCTTCTTGGATGGTCCCATGTTTGCACCTGGATAGTAACAACTTTGACACTGTCTTCTTCAGTAGAATCTGGGGAAAAAAGAAACAGAACAGAATGTAGACGATCATAAATTAGAACAAATTTTTAGCTCCATCACTGAATCAATTCATTAATTTGTAACCCTCACAGCCTTTTCACAGGAATGTACTGCTTCAGATAAAATATTCACAGCTTGACAGTAGATTCCGTAACTTTTTTTTGTGAGAGATGAGGATGTGGAGGTGAAATTTCTCATTAGTATTGAAACCTCTCAAATGGAGAAGGCCCGAAGGGCAACCCAACATGACAAGACTAGCTGCAAACTTGCAGACACATTCTAGTGCATACTAGGATCTGCAGTTACTATCAGCCTTTTAAACAGCAGCTGATTTACATACTTGCAGTCATACTCCCGATGCAAGTCTTGGTAATGAAAGAGAGTTCAGACTTTAGCAATAAATTGCAGGCTTCACACTGAACTATCAGATTCTCAGGGTTGTGGGAAAGCCCATGTGTGCAATTATACCTAAATCCATAGCAAACTTCTGCTTGAGGAAATATCCAAATGCTCCCTGGATGACATTGACAATCTGATGTATGCTTGAAAATTTATCAGAATGCACATTGACTGCATAGACAATAAAATATTACCATGCAACTCCATCAGCAGTGAAGCCATCAATGGCAGCCTGGTATTCAGAGCAGCAAATGTAGTCCTTGTGTCTATCAGTCTCCAGCTTCACCATATGTTCTGTGCATATGCCTCTATTGTGTAAGCACTTTCAAAGACACGATCACAGACAATTGCAAAGTGTGCACTGCTTCATCTATTAATGCTAAACCTGTGGATCTGCCAACATCAACTATAATAAAAGCTTCATCTCATGGGATCTTTCAGTTCATCTCATGACAAGGAGTTCTAATGGGAAGGGGAGTGACCACTGATCCCTCCATATCCCACACTTCATCAAATATGTATACATTAAAAGTTTTTCCTAGCAGGTTGTTTCATCACACTGAGAGAGCTGGCATCCACTCTGAAAGAAACAAAGGTGTCTATTTCAAGATCTAACATGCTTACTAGGTGATTATGATTGGAGAAAAACCACTATCACATGCTTCCATCACTAAATTCCCATGTCAGACATAATGCCCTAATCAATTACTGTGCATCAATGTCCAATACATTGCACTTCCCCAGCTAAGTAGGCTGATTCAACAGGTCCCTGCTTTTACATCCAGAAACCTTGATATGAAGATTTCAAGTTGTCTCAAACATAGCCACAAAAATGAAATGATGCCTGTCACCAGATGTAAAAATACACTTGGAACTTAAAACAACTCTGAAGAAAGCTTGGTGACACTAGCAGTTTGCTCCCACATCTATCTAAGATGTTGCAAAGAAATCTCCACAACATGTAGCTAATAAAAGATGTCAACAGTATCCTCATTCAAGCTGCAATAAGCTTGTGCAATAGGCTTGCTCAAAAAGTTCACATCCCTGAAACTTTGCTCATTTAAGAATCAATACAGGTAGTAGCCACAGAAGCAAAAAAATCTCAATGGCATTGTCAAACAGCTCGAGAGTACAAATTGCCTTCGATTTCTTGAACATGCTGAAACCTTGAAGATATCCATGTACTTACAATCACAAAGAAAAAATGCTCAATTTCAACCAATAGCTGTAATGCAAGACAAGACAGTAGCAGTTGCACTCCCAAATTATGCGAGAAAGTCAATAAGAGATAACAGAAATATTGCAGTGTGTACAGAAGATTGCAAGGCTACTTTAGACGAATGGGACAGGGGGATGAGGTGCAACACTTTTCTTTCCTGTTTAATTCCCCTATCAGTGGTAACTTTAGAAAAACATCCACAATTCTGCTGAGCAGATCAGGAACCCTAAAAAAAAGACCAAGAGAAAAAAGGGAATCTACTCACCAGGGCTGTACACTTTGTTGGATGCAGTTTTAAGGGTTCACTCTGGACATTGGGGATTTCCAGCAGCCCCACTAAGGAATTCTCCTCCATGAAAGTAGGACCAACCATTGTCCACATACAACCTGTGTCAGAAAGAAAAACAAATGGGAAAGCTCCTCACCATCCCTCAAAATATATCAATGAAAAGAAGTACAAGGCTGCAAGATGACATGAAGGCTAGCCCCAGTTGAAAGAAAACTCACCATAACAAAGAAACTGACACACTTTCACACCAGAAAACAGCACCATTTTAATGTCTCATCCTCTACTGACAGTCTGTTACCTAGGCTCTCTCCTGTCTCTCTATCTCTCTATTCTTCTCTCCCCCTTTTCCCATGTTCCTCTCAACAGTCCATTCCCTCCTGTCCCTCCCTTGTCACTCTCACTCTGTACTTGCTTACCCTGTTCTTTGCAGAGACATACACAACCTTCCTTTGCATAAAGGCAAGTATTTTGCTTTGAGACAGCACAGGCTCTGAAACATTACAATGCAAATAAGAGGGCCAAGGGTGCCACAGGCAATGGTAATTCATCCATATGATTGAGGCCAATGCAGCCTCAAGAAGCCAGGAGAACAGTGTTTGTGATCAAAGCTGGCACCAGTTAATGGATATACTAAGGGAATCTAGTAGGCATGGCATCAAGACTTGGCTTGACTTTTAAGCTCGTCCTCCCTCAATTAGCAATGTACCCAATTGCAGCATCAGTGGGTATATGGGGGAGAATTCTTTGTCTCCTCTGGCTTTCACTTTGGCAGCATATTCATCCAGAGTTGCTTTGATACCTTTCCAGGCCTGCTCCTCACCTTGGGAATCTAACCACAAAGAGTACTGCTGAGGAGATAACTTTGATTGTCTCATTGGAGACTCCAATTCCTCTGGTGCTCGACTGTAGAGATGATAGAGGATCACACTTGGAGGCAGTTCCTGCAGTAATGGATTACTGGCAAACTCTGAAGTTTCGAGAAACAATAGGGGTCTGAATGCTCTAAGAGCTCGATAGGGGGATCCAAGCTGTTCCACTGGAAACAAAGTTTGTCCCACTACCAGCTCCAGTTCTGAAATATCACGGATCAGCTGAAGCTTCCCTGACTCAGACAGGGGCCGGACCATGGCAGCATGTCTCACCCAAAACAAGAGAACACGAGAAGCCATTCTTCTGGCTAAGCTGGCAGGAATTGACTGCCCAGCAACAGGTCCTGCAGCTGATAAGGAACCTGGCAATAGCTTTGACAAAAACTCACTCTGAAAATGCACGATCAATTTCTGCACCTCTTCCATGTACTTTGAGCAGCCATCACCCACATTATCCTCAGATGCAAAACTCTGATCATGAATTTGCAAAATACAGCTTTCAAGTTTCTCCACTATTGCCTTGAAGAGTGGTGTGATGCAATCAGAAGCCACCCCATAAACTGCACCTAAAGATGCAGAGAGCAGCTCAGGAGCTGCACTAGGAAGGCCAACAAGCATAGATGATATTCGTGCATGCACATCCTGTAGGTAGAGACAGAGGGTAAAGTTCTTCAATTGCTGTGGGTTTATAGGACCTGTAACTTGTCGAATGTCCAAGCCTGTAAATGTCTGAACATACAACACAAACAAAAGAGTCAAAAAGATATCTTACACAGTTAGCTTTACATGTACAGACAAACAGACAATTACAATACAGCTGTGCATGCACCACTCCAAAAGTCCTGAGGCCAAAATATGTACAATAGAGCTTTATGATGCTCAAAAGAGATATATTTCAGATTTAGAAACCCACTGAACCCATTTTGACTCTGAATAGCTCTTGTGAAATCCAAAGAACATGGAAAAGGGACGCATATCATGATGTGAAATTCTTCATAATGCTGCATACAAAAATTAGGTTTCAGCAAACTTAAGGGCTAAGGTTGAGCTGCTCTAACACAGAAATCATTCCTTCCATTAGCAGTTTTCCAACCCTAATTTTTAGCATCACGTCTGAACATGTCAAGGAGGCCACAACAAAAGCCATTGCAAAATCACCTGACACTCAGCTTTCTCAGCAAAAAGATGAAGAACTTTGCTAATTTCATGCAAAACCAAAAGAGTGAGCCTTTTATCTGATTTTGTGGCATCAAGCTCCTCATGGATGTGAGAGACCAGTCTTGTGATGTGTTCTTGAGTAGGTAAGCTGCCTCGAGCTGCAGTTGGAAAAATGCTATTGACAAAATCAGAAAGGCGGGCTAATGATTTTCCCAGGAATGCTGTCTGGAATGGTTCAAGAGCTGCTATCAGCTGCTCTCTAGCTTCTGCCTTGATGGCTGGTGGTACACCTTTCACATCTGTGTCACGGAAAAGTCTCTCCACCAAGCTGTCTATCAAGCCCAGAAGCTTAGGATACCCCATCACAAATATCTCTTTCACAAAGCTGGAGGCTGTGAATGCAGATTTCATCTGACTTCCAAATGAGTTCACAAGAGCTTCCCAAACCTGCTCTGTTAGCATTGGATCACCAGCCTGCACAACAAAGCATAGCAATGTTTTGTCCCTTTCTGAAAATTTTATGCAAAATAATGCTGCATCACAACAAAGTCTACTCCACTGTTCTTGCAGTTTGACAATGCTTTACTGATGTGAACCAATATTGATAATATGAGGGAGATTAACAATCTTTTCAGAATCCTGACTTTCTAGTAAAAATTTAGCTGCATCATTGTAACAGTTCAGAAATGTGGACAAATGTAGCAGGCCCTTAGAACAAGACAACCTAAAAGTACTTTGTGCAAGCCTCATGTTCCCATTGTATTTCCTTTCTCAGCAGCAGTTGTCTTGACTTACCTGCAGAACTTCATCAAGGAATCCAATATGAGAAATAGGATCTCTCTTCTTTGATAGGACACGTTGCAAATGCCATGCTGCCACCACAATTGAATGTAACTGATCCATACATGCTCCAATTCTTTGCCAAAGGCTTTCTCTTGCTTTGGAGGCCCCAGCACCCTGAGGTGCTCCACTCCTCTGTATCCCTCCAGATCCCAGAGAAACCCCCACACTTGCAGATATTGCCTTCATGTCCAATGCAAAACTCACACTCTTCACAGCCATTTCCTTGTACCTATTGATCAAAGATTCAATGGTAGACTTGAGCTCGCCCATATTATAGAAAACTTGCAAGATGCCCCCTACCTCAGCTTGGTTGAGTGCCTCCATTCCACTCTCAAGACCTTTCATTGCATCCCGCCTGATCTGATTTCCAACCTCCAAGAGCCAAGGGATCTCTTCATCGACCACTTCCACGCCTGCAAGATCAGCTTCCTTTCTCAAGGTTTCAATATCATTGTAGATCTGTGCAGCTTTGGCTAAGTCAGCTTTAGCGCCACTTGACTCCATCAAGTCTTGGAGTTTTTTCAACTGCTTGAGAGCCCGGATAACGGACCGCAGAAGCTCCACAGTGTCATGAAGCGAGGCAAGCTGCTGAGACTTGGCTTTTATCTGTTTATAAGGCTCTGCAATCTCCGACCTGACTCTCTGCGTCGACGCCTGCAAACTTTCCACACCTGCTCTTACCACTGTCAGCACACTCTCGGTTTCCTTCAAACTGGAGAGCTGTTGAAGTAGTTCATCGTGCCTAAAGAAGACCTCACTCCTCAGCTGTTTCTCAAGCAGCTGAATGCCTTCTTGCAATTTCTCTGATGAGCATGCCGCCGATCCACTGCTCAGAGCCTCGCTTGCAAATTGTGTAGCATTGAAGTCGTCCACGAGGAACTTGGCAAAAACACTGTCCTTCTCAAACTCTTCGATGGCAGCCCGGGATGCGGCCTCCGTAGCTTCCGTTCCGCTGTCCGTTCCATTGGCGAGCGAAAATCCATCCCTCTCGAACCGCGAATGCGACGAAGATCTGTAACTGGCCAGCCGATGACGAGGGGAAGCGCTAGGGCTGATCCTCTGGTATGGACTTCCCGTCCTCTGCAGGGCTGTAGTTGCCATCTCCGTCCACAAATCCCCACACTCTCACACAGCCATTTCCTAAAACCAAAAGAAGCGAAACTCAAAACTATTTCAACGCAGATTGCAGCTGACTAAACATTTCTACGTCGCAGAGGGGAAAGTCCAACCGATCTCTTCATAAGTGGTAATCAGATCAGAGACACACATCGAAGCATGGCTTTTCTTTTGGACAAAGGCCTCAAAAAATTTGCCGAAGCAATGCTTGGTCGGTTCTGCTAGAGCAACATCAATACATCAAAAGAACACGAAGACGAGTAGGAAATTAACGTGCTTACCTCCAAGAAGGAAGCGTAATGAAGCAAGTCGTGATCGGAATCGGAACCAAGAGCGCTCATCGCCGCAGAATCGCAAGAAGACGCAAATTTTCTTTCGCCTGTCCTCTCTTCGTCTCTCGATCGCCCACTCTTTCGTTCGGGTCACCCGGCTACGCTTCAAACGGCCCTGAAGACTTAGGACTGAGTACCCGTTTCTGTTTTTTTCCCCCTAGGTGATTTAACAGGTAATAAACTGTCAAACCATGATTTTTCTTTAAATAAATAAATCTCCACCTAAACATAAAAATGGATTTTGTTGGGGATATAGTGAATGACTTTTATCTTGGGATAGCAATTTTCATTGACCTTAAATCATCCATTTGGTAGACAAAAATAAAATAAGGGCTAATCTGGGTCGAAAGAGTTGTCCACATTAATAAACCCTGAATCCTTGGTTGACTCTAGCAATTTCTCAATACATATGTTAAACAAAGATCACAAGCAAAATGGTAGCATGCACATTCTCAACATGTAATATCACATAAATAGGAGAAATGTCAATTTATGCACTTTTAGGTTTGTCAAAACAATATTGATGATATCAATTTCTTGATCCCAATTTTAGAAATGGTGTGCAATAATTGGGGGTGCACTCTTTAGCTTTCTTATAATTAAAAAAATAGGGACTAAAGTTTTAGGATAAGATTACAAAGATTACAATGAGTTGATTATTAAAGTTGAACTATTAGTCATGTCAATTTACAAACAACCAAAAGGAGGTGATTAGTGTAATTTCAAGGCAAATGAACTTCACAAATTCACGAAAATTTGCAAGACCCAAACTTCTTAAGGGGACATGATTTTTGTAGCTTGTCATTGGGATTGTATTTTAATAGCATTTTTTCAAAATCCTTGGAAAACCATAGTTGAAAATAATCAGATATGTTGTTCTCCCCCAACTTTCAAGGGGTGTAGCCCTCACAAAATCCATATATTTCGAACATTCAAGTACACATTCTTGTAGTTTTACAAAAGAATTTTCTAATGATGTATGAAGCTCTTGAATTGAACACGATTTAGTTTTTTTAATTACTTTTTATCTTATGACACCTTTTATCTTGACTTTTCAAACTTTCATAATTTTCAGGAAATATTCTATGTTAGCAGTGTGAGTCCATTATGTTATAATTTGCATTGAAATATTTTTAATTGCCTTCAAAGTTCTTAATTCAAATATGTTTTGGCCTTTCAAACTACATTCTTAAAATTGAGACTTTGTTGTGGGCAGAAGGAGGTTTTTAAAACTATTCAAATACTATGCTTAGAGCATCCCAAACTTATTAGCTTTGTCAATTCACCAATTCGTTCAAAATTTGCATGAAATGTATTTAGTTCATGGGTTTTTGTTTTTTGCATATGAATGTTGTATGTTTAAAACATGCATGATGGATGTATAAGTAAAATGAAATATTTTTAAATGATTGAGAATGTTTCATCTTACTTATATGTGCATCATACATGTTTTAAACATACGATAACCATGTGCAAAAAACATGAACTCAAGAAAAAACAATTTTCATACAATTTTCATCATTAAATTGTGGGATGAGAAGTTTGTGATGAACATATAGAAGACTTAGTTGGTAGAAGTTTTTAGAATATTTAATTAACAAATGTTTTTAGAAAATTAGTTAATGAACCATTCTAAAAAATGTAATTGAAATAAGCTTTTAAAAAGTTGGCCAAAAAAATTTTAAATCAAATTGAACAAAAAACTTTAAACCATTTAATTGGTGGAAAGTTGAAGGTTTAATTGTTGAAACTTTTTGAAATATTGTTAATTGACTTCTAAAAGCTTCCATTAAATAATATAAATAAAGGCCCCAAAAACATCACATTTCAATCTCACCAATGCAAGTTGTGATTTAAATGTACTTCATTTTAATCTCAATTTTAACTTGTATCATACCTTGTTATATTAAATAAAAATCATATAACAAAATAACTATATGGATTTATGAAAACAAGTGATTTGATAATGAACATGAACTATAAGAAGAAAAAAAATTATTCCTTGAAATGGGAATGAATTATTTAAGATTTTTTTAAAAAATTCCTTTGAATTCACACACACTTATCACTTTGTGGGAATGTGTTCCAATTATCTTTGCTCCTGCCATGCATTGGGCTTCCTTCCAACCTAATTCACTTTATCTTGCTTGAACTTTAATTTAGTGCAATTTAAAATTGTTCATACTTGGAATTTCCAAGAATCTCTTTTGTTGTATTTGATTCATGTTTAAATTGGTTGTATTGCTTCTTGATAGAGGCTTAAGAGATGCATTTGGATGCAAATTGCTTATTACCAACATTGTGTTAAGCAATTATCATAAATGTAAACAAATGTAACATTTATATATTCTTGTATATATCCATTTAAACAATAAAGGGAAATTTTTGAATAATTTAGGAAACAACTAAAGGTGAAAGTTCAAAATCACCATGAGAATTAAAAAAACTATCAACCATGTGAAACATTTGTGTTTCTTGAACTCTTGTTAGGGTTTAATAGAAAGCATGAACTAGATCTTTGAAATTTTCTAATTGGGGATGAAATATGAGCCAACAATGAGTTTTTAAATTATCAACAATTAGTTACATGTTGAGTGACACTGAAAGGGGGCGAAAACATTATTTTCATGTTAGTTAGTCTAATGCATTAACTTTGAATTTTTTTTAATGAATGATTGTGCAATTTGTGCAATTTATGCATTTGTTTCAAATAATCATTGGATTGTTTCATGTACAACATATTGTGTTTTAATCAATGACATTAGCAGGTGAGCACCAAGCGATGTGCAATGAATGGGTGAGCATGTTCAAGTGAGCAACTAAGAATCTTTATAAGATATACCATGCCACATCATTTAATATTCCCAAAATATTCCTTTGCCACGTGGTTATATTTTTTGTGATGTGGTAGAAGGTTCATTGTTGACAAGAAAAATATTTTGCCACATGGACAAGGGTCTAGCTTCAAAACACAAACTATTTTCTTTTGGAGGTATTTATTTATTAACATGGTGGTTTAAAAATTGTACCCATATACCTAGGGATCTTTCAAAGATTGGAAACCACTTTAGAAATAATCACCAAAATAAATTTGATTAACCAATCCAAGGATAGTAAAAATATAACACATTCCATAAATGATATTCATTACACCATGAAATTAATTTTTCCTACATCATTGTTGGAAGTTTTCCACTAACACTAGCATATTGGACTATGAATAGTGAAAATGAAATAGGCATTACAAAACCTAACATAAATCTAACTTTATTATAATATCATTGGCTTTCAAATGTTTTAGCACATGCCAACAACCATTAAATCTTGTCCCAATTCCATGTGGGAAAATGAATGAACTCTTTAGATTGCCCACAATACATTATGTTTTATAAGATATGATACGAGTGCTTACATTGCACCCATGTTCCACGCCCACCCAAAAAATTTGTTGACAAGATAACAAAATATATGCAAGAGTAACATGGGTAATTTCTAATTGTCACATAAAAACACTTATGGTTGGAAAATATGTTGTAGATTCATGCATACCTAGGGGGCTGGACATCTACATGGGGCAAACCAATAGTAGGACTATGCAATTTACCAACCTCCCAATTGTTGGTGTGCTATTGCGTTAATTTAAACCTTGAAGGCCTTCTCACCTTCTTGCCACAACGAAATGTGGGCCAACTACTTGCATTTACAGGTCTAACTACATTCAATGTGTAGGTTGAAGGAACATGGAAATTTCTTGAAGTGGAAGGCTCACATCTAAATAAATTTCAAGGGTTGTTATTATGTTTAATGTCAAACAAAACCCAACCTCTTCCAAAGATGATATACCTATTTTGGAATAAGGTTGACACCATGTTGAATAGGCCATGTATTTGAGACTTGTGGCCTGGCAATGACATATTTTGACAAAGACCCACTCACACAATGCTTGAAGTCATTTGGATAGAACTAGTGTTTATGGTGCTTGGGAGCCCTAGATCGAAATTGGGCCCAAAAACTAGAATAACATGGAGTTGGGGTCCCAAATGCCATCTTGTGTGTATTGATTTTTCATGTGCACTTCACACTAAAGTTTTTTCACCATGTAGAACATTACACTGTAGAACTAGGAAGGCATCAATCAATATGTTAGAGGCCATCCCCACACATAATCTCATTTACCAATATCCCACCTTGAAAATATATAGGAAATAAACTTTGTGCAACACATCGTGACCCACGGATGTGCAAGTCGTTGACACTCACTATTATAAAACCTATCTTTAAACCGCTATGCACTTCCACCCAAGTTAGGCCAAGTAAAAAGGAGCTCACTAACTTGTGGTTATTTAGTGGACCATTTCCACTTGAACGTGTGCGTAGTGGATTATTAATCGATTTCATATCGAACTTTTAGTGGATTCATAATGAATTTTTAATGGAAACTAATGGACTTGAATAGATAGTAATGGTGCATGGTGGAATCATAGTGGACACCTTGCCACAAGTTCCAAATCACTCATGATTTCCATTGAAAATCCACATGGGTGGAATGGGGTCTTTCCCAATCAATGTTGGGTGGAATGTCAAGTGGAATAGGGATAGGTTTTATAGTAGTGACTATTTGATTGACAAGCGAGAATGGCCACACGAAGACAAGAAAATTGATGTGGTCAAGCCTATGCAACTTGTCATCTACCCTTAGAAAAAAATCAACATTACACTTAGTAGAACCAAACACCTCCTCACCCTCCAGATGAGGAGTCATGAATGAAGATTCGAAAGCATAATTGGCAACAATTACCATAAGCTTGGAAACATCCTTTCAAACATGGGCCCTCTTCAAAAGGAGTTCATTCCTATCAAGATCTTGCTTGAAAGGACCTCCTTGTAAGTAATGTTGATATAGAGTGGATTGTTTAAAAGTTTGAACATAGTCGTTGCAAGTGGATATGTACAAGGAGGTGCCATGCTTTCCCGATTGCTGCAACCAGATGTTATGCACAATCTTAATTAAATTATAAGTTGGCATCTCTACCCACTCAATATCATTGAACATCTGCAAATATCAAGAAGAAAAGATTAGAACAGAAGTGTAAAAATAGAAAAGATAGAAGATAAGTCCTTAAACATAATGTAGGAAAGGAAATTATTACATGGGCCATGAACTCACCCCAATATTTGACACAAAAATGCCAGAAAACAAGCCAATTACAAAGATTGTGAACACCAAATTCAAACACAGCTCAAGCCATTAACAAGGAATAGTTGCATATGGAATGTTTACCTTTTTTAAAGACTTGGAATTTTTGTATTCAAAACAAGTGACCTTGTGTTGATCCTACAATTAAGGTCTAATCAATTGTTTAGTATGCCTATCAAGCAATTGAGTCTAGTGGAATGAACATGCACATTTTTTGTCAACCATCTTCATAGTGGAATCCCTAGGACCATAAACAATTCTGACAACATTCCAATTTGCTTTTCACTATCCACCATGAATCTTTTGAAGTTCGATTGAACAATGTACCCATGTTTGAGCATTGTGCGATTGAACAATCTCCACATAATCTGTTGTGCTTCCATGTCTTCAAATTACATGTCACAAATTGGAATGGTAATGACTTTGCAATATCTTGGATCATAAACATGGTAGGTCATCATTGTCCAATTAGCAACTTGATGCACATGGTTAAACATGATCCAAGAGTTCTCTAGATTGCCTTCAGGCTGCATTTGTGCACCAAGTCCCACTCCACTCCCAACCCTGTCAACAAACATCTTGAAATGAATGACCTTCTAATTAAATATTTCACCCAGAAAACAACATTTTTAGATGAAATCGTAACGACTCATAGACTTCAACTCAAGGATATTGCTAATGTAACCTCCATTCGAATGTTATTTGAATGAAGCAACAAGGTTTTGTACATTCGACAAGGTCAAGACAAGAAAATTTTCTTGAATTTGTTTGAATTAATGGCCCTTGAAAACCTTGCAACTATCGTCACCGTTGTCATCGAACAAATGTTTGGCAAGCAAGGATTTATTGGTGCTTAAAAAGATGGTACATATTTTGGCATCGGATGTTAAGTTGACCTCCTCCTTTATCAACTTTTTACTCTCATCCACGGTCTTTTGCACCTACCATCTGCAACAAGTGAAGATGTAGACCAAGGTGAATCACAATTGTTGAAACAAACTAGAATCTATGCACAACATAGTAAATATGACCTTTACAAGGGTTGACATAAAAAGGGGGGGAATTGTTGAATTTATAAGCAAAGGACACAATTGGGGGTCCAATAATGACTTGTCCTTTTGTAGAAGCTAGGTCAATTCTCTTACCCAAAAAGTCTCATTGCAAGCCTTAAAATGAATGAAACAATTGTAGTCGATCTTGACATAATGCAAGTGACCCAAACAGTGAGCCGTCTTGAAGTTGAAACCAAAGTATTTTTGATATTGGTTGTGATGACCTTGGACCAAGCATGGCCATCATACTTTTTATCCATGCCTTGCATTTGTGACAAGGATAAATTACTGAGGGACAACAAATGCATTTCAAATAGAATGTCATCGTTGAATGTCATGGGTAGAAATGAAACAATTTCAATTATAATCTTGTCATAATCCAAATTACAAAATTCGTTGAAGGCATGTCTTGTTACTAACATTGCGTGTAGATAATCAACAATTGAATGTACTATGATTAATGTGGAGGGTTTTGATGTCAACTAAGAGAGCATAAGCTCCAAAAGAGTAGACAAAAAATGGCCATGCTGCATTCTTGAACTCTACATTGGCGATGGCACGTGTTAAGGGAGTAGGCATATTACATTGTTTTTTATATATAAAGGCATTATAGACATGGATCGATCATTGGACATTGGCAATTTGAATTTTGAATTATTTTTTAATTCTAATTCATGTTGATGGTGATTTGGGGACTACCCAAAGGAGGGAATTATGGGAAAGTGAAAAACATTTTTAAACACATAGTTTTGGAATAAGGAGATAGATGTAAGTACTTTGTAGCAGAAACTACATATTCTAGTTTGGAATACCACATATTTAATCTTATTGTTTGATTACATTTCAATAGAACATGGATATTTTTGTTATATTTTTTATTGAAGTTTTCAGTAAACTAAGGAAATGTAAACTTTTGCAGTGATTTCCATATTTAAATTATTGTGTGAATTATATGTAGTATTAAAAATAACATGAAATGAATTATAATTATGTTTCTAGTTTCTTACATTATATTCTAAAATACAAATTTTAGTTACCTAAAATAACCATGAATTTGGTGTTTTAATGGATTGTAGACACATGTGTGTTTAAAATCAATGTATAAATTGAGAATGTGTGAATATTGTAATGAAAATCTATTATTTTAGTAAGTGTGGAGTAGTTTTGAAAGAATTTAATCCACATCTAATAACACATCCTTTTCAAACAAGGAACTAAACAAGTCAATGAACATGGACAAAAGAGCAATGTTAAAGGGGTGGAGTTTAGTATTAAGATCAAAAATGTCTTTCATTTTGTTGCTTCCCAAAATTTTGCTTGGCATCAATATGGTTTTCAAGGAATGAATAAAGATGTTGTCACCCACAACCCTATAATGTCTAGAATTCACCACCCACTCTTAACCTTCAATTGTAGCAATGGGCATTTGATAAATTGAATTGGAGACATTGTTATTTGCATCGTATGCATCATCCTTAGATATATGCAATGATCCAAACTAAAAACCAAACATAACACACAAGCATTTTTCAAACACCATAATTATGTCAGTTCCATCTACTAAGATGACGAGTTCAAATTGACCATCAACACGAAAAGGTGCCATATTGAAGACAGACTTGGTGCAAAATGATTATAAAGAATGCAAAACAAAATTAAATGAAATAACAAAGACAACAAGGAAAACAATTCAAGTTGTTGTGAGGGAGTAAGTTAGCATAGCATAATGAAGCTAGAAAACAAATAGGATTAGTAACCTAATCTAAAGAAAAGCTTGAACACGATAATGACCTCAAGCGAAAAATTCCACCAAGTTATGGGGAAACTCTTATTTCACTATGAGAAATTATGTCCGTTACAACTTGTCCCATGTAACTAAAAAGTGTTCAATAGAACTAGATTACAATTAAAAAGTGTTTGATAGAACTAAATTGCAACTAGATAGACTAGTTGCAATGAACATGATTTTCTCATAGTGTTTAAGGACATTTAATGAGGGCGTGGGGGAGAAAAATGTGCGAATCAATTAAATGCACACCATACTAAGGATTATTGAAAGCCATGGGCAGAGAAACACTAATTTGGCAATATGACAATTGTTTACAAGTGGGAAATAATACATCGAAATGAAACGTGGCAAAAACAAAAGGTTTGAAGATAAGTGCAAAAGGACCTACATAATGAAAGGATGTATTTTTAAAACAGTAATGGATAAAAGACAATGAAATATGTTATAGGCAATTGGGGGAAAACAATATTAACTTTTCAACAATTATTTCATATCAAAATTCCAAAAACCTAAAAGTGAATGTGGAAGGGGATCTCCCTACAACTTTCAAATATAAAAATTGAACGTGCAGAAATGTAATGAATCATGTGAGATAAAACCCGTTAATCAAATCTAGTGCAAAAAATCCAACAAGGACAGTTGATATCGATATAAATGGTTAGTTAAGGTGGAAGAAAGAATGTGCATATTTATATTGTTTATTGGCCACATGTTCCAATAAAGGACAAAAAAGACGAGGAAAATTTATGACCAAAAAAGGTGATAATTTGTTTAACAAAGTGGATGTTTTAAATTGGGGAAAGTGCAAAGTCATAATTGTTTGAAGGAAGGGTATGTTATACAATTAGTGACGTGACAAGATGTTCAATATTCGAAACTGAGGAACCACCATTGTGGGATTTCATAAGAAGTATATTATGACATTCCCACCCAAAAAAGAAGCCTCACAATTTGCTGACACCAAGAAAGATAATTATTGAATCACCAACTACCATAGTGGGGTAGACATGCACAATTGAATGTTTCACTATTGTGAGGAAACAATGTTTTTTTCTTGAGTATCCTTTATTCAAATGCATATGGTGATTAATATATCCTTAGATTTACTAATTGGGACTTGGATATAAATTAAATCTACATTATGAAAAAAAATGTGTGGTTATTTATTGATTAAAAAACTCATTTGTTAATAATAATGGACTTTTGAAGTTGAAAAAATGGATTGGTCATCTAACTAGACCATCACAAAATGAAAAAAATAATATTGATTCACATTCCAAATTTGTTATTGGGATTCAATATATGATGTAATACAAGATGATAAATTCATATGAGGAATCTTTTATTTGAAAACCTTAACCATTTGATAGTTAGGGACTTTGAATGGTTAAAATTTGACCATATTTTCATAAGTCCATATAAGTTGCAATTTTTGTTTGTTTTTCAATTTTTTTTGTTCCAAACGCATATTTTTTGAAAGTTTTAGATGGGGCAATATTCTTAAGAACTTTGTGGGTTTTCCTTTTAAAACCTCCAAATTCAAAAATGACATCAACTACATTAAATACAAATTCTCACATATATTTGGGAAGGTTTATAGATCATTCAACATGTATTATTCAAAGATTAGAATAATAAAAAAATTAAAAATAAAAATCATGTCCATTTGAGTCATTTAAAAAATCTTGTATGGACTTATAAAAAGTGCAATTTCTGTGAATATTGAAACATTCAATCATGCATTCACCCAGTGACGAAAGGTAATGACATTAAATGTATGGATGAATTCAATGTGATGCAAAATATAACATCCATTACACCAAGTAACCATGTGGGGTAATTTTCGAATTCTTTTATTAAATATGAAATAAAACCAAAGGGTTGAGGATCCCAGTGGTTAATGACTTGTTTAACGCTTGTTTAATGGGTCTTTATTGAAATTGCAAACAACACTGAATATTAGGTTTATTGTGTGCAAAGGTTGAAGAATGGATGAAATGTCAACCCAAGAAATAAATGTTGTTACTAGAAAACATTAGAACATGAAATTACAATAATTAAAGTTGATCAACATTAAAGGTATTCAATCATTGTGAATAGATAATAAAATGTTATAGAAAAGTTTGTTAGTGCAAAGTGGAAAATAATCCAATAGCTCAATGCAATTGTAATTATGGTTGTAGGCCTGATGAATTTTAACTATTGAAGGATGCAATGATCCACTAGCCAATCAAGTGGGAAAGATGGGGGCGATGGCAGGGGCTGTTAAATGATGAACATGTGAAGATCATTTTAACACTAGGTCATTTCAAAAGACAATGCATAATAGAACACTGAAACTTCTAATAATGAGGCATCAAATTTTAGAAAAGATAAATATCCTACATGATGAGGGAAGCAAATTGTTTATGAAATGCAAAAACAAATAAACAATGTAGAGAATTCCACAAAAGAAAAGAGGTTAGCTCTAACATAATTGGATGCTAACAAAATGAAAAAGCACCATGGCACCAAAGAAAACTCAAAGATTCACTTTAAGGATTCACAAGTAGCAAGTGATTCAAGGATGCTAATCCACAAGCTTACGAACATGAGCATGAGCAAATGAACATGTTTATATAAGCAAGATCGAATTTTTTTAGAATATTATGTCCATGTCGACAAAATATTAGGAGAATACATGTAGGACAAAAATTTTGTTGATGTGGAGGAATATTTTGCCGCATGTCCATGGATGAATGATTTTTATGGATGAAAAAATGGATGAATTTTATTTTGAACATTCAACAAATGTTATTTTCATGGAGAATTGAATAAAAGAAACAAGGGGGAAACAATTTATGTTGGTTTCTTTCAAAAACAATTCGACACATGAAATTGTCAACTTACAGTTCAAAGTCATACTTCATATTTCCTTGATATGAAATATATTCAAGCTTTGTAACATCTAAACCATATAGAATGTCAAATTAAATCCAATTGACCCACCAAGAGGTATGTGTCAATCCAAACATTACATGTTCAACACCAAGAGGCATGTGCCCATTAGGAACATACACGATATGAGGTAGTTCTCAACAATTTACATTGTTTACATCATTTTAAGTTATTTTTTATTTTCATTCACTCTTTCAACCTTTTGCATCTAACACCATTCTTGTTATTTGTAAAATCAAAGTGCATTTTTCTTCCTCTATTATTAATTTGCCCAACCTATACAACAATTTACATTTTCTCCACCCATACTCCCCAGTTACATCGTTTCTACTTCTACATCATACTTGTAATCTTGAAGCTTCTATTTTACAATGGCAAAAGGAAAATTGACACTAATTTTCACACCAAACACTTTAGAATCAATGATTGAATATACATTAATCTCAATCATATTGGATAGAATATGTGAAATGACAACAAAACCTTGGGTGTATCCAAGAAATGACAATTAGTTACTCCCCTTTTAACATTTGCTAGAAATTAGAACATGGGGAACAAAATGGAAAATGGCAATTGACAAAACAGATGCATGGGCGACATGGCAATGGGCAAATGCAAACATAGACAAAAAAAAACTTGCATTACTAAAAATAAATTGTAAACATTCCAAAGGAGGATATGGAAGACTACCACTAGGTAATGTTTATACATGCCATGGATTTCTTCAAAGAACACACGGGTTTGAAAAAGTCGATTCTATAACATTTTATCACAAGCTTACTCAACAATTTGTTGACAAAGGATTTAACAACCTTTGGCAACCAACTATTGATAAAATTTATGAAACTTATAAAACAATTATATGCAAATTTAGGTAGGCCAGCCTGGGTGCCATAAGAATTTAGGAACAAAGTGTTAAAACATCTTGTGAATCGTTAAATGGTAAGGCCGGCCCTAAAACCATGAAACATGTATGATAGTCGAAAATAACAATGTGTTGACAAATGAAGGAAGACCCAAAATCACATTGTTTGTATATAAATTATGGTTCAATAGACATGTTAACATGAATATTTGTTCATAGTATGTGATTTCAAAAGGATATATTCAATTATGAAAAAAATAATAAATTAGGGCCGAACTTGAGCATTAAAGTTTTTTATTGAATAAATATGTTGTGACTCTTGAAATAAGCAATCATTGAAACTATCACATTGGAACAATAAATGATTGTCATAAACAAACAATGAAATACATGATTTTGTGAATGTTCAAACACATGTAATTGTTCATCCATTTGGAGTTGTTCTACCGTGTCATTAACCATGCCACGTGGCATTCCTAGGGTCATAATTGCAACAAATTAAATGCCTCCAATATGTGTAATATGTAATTCCAAGCTTTAGATTACACATCAATTAAGATACTTACTTGTTTAGATTGTTCACAAGATGGTTTAACTATTTTCATTACATAATTAAAGCTATCTTTTACATCCTAAAATCAAGTGAAACTTGGAAACTTGATGTGAGGTTCAAAGTAAAAATACAATGAAATTAAAAAGTCCTATTGGCTAAAGGCCATAAACTAGACACAAGGTATGTAAATAAGAATCACAACAAAAAATGACATGAACCAACAACAGACCTAAGGGGCAGTAAAACGCTCATAATTACTCGATTAACCATAAATGCATGACAAGATTTGGAAACATATTTCTTGGTTTTTAAGAAATTTCTAATTGTTTTGCCATTTGTAAACATTTTAAGATTGTGATTCCCATACAAATAGTCCAATAGAAATTAGATAGCTTTCAAGAAGCCATGGAATGTAGAAATTGAATATTGACCTTATAAAATTATCTCTTTTGGGATATGCTTGCAAATCTATATGATTGAACGAATAGAATTTAATTTATTTCAATGAATATTTATGTAGCAGTCAAAGTAACCGTATTGAATTGAATTGTTCATTTGCACCATGTCACAATATCCATATTTAAAACACTTTTGCCAAACACCATGAGACTTGGACTTGTACCCATTTGTAGAAAAAAAATAGTTCAAGATTATAAATGTAGAGTTTTAAATAATGATTGGGTACAAGGCATCTTCTAACCACTTGTAGGATTACAAGATATATGGAACAATGATAAAAATGTTTTCCCCAAAATTTCTAAACAACTTGTGACAACTTCCTAATGACAATCCATGGCCAACACACTTGACAAATCAAAATTATAAAACGTTTTTTCATTGACAATGTGACTACCTCTTGAATTTTAAGCCAACTACAAAATAATTGAATCATTTTTGTAACAAAAGTGGCTAGGGAATACTTCCGACGTTAAAGATGATGCATATGAAACTCTAGAATTTGCTTACAATAGAGAGATGGATCAACTAATGTCAACTAATAATATTACCACAAGCAAGGTGGAAAGGAGAGCTCCCCACCATGTTCGAAAGATGTAATGATAAAATTGGAAGGAAACGATGGATTTGGAGGACACCACATCAATGGCTACACCAAACTCCACAATGGGTCCCAATGAAATGAACAACCCACCAATGGCACTCAATTTGACGTAGTATATATTTTAAACAAAGTCTCATGACATCATTCAGAAGAAATGGAAAACCTAACAAAAGAAGAGTTTGGAATATATATGGGAATTAGTGAACAACTTTGTGTAAATAAAAAATTTCGAGGCTTTGATGCTCATGGAGATAATTAATGTGTCGTGAAAATGTTTGTTGAATGGCAATGCATTTCTAAATAGAAATAGTAATATGTTCACTATCAAGTGAATATAATATAGGTGGAGAAAACAACTAGTGGACAATCCATTGGTTTTGTGCAACAACACTATTTCATGAGCATGTGAACATGAACATGATAAAATATTTTAAAAAATATTTTGATGACATGGACAACATATTTTTGGAATATTCCTTGCCACATAAGATAGAATCTAAAATGACATGGTAGAATATTTTGCCATGCGGACATGGATGAAATCAAAATGGATGGAATTCCTCATAACAAAACCTTGTTCGACAAAACTTTTCGAATGAATTTATTTTTGGTAAACGATTATCCCTAAAATCGTAGTTTGTTCTTTCTCTAAAGTTTATTGAATAATGCACTAGTGTTTGTTAGTGGGTTGGATGTCATGTACAAAACTATACTTGGAAAGGACATTCAAAATGTTCAAGAAATATTTTGTCATTGAATTACAAAACATGCATATTTTCATTCTTTAACAAGACACAAGTGGCACTACACATGCCAAAGATAAACATGAATTTGCTTTGGTAGAAGAAGAATGCAATTAGTATTATTTAAGGTAATCTAGAAACACAAAAACCAATGCCTAGGGGGTAATCCATTTGCAAAATCAAAAACAATTCGAAATTCATTTTTTGTGTTTCAAAAAATGCTAGTGGATCTTGCATTTCATACAAATATTTCATATCTATTAGCTACTTCCAAATGTACTTTATGAAAATCCCTTTATCACATGTTGTACAACTAGACAACATCACTCCAATTATTCTAGAAATATCACCCTAACACAACTTGTTAGGCGTTGCACTTCATTCCAACTCCATGTCAAGAAATGAATGAAAGGTTATGTTTGGCCACAATACATCACATTTTGCAAGATGAAATAAAGATGTTTCCAATGCACCCACTTCCCCTAACCACCCAAGAAACCTACCATCATTTGTATGAAGTCAACACAAATGTAATTAAGGAAATTTTTAATCATCACTTCATATTGTTTTATGCTAAAAGGTGGATCAAAGTCAATGATGTAACTATGTCCATACCCTAGTGGAAGAACTTCAATAGGTGGCACAACAATAGCCTCCAAAGTTCGTCCAACCTCCCACTAATTTATTTGTTGCGTTGAAAGCTTGAGCATTGTTGTTCACCAAATAAGCTTGTTATTGTGAGTTTTTGGCCAATCTTCAACATCTCCAAGTCGGTTACAAGATGTTGTACTTTCATTTGAAAAAAATGTTTGAAAAGCACATTTGCATGCTTCACACATAACAAATCCTACCTCCTCCAAAGTTGTCACTTCAAATTGAATCAAATCGATCCCTTTTTGCACTAGCCACATTGATGGGACAAGTGGCCTATCAACACAATACTTCCTTCTAGTTCCTCCAACATAATGAGTCAAATCATTTACACAAAACCAGAACTTGTGATGGATTGGTTGATGTGCCCCCAAACTTAAGAGATCGAAATGTGGGTCCCAAAACGAAACAACGCAAAAATAAAAGAGTTGAAGCATGCTCCATAATTCATAACACTTCAAAGGTAGGAGGGTGTGCTAAAGCTCCAGGATGAGACTAAGACAAATTCACAAGTGAGAGTTCAAGATGAGATCAATTTGCACAACTAAAAAAAGAGGGTCGTTAGTGCAAGTTGAATGGAAATGGTGTGACAGACTTAATAGAGACAAGCTTAAACATAAATTTTACACGACCTGCAACCTTTGGGAAAAGGCACCATTCCCTTCCTTATAACATATTTTGTGCTTCTTTTTAGGGACTACATCTAAACGTCACTTTTCCTTGGGACTCCCAAATGGGAGTCCCAAAACTGGGACTTTTATTGTCTAAGAATTTTGGACGCCCATATATTTCTCAAATCAAGTCTTTTTTGAAAATTCAATAATATTATATTACATCCCTCTAAAAGATATTTCCAACAATCGTAGTTCATTTGACCTATGCTTTTAAGGGGTTTGTGGTCAAGAGTCAAATTAGGAATTTGACTCCTACCTTTTCTTTTGATCATAACTCATGCAAATCAGGTCTAAATGAACAATGCAAAGGCATTTTAAGCATCTACACTTCAAGCCCTTTCCAATGGTGTCATAGGGGACCAATTTCATGTTTTTTTTCCCTTTCTAACCAAGGCTTTAAACATTCATAACTCCCGCACAAATGCAATTCCCAAGGTGGGAGTGCACTTGGCAGTCATTGGGCTTTCCTTTGCACTCCCCCCCATTTGTGAAAGTGTGTTTCACCCCTAAACACATTCTCTTGGCCTCATGGGCCCTTGCACTCCACACTTAGTCATGAACCCAATGTTAAGGTTGCAACATTGGTGCAGACCTTTTTAAATCAGACCACAAACCATCATAACATGGATTAGGTATGCCACAAACTATTTTTTTGGCAATGATTTTGGCATTGTAATTTTTCATTGAATATCTTTGAATTGCAAAAAAATCAACGAATATTCGACAATGGTGGGTACTTATCAATTCTCCACACACCATTTTTACATACATGTTCTTGAACTTTCAATCTATGAAAAGTCAAAACAAATGCCTAATCCTTAACAATCCCATTTGATTTGCTAACATCAACATTTAAACCAATGAAACCAATTGACATTGCATTAACTTTTAATCGAGAAAAATTCACATGATCATGCTTGTGTGAATCGCCTTCTGACCCTAGGGTTATGTCAACCCTTCGTTTTGTGGACCCAAAAATGTTTTAACCCTCCAAATGAAATATTTTAATCATGAAAGAGGACCCGATGGTGTATTTAACAATGGCATTGGCCATTTGTGACGCATGTCACCAAATTGATTTACCCGTTACAATTTCAATTCATCCCTACCAAGACCTTTTCCACATCTTCCACCATTCAAGTATATTATATAAGATGCACTTTTTTTGAACGCCTTAACATAATCATTAAAAATCACAACGAAAAGACATTTGACATTTTTTCTTCGATTGTTGTAACCAAATATTATGGGTTGTTTCAAATAGGTTACAAGTTGACATGTTAATAAGCTCCTTTGAGCTGAACTTTTACAAGCGTTTTCAAAGGAAGAGAAATCATATATTGGAATCATGAAAACATTTAAACAATTTCACACAAAAAGTCAAGGTGTTTCATGTTGAGAATTCAAGCTCAATTAGTTAGGTTTCATTAGTTATTGGAGTAGGAAAGTAACTAGGTTACTTTCACAAGGTTGAATTACTTTCGTTACTTATTTTAGTTTGGTTATTTGTGGTTTGGTCT
>Ga0209611_10000698_pt1 | contig 52352 bp, 49 predicted proteins | sample S1TSphgellanicum_3_FD_187693 | JGI IMG/M metagenome (GOLD analysis project Ga0209611, IMG submission 187693) | Host-associated microbial communities from peat moss isolated from Minnesota, USA - S1T2_Fc - Sphagnum magellanicum MG (SPAdes) (version 2) | ecosystem: Host-associated > Plants > Peat... | reverse complement strand
ATGCACTTAGGGTTCAAGTCTTTAAGCTACTGACTACTTCAATTCATCTTTGATGACTCAATTGAGCTTTCGACCACTTATTTTGAAGGTCCAAAGTTCGTGGAGCTTTGGGGGTATTTTTTTTTTTAAATTTGTGCTTCCAATCAAATTTTTGACCACTTCAATCAATTACGGTTGAATGAAATAACTTTGTGAGTCCAATTCAATTCATCTATAATGCCCTAATTGAGTTTTTGACCACTTATTTTGAAGGTTTAGATTTCATTGAGCTATGGGAGTATTTTTTAAAAAATTGTGTTTCTAATTGAGCTTGTAACCTTTCATGCACTTAGGGTTTAGGTCTGCAAGCTACTAACTATTTTAGTTCATCTCTGATGGTTCAATTGAACTTTTAACCATTTATTTTGAGGGTCCAAAGTTCATAGAACCTTAGGGGTTTTTTTTTTTTTTTTTTAATTATGCTTCCAATTGAACTTCTAACCATTTCATGAACTTAGGGTTCAGGTTTCTAACTATGTGGGTGCACTTCATTTCAAATGCAATTCCCAAATGAGCTTTTGGTGCCTTATTTTGAATGTCCAAGACTCTAGGGGTTTTTTTTTTTTGGTCCTTCCAATTGAGTTTTTAACCTATTTAGTCACTTAGAGTTTAGGTCTCAAATTCTATGGGTGCACTAAAGGTATCCCTATAATGCCCAAATGAACTTCTAGTGTTTTTTTTTGAGTGTCCAAAATTCGAAGGGTATTTTTTTTTTGGTGCTTCTAATTGAGCTTCTAACTTATTCAATCACTTAAAATTTTCCTTTTTGACTTTGTGGGCGCATTGAATAATTATGACTCTAGGGGCAATTTTTTCTTTTTTATGCTTATAATTGAACTTCTGACCTATTCAATCAATTAGGGTTTAGGTCTATGATTATGTGGGTCCACTTTAATCCAATTGAACTTCCAAAATTCTAGGTCTGATGTTTTACTTTGAATTTTTTTAGTTCATGGAACTTTAAGAAGTGCCTTACTTTTAGGTCTTTGGTTATGTTTCTAATTGAACTTCTACCCATTTAAATGAGCTAGGGTCAAATTTACAGCACCTTGAAACCACTTAAATTAAAATGTGATCACCTATTTGAGACTCAAATTGAACTTCTAGATTGATGAAAGGCCTTGGGGTACCTTTAGTTTTCATTCAATGTTGGCATTTGAATAACTAATTATGAAATTGAACCAATTTTAGGTCTATGGCTCTATGGGTCCACACAAATGGTAATTTGACCATTTGGTTGAGCCATCGAAACCTTAATTGAACTTCCAAGTTGAAGAATCCTTTTAAGGTATTTTTCTTTTGAATTAGGTGCATGCATTTTGAAGTTTTGAGGTTGTAAATTGAACCATTTATAGGTTTGTAGTTTTATGTGTCCATAGAAATGATTAATTGATCACTAGGTAGAGCTATTAAAATTGGAATTGAACCAACGTTAGGTTTACATCTCAAGGTTTTCATTTGTGTACATGTGAAGACTTGTTTCAACTACTGAAGTCTTCATTGAACAATAATGATGTCGCAACCCCACTTTGGCCAAGTGTGGGGGTGAAGCCCAACACTTGGAAAAGTTGGAGGTTGGGAGTCTTCCGGGACTCCCGAATGTTCAGAGCTCGACAGCAAGGCCCAAAACACCTCGTATTGGGGTGTTCTTGGTGTCATTGGAAAGGTCTTGAAACGTAGATATCGAAAATGCCCTCGCATTGGCAATTCGGACATTTTCAGCCCAAGTTATGGGCAAAAGAAGGGCCGGGAGTCAAACTGGCAGTTTGACTCCCGACCACTAAAAGTCGGGAATCGACCTCTTCCAAACATTCGATTTGAGCGTGCGACATGGCGTTGGAAAGATCTCGACGAGGGCTACAACTGGTTCAGACCTCGTCGCGATCCAACTTTGCAGTCGGGAGTTATGGCGGTTCAAAGTTCCGGGAGTCCCGCCGGGACAATTTCGTGATTCCATTTCGGGAGTCCCGGGAATTTGTGCCATTCGGATGTAGCCTCCGCGACCAGACGCAGAGAATACTATATGGGGGAAGGTGGTGGCTTCCCCCGAGTCCGGGCTGTGGTGAGTCTTGTGTGTCCAAATGCCCATGGCAAGTCCCAACACCAAAGGGTGTCCCGAATGGTAAACTAACCCGATTTGGGTGGTTTTTGGATGCAGATTCACATGAGCTAAGTTAGTCCCTCGTCCTAGTCTAATCCCGGGGCTCCCAACTCGACCCTCTACCCCTTTCTAGAGTTGAAAGCCGGGAACGTGCTACTAAGTTCAACTTTCCGCAACTTGACTTTGTGAAACCCTCAAGTGGGTTTCACCCCGTGACTTGGGAGCACGTCAAATGAGGTCTATAATTCATTGGAATTTCAATTCTAGTCTTCCATTCCCACATTTGAATTATTGAATACCTAAGGTAACCTATGTACAATTTGCATTGGGTCATGGGTAAGTCTGCAATATAATGAACCATTATAAATGTAACCATTCCTAAATAACACACTTGTCAATTTTTAACTTCACTTAGGATTAAATGTTTTTCATGTAATCTATATAATGTGATGTAATATATATTAAAGAATGACATATAAAATATGAATCATTATATCAACATTTGAAAGTGAAAAATGACTAATTAAACACTTGTAATTAGTTTTGAAGTCCTAAATAAGTCACATAAAAATGATCAAAATTATTTAGATTTGTTTGGAAAAAAATTATTTTCATGTATATTGAATAATTACTACACTTTACATGGTTTTGGATCATCATTGGAATTGATATATAAATAAATTGTAAAATTCAAAATCCACAATCTTCTTTTTAATAACTCTTAGATAAATATAAAAATAAGTCGTAAAATTCAAAAAAACCAAATTTTATTATAAGAATATATTGTACAAGTCAAATATGTGATTAAACCATAAATTTTGTGCAATGGTTACATGCCATCGCAATTTCCAATTTCAAGTCTTTATCTTTTTTAAAGGAACAAAGGAGTTGAGTGTGGTTCATATTATTGTGGACACACCTTCATTGAGCTTTTGCTTGGGTTTATGGGTGTTGGAATTGCATTTAATAGGATTGTGGGGGCTCATTATGGTTTGTATGTGGCCATTGAGCTTCTGTTAAGGTTTGTAAATCATGGAAATGCTTTCGTGGGTTTGCAATCCAATGAATAGGAGGTCTAAGAGTGGGAGTGTGTCTATCTATATGGTAGATATGGTAACATGCAATGAGGATTTAGAGATGACCCAAGAAAGCAAGGAACTTTCCAAGGACCAAAATGTTCAAAAGTTGAAGGGGAAGGGACCTAGGAAAGAAAAATGTAAAAAACCATTGTGGAATTTTTGCACTTGAATACTATGGCCACTAACTACAACACCCACTTTGCAGCCTATTCCAGTGTGAGAAAGCAGATCACATAGTTGATTCTAACAACTATTTGGAAATCAACTTATAATGACTATGTGGTTGTCTACCCACTCACCATTTTAGGAAGACATTTTGAAGGATTAGCTACAAGTTGTTTTAAAAGATTTTAAGACTAACATTTCTAATGAAGAGGGGATTGAGAAGGCATTCATACAATCTAATGAAGTTTTGGCACAACTCAACGTAATGGACAATCAATGTGACACAAGGAATGTGTTCAAACAGAGACAAGATTGTATTGATGGGAGATCGGGTACAACAATAGTAGGTATTTGTGTTCATAGTTTTCTTAGTTCCACTGAAGCAAATTGTCCTAGTTCAACATTTAGGTTAGTTACTCCACCTAGTTCCGGCATAGGGCTTCTTGAAAAACCAATGATTAAACAAGATATGTTGTAACTTCAATCCAAGAGTCTTGTAACCATAGCATCTTGCTTCCAAACGAGCTTGGAGATGTGTGATGCATTGCTAATTGCAAATATGGACATCAACCATGAGCACAAAAATAAGATGAAGATCCCAAACTTGAAAGTAGCCTAGGTGTTAGGAGTAATTTTAGAGGAGGAATTTAGGGCACATGTTAGAGCTTGCCTAAACATGAATTAGAAGTCCATAGCCCATTTGTGGTATTCAAGATTATGAAGATGGTCATCAATAACCTTGTATGTGAGATCCGTCTTCCTCCTATGCAAGGAGTTAGTGAATAGGGCTCTAGATTTGAAGAGGTATGAATATTTTGGTTTTGTGCTATTAAACCTTTTCATGAGCCTTTTCCATTTTCTTTTCAGCCTTCCAATACCCCATTCCACTTGCACCCTATAACCAACATGCATCTTGTTGTATGCATGCATTGCATCCATGTCTACATTGGGAGCTATCCTTCGTTTCCTAATTTTCCGCATTATGAACATTTCTTCTCCCATATACCTAGGATCCCCAAGTAGGAACTCAATGTGCTCATCATCATGGGTGAAATATTGCTATCATTCTTGGTAGATGCTAGAGTGTCGAAGAATGCTCACATCATGGTAAGATATTGGATAATTAGAATCTATGTAGATAAACAAGCCTCTATGGTAAAAAATAACTATATTATTCATAGCATAGATTTTTTAGCGGCCATTGAACCGAGTTTGGTGATTTGGATCTTGCCAAGGTTTTTAGATTTCAATTAAAGTCCCATCAATGAACCCAAAGCATCTTGGCAATCTTGCAAATAAGACCTTAGTATAACTTTCTCTTGGGTTGTAGGCCAATAGATCTCATCCACAAGTGTAGAATTAATGCAAGATGAGATGAAAAAAACATCATCACACACCAAACTTTTGGCCCAATTCCACGTGAAAAAATCATATTTGGTGACATTGTCATGTTTGAGGAAGAAAACAAAATTTAGAAGGTGTTGCTTAGGGTTTAACTTTTGATCGTCTCCCAAAAACAATTGGGGTCTCACCTATAGACCATGCATGGAAAATGATGGTAGGCACCACAATGGATGCCAAGTCCTCAAACTTTGTGGCATTGAAGTTACTTAGGTTTTTGAACATTGCTGGGGTGGATCATGGTGTGGCTAGCACATTTCAAACACCAATAGTTGGGTCCACAGGATGCCCACCCCCCTCCTCCATCTTTGTTGGAGTGAATAAGTCTTGAGAAATACAAGCAATAAACCTTGCATGAAAGAGCATTGTAGCTTCTTGACCCATGTCATACAAGACTTCATCATCACTTGAAGAAGAGCTTGAAGAAAAAGCCATTGCTTAATGACATAAAAATATAGAGGAAAAAAAACAAGAGAAGAATATTGAAAGAAGAGAGTTCAAATGAGTAAGAAAAGAACTTGAGAAAATGTAAACCTTAAAAAATAGAAGAGCATGAAGAAAAACCACATGAAGAAAAAACCGAGAAAAAGTTGAAAATGGGAGAAATTTTTTAGCTCACATAAACCCTACTAAACCCCTCAAACATAAAAAATAGATTTTTTTTTGGGCAGCCTATGTTCCCTCCAAAAATTCGTTTGCTCCCCACTTTTAAAAAATTGATCCCTAGTTTCCAAGTTTGGTCCCCAGTTTGGCAGATTTAATGGACAACCCAAAACTGCGCACGAAAGTGAAAACTGAGGTGCAAACTGAGGGCGAACTGGGGATCACTTTACGGATGTCTCCCCATTTTTGAAAAACAAAACCAATAAAAAAATGTTGTAAAAAGGTCTCATTATGTTTAGAGGTTCAGAATCTAGAAAACCTGCCATAGAAGAAGTTGCCAACATTTCATAAATTATATTTTTTTACTGTGGAAGTGGATTTTGGAAAATAAAATAATTATTCTGCATCTGACAGGGTACAGACAAGTGCAATTGTGCATTTTGAGACCGCCCTATGTAAAAGCTTACAGTTGAAAGCCTCATAGGTTCCATTATACATCGAATAATGGAACCTATTCATTTCATTTTTTGAATCATTGCATTTTTGCCATAATCAACCTAATCCTTACTTGTGTATCAAGACACCCAAGCATCAATTTGATAGAATAGATTTGAGGTTTTAAAAATGCTGTATGTAGAGCATCTCCAACAGTGCTCAGTATGTAACTCTGGATAGTAAAATTAAATGTCTCAGTTTAGCTGTTTGTTTTGGGGCAACCCCACCAATAAACTGAAACTGGAACTGCATATACATGGGGGACTACTAATACTAAACCACCTGGACCAATCATTGTGATCGACTAACCAGAAATACTGAGCCGCAGTCAGGTGCAATTTATTACACTCTTTTTGGGAGGTGCACAAATGTTGCGCCTTTCACCAACCACGGCAAACTGCACGAATTTGGTGCAGAAAAACTAATTTTCTGAGGTAAACCGGCACATTTTGACTTTGTCGCAATAAATTTTACTGTCTGGAGTCACATACTGAGCACCATTGGAGATGCTCTTAACATATCAATCTGGGTTGTAGCTAAGTTGCAAATGACATCCATTCACATCGCATGATGTGTATGACAACAACATGGTTAACAAGGGTGGTTGGTGCCATACAACCCCAAAATTCACAGCAAATTATTTTTCAATAATTTCAACCTTTGTTAATTTATATAAACTCGTTGGGATGTTGGTGGTTTCTATGGGTGGTGTAATTGATACAAGTGCTTTTGCTTTTGTGATAACAAGTTTGTTGAGAAAAAGAAACAATAAAGAAACAACTCATCAAGTTTAATTCAACCATCAATCATCCAAAAGCTAATTTCATTGAGATACATCTTTATAATAAAAATAATTGTGCCATCTGAACCTACCTTTTCCAAGGGTAATTGTCTCACTCTTTTTCCCCCATCCACCTACATGGACATCCAAAGACAAATTAAATTGTGCATTTTTCATGTTCATGTTATTTATATTAAAATAATTTAATAACTTATCTTTTTCAAGTCTATCTATTTATTTGTATGTTTGCACATCTACATGGACATGAACAAACACACATTTCAGATTTGCACATAAAAAATGATGAATTATTAGGAGCCATATGGGATATAAGAGAAAAAAAATGAAGAGGGTAGGTGGGGTTTAGGGGGGGGCGTAGGGGAGAGGATTTTGCTGAATTTGGAACCTTGCCCAAGGACAATTTACACTCATTAGATCAAATTTTGTACTTAGAAATAAGTTTTCAAGTAATAATGCAAAAAATCACATATATTTATGTTTTTGACCCAATATATTTTTATTAAAGAAAATTATGTCACTCATGTGTTAAAATTTCATTTTTCATCCATGTTGTCAACTACATTCCACCCAACCCACCGACCCCTAAAAATATTTAATATAATATAATTTCATTGTAATTGTGGTCAAATAAGTTAGGCGTAATTTATTACTTTTTAGTTTTCATTTTCATTTTTAGACTATTTGAGAAATCATGCACGTTTTAGTTGAAATTTTCATGGCACAAAACACTCCTATTGATACCCTCTTTCGATACCATGACTCCGGGGACCCCACGTTCATCGCAGGTCTGAATATACCCGCCCCAGAGAGCCTTTTCCGATGCCACGACCCCGGGCGTTGTGGGTATCAAAATGTGGAACCCGAGGGTATCAGACGCATCGTTTACACCCGCCTCATCGCTTCTGGAACCCGGACATCGTCAGCGAGGGCGCGTCTCGCGCGCGCGCAGGTGTGGAGTGCGTTCCATTTGCTGCGCAATGCTGCAATCTGGAGGAAAATCTGCGGGGAGTTTGGGGATTTAATGGATGACTTTCTTCTGTAATTCAGCCACGGATGGAGCAAGCGAGCGTGATGAGAGCCGGGTTGCTGAAACAACGGGTTGGAGTTTTAAGGTTTTTCTGTCTTTTTCTTCCTCTGTTGAATAAGCATGTTTTTTTCTGTTTTCTCTGTCTTCCTTTTGGACCAGCTAGAGAATGGATAAATGAGCTGGAGGATAAGCAGGGTTTTGAGAAACAAGTCCAGATGCGCGTGCTTGTTTTTATCATTATTATTTCAAGTATTGATTTTTTTTCTTTGTTTCTTAAATCTCTACAAAAGAGGCTTCAATTACAGAGAAAGAAGAAACCCTAAACTCCTCTCCCTTATGCCTGCTTTTGCAGACTGGATCCAGGGGTTCGTAATTTAGCTTGCTGAGTTATCTTTGCCGATTATGGTTGGTGTGACCAAATGGTGGGTGAACGGAGACTGTTGTGGTATCGCCGCAGCAGCTGCAGCTGTATTCCATCCCGCAATGAACTCAAATAGAGCCTGTACCCTTTATGTCGCGATGTGGTCAGGAATGCATCTTTGATCCAGAATGAATTATGAATATGAGTTGTGCAGATAGTTAACTGATCGAATTTGGTTGGAGATTGAAAGAAACTGATATTGGTTATATAAGGGAGCTAGAGTTTGGAGACCCAAGTTTGTAATTGGTGGCAAGCATTTCTGATCTGTGGATGGCTCGAGGTTCTTTAATGGAGAATGTGTCGTCTTCTGGAGGACTATCTCTACCATCACCATCTGATTCTGACACTCTCTTGCTCCAAGGTGCATCTTCATTCAAGGAAAACATGGGGCAGATCAATCCGAGTCTTTCTGATCTTGGTAGACAGAGCTTTGATCAACTGAGTGCACCTATTGCAGCTGACCTTGAGTGCTCACCATCTTCGAATCCTCAGGGGTTGACTGTTGAGCTGCCAGATTTATGTAATAATGTCAATCTTTCATCACCACCTGTCCCACCCCCATCACCCACCCTAACTCCTCGCACACCAACACAACTGGCTTTTTTTGCTGGACCAAAGCTCAGACAGCCTTGGCACATTGCAGATGGCACAACTGTGCCCAAGGAGGTTGTCAGCACTTGGGACCATGTATTTTCTGAAGGGTGTAATACAGATGTTGTTGTCTGTACTGATGATGGCAGAAGAATTGCTGCACACTCCATGATACTTGTAGGTTTGGCACAACTCTAATTGCATGATTCTTATGTTTAATTGCTGCATTCTGCTCAAATTGTTGTTTCCTTTTGTGGACGTGTCTGTGAACTCTGGAAGTTGGCATTCAACCACCTGTTGTGTGGCAGGCAGCAAGTTCTCCAGTGTTTAGGGCCATATTGGAGGACCAAGGGAAAAGAGCACGGCCCACTGTCATCAACCTTCCAGGTGTCCCTTTCCATGCAGCCCGTTGCTTCATCCGATATATATACTCCTCACGGTAGGTAGCATTTACTTAGAGCTGATTGTAGAAAGAATTTTACAATAGTTTGTTTGGAGCAAGACCTAGGATCATGCTTCTCAGAGATGAGGTAGTTTCCATTTATGCTGTTGTTGATCATCCTTCTTTCTGAAAAATAGTTTTTCTATTGAGTGATAGATCGTTTGTAACCAGGTATGAACCAGCAGAATTTGGAGAGTATGGACTGATTTTGGTGGTGCTTGGGCATGCTTATATGATTCCTGCTCTCAAGCGTGCCTGCACACAACACTATGAACATGGATTACTCAACAATGATAATGTTGTTGATGTCTTGCAAGTAGCAAGGTAAAGCTTTCATACCATAGGATCAACATCTTAACTGCACCTAATTCCTTTTTATCATTGTCTGTTGGTGATATGCTTAGAAAGGTGATGGATGGTGGAATAATGTCCCTAATGATGCACTGTTGTGGTGATTGGCGAGTCTTGATCAAGTTACAAAAAGCCTGTTTGTGGTGCACTAGGTGGAATGCAGTTGTGCTTGTTGCTTTCCTGACAACTTGACATGAATTGTCATATGAAGTGGACAGGATGCAGCTGTACTTGTAGGCATTTTGGTTGCATAAGAACAGCTCTGGGCCAATGAATGAGCAGCAGTGGTGATTGTTGTCTCCTGCAGGAATGATGGGGAATCATCATGTCTGTATGGATGAGGGTGCTAGATCTTCAAAAAGCAGAGCTCATCCCATGTATCTGGGAGTTGATCTCTCTGAAAGGAGTCTGTCTACTTAAAAGAGTGATATTGAAAAGTTGATGTGCTAATGGTCTCAGGTTATGTGATGTGCCTCGCCTTCATTTGCTGTGTTTCCGCCGCATTGTAAGTGAATTTAAGGTTGTGGCACGCTCAGAGGGGTGGAGGGCAATGCGAGAATCTGACCCAGCTCTTGAGCAGGAACTTCTAGATGCAGTTATTAAGGCAGACAGGGTGAGTCCAAAGGTGACCCCCCTTGTAACTGTTGTTGGATCAGACCATTCCCTGCTCTGGCCTTGTTGTGAAAAATGGCATGTAGTGTCATCTTGACCATGGTGTGTATTTATTTTTCTGATCTCTCCTAGAGTCATCAAGTCATGCTATCTGCTTCACACCTGCAAGATCCTTCTCTTGGGTGTTGACATTCTTCCTGTGTTCTGGGGCACAGAAAAAGCAAAATAATATCCAGAAGCTAGAAGGAGACAAAGTGTATGAGCAGTTGCATGATGCCATGGAGGCGTTAGTGCATATTTGCCGAGATGGATGTGAGACTATTGGTCCACACAACAAGCCTTTAGATGAGAAGAAACAAGGAGGGTGTAAATTTGTAGCCTGCAAAGGACTGGAATCACTTGTCCGCCATTTTGCCTGTTGCAAATTGAAGGTTGCAGGTGGCTGTGTGCACTGCAAGCGCATGTGGCAGCTTTTGGAGCTTCATTCTCGCATGTGTCTGGAATCAACAAATTGCAAAGTACCGCTCTGTCGGTATTACAGCCACCCTGTTCCCATCTCTCATGAAGAGAGGATTGTCAGATTGTGAAGCACCTCTGCAGCCATTGTCTTACTTTTGCTCCTAAAATGTTGCAAGAAAATCACTGAATGCAGTAGGATATTGTTTGGGAGCAGATTGTATAATTGTACCCTTTTATGTTAGACTTTTCATTTCCCATGTTAGACTGCAATAGTTCTCTCAGGCATATTGTGTGCAGCAAAGCTTTTGTCCTGATGCTTAAGCTTCTGAAAATAATTGAAATCTTTAATTGCAGGCATTTTAAGGAACAGGTGGGCCATCAACAATCAAGTAAAAAGGAAGAGATGCGGTGGAAGATGATTGTTAGCAAAGTCAGGTTGGCTAAAACTGCCACGAGCACTTTCTCATTGGCTGCAGTCTCTGCTGAACTAGATCAAGTGACCTAAACCATAGCAAACACTCACAGTCCAAAGGACTGCTTGGGTGGTGTCATTTTCTACCTTTTTGTAGTGAAAGATTCATGGTCAAGATGTGTGCAGACATGTTATAGTGCAAGATAGGGTGTAAATTGAATGCCACCAAGTGGTTGAATTACAGGGGGGCTGATTTGTCCAGAGTAGCAGTAATGCAGGATGATCAGTTGGTGAAGAAAGAGACTCACATTGACTTAGAATTCCTCCTGCTTTATGACACTAAACTGCTGTGCAGGCAAACCTAGAATTGGGTGAGTCGCTTTGTAAAACTATTCTACTTAAGTACTTTGGCACCTTGTATTTATTTCACAAAGAGGAGCAAGTGGTTCTCCAGGAGTGAAATGTTTTGCAGAATCAGTGCACAATACTTCTATTTCACCTTCTCTTTATCAAGAGATGTTCATAAGAGTTTTTCAGGGTAGAAAATGGCTTTCTGTGAAGATTCTGGTCATGGACCCTGTTTCAGATTCGACAAACTCTCCTTGGCAGCATCTCAAACCAGCAGCAGGTGATGTAGCTAGGAAAGCACTTCTTTGGTAGCAATCATTGACTTTTTTTTTTCCTTTTTACTTGTGAAGCATTGCTCTTATGAATCAAGTTGTCTTCTCCTCATTTCTTGATTAAAGAAAAGTGTTGTGTCATCAGGTTGGGCAGTGAATGTACTCAGAGGAAGAACACAGGGGGATTGAAAGATGGAAAGGAGCTCACACACAGATCAAGCAAGCAGGTAATCAGCTCAGTTCATCCCGCATCTTCATGTTTTCCTCCTTCCTGAAATCATGAATTTTCAAAGTTCAGACAGACACCAAAAAGATGAGCTGATTTTGTATACCCAAAAAAAGAAATCTCAAAATCCAGAGGGGTGCTGATGCAGATGAAGACAATGCCCATCATCATCATCTTGATGTTATGGAGGCAGAGAATTCAGCAACCTCCATGAAATGCAAAACAGAGAATCCACAAAACCACTCTAATGCATGCATGTGCCAGTAATCTGAGGATTCATAAAACCTCCTTGACATTCATGTGCCAGAAATCTGAGAATTCTGAAAACCTACACACCATGGAGGTGCCAGAAATCTGAGGATTCGCAAAATGTACATGGCATGTATGTGCCAGAAATCTGAGGATTTGCCAAATCTACAGGGCATGCATGGGCCAGAAATCTGAGAATTCACAAAGCCTACATAGCATGCATGTGCCAGAGATCTTTCCTACATAAAGATTGACCAAGAAGAAACCAATTTGCAGAAAGAAGGAATGAATGCATCACCTCAAAACCATGTATTGTCATCACTGCCATATTCTTGACTCTCTGCAACAGAGAACAACTCCAAGCTACAACGAAAAACTCCTCTCTGTCTCTCGGTCTCTCTTTATCACTGTCTCTCTGCCTCTCGTTTCTCAAAAACTCTCTTTTTTTACAATTTCCCTGTGTTTCCAAGCATTATTTCTTCTGTTAGGGTTTGCAAATTAGGGTTCGAAGCCCTTTCTCTCTCTCCACCACTCGCATTGCGACAGTGGGAGTGTTGTTGCTTGCACGGTTGGCAGCTTTTGAAGCGTTCAAACTGTTGAAGTAGTTTAGATCGGTTTTGTTTTGGGTTTTTGGAAGTTTGTGCTGCGCGTGGACTCTCTCTCCCACTTTCTCTCTCAATCGATCTCTTGCTCTCTTTTCTCTCTCTCAATCGATATCTCTCTCTCTCTCTCTCTCTCTCTCTCTCAAATCGAGCGACCAAAAGCGCGGCATTATAAGTTATGGATGTGAATCGTGTTTTTTAGGTACAACGCTTGTGCAATTTTACAGCAGCATCGGGAATCTTTAGGAACAGAAAGAGGGATGGTGATGGAGTAATAACTGGGCCGCAGGTTTCTTATCTTGCTGTTGCGCAGCATAGGTATTTATCAGAGAGGAGAAGAAAGGGGGAAGAAAGAAAGAAAGAAAACGGGGCGGGTTGTTCCTTGCAGCGGCAGCTTCCCGACTGGATCCGACCGCATGCGCATGTTCTTGGAGAGTAATCTCAACGTAGCTTCATCCTTTTCTCCTCCCTTTGTCTGCCCGCACTGTATCTCGATTGGGGAGCAAGGAGGTTGTGTCTGTAAGTTTTTTTGGTTTAGGAAGGCAAGAACAACAGCATTCCAAGATGGTTTCCAACAATGATAAAGCATCTGTGACCAAGGAACAGAATGATAAGCATAAGAAGGTGCGAACGAGCATCGAGCTCTCCTCTCTCTCTCGGCCGCCCTCCCCTAACTTGGCTCTCTTGTCCTTTTGTTGGAACATATCATTCCGGATCTTAAGATTGCGTTGTTCCATTGTTTCTGGCACTTGTTTTTCTTCTGCAGTTTCTTGTAGATTGCAGGTTTCATAATGAAACCCTTAGCAGTGCTGGTTTCTGTTTGTCCTTTACGAGAACAAGTGACGGTGAAGTTTTTGCGGACGATCCATTTAGGTTAGGAGTTAATGGAGTCCCATTTTCTCCGGGCTGGTTTTTGTACAGATGGTAGCTAGTGAGAAGCTATTGTCTCTTGATTAGGCGCCACGGCTTTTGATTGTAGAGATCTGTTCTAGAAAAAAATGTATCGAAACTGATGAACGAAGGTCTTCGGGCTTTTCCAAAGAGTAGATCTCATGTAGCATGTTCAAGCTGGAATTGTGTTGTATGAAGAGAGACATGCCCACATGTTCATCCTGAGATCCGTTTTGCAAAGCAGGTACTGGAAGCTCTCATGAAGTTACCTGAAAACAGGGAGTGTGCAGATTGCAGAAGCAAGTAAGTAGAGTCTTTTTCTTCTTTCCTTGCAGCTAGATATAACTCTTTTTGAAGTTGAAGCTTTTTGCATAATGAAAATGGATAATAGCATATTGAGGCGAAACAAAAGTTGTGCTCATAACCAGTCTGGATGTAACAGCTGAAAGTCTGTATTTCCGAACACCCCATATTCTGTGTGTGGGGGAATAAATCTAACAGAATTCTTGGCTTTCTTTGGCAGAGGACCAAGATGGGCAAGTGTGAACTTGGGTATTTTTGTGTGCATCCAATGCTCAGGGATCCATCGCAGCCTTGGAGTTCACATTTCTAAGGTGCTTTATTTGGGTCCTTTCTCCATCTTTGTACATGGTACTATGTGTCACCCATATATTAAACTGTGTTGCTGTCTTGCTCTTTATTGCATATGTAGCTGATGAGAAGATAAAATGTATGTCACAGGTTCGCTCTGTAACCCTGGATACATGGCTTCCAGAGCAAGTTGAGTTCATCTCAGGTATAGCTGTTTATTCTTGCTATAATATCTTATTCTCTACTGGCAACACTGAGATGTTCTTTTCAATTAACTTTGGAAGCTTCCATTTTGTCTTTTGGAGCTGGAATTGACCTGCTTTTAGGTGAGTTGTTGAAAGACATGATGGAGCAAAGGGTGTTGGTGAGGGATATTTGTTTCTTTCTGGTTTTTGGTCTGTGGTTTTCATGATTAGTTCTCATTATTTCTGATGTAGGACAGGTTTCAAGCTTTCCATTTGTTTCTTATGATCAACGGGTCACTGGCAGATGCATGTTTTGAGTTACTGAGGAATTGGATTGAACCAGGCATGGGAAATGTGAAGGCAAATACATTTTGGGAGGCAGATCTACCCCAATCATATAAGCGCCCAAGTGAAAATGATCACGTGGGTCTGGAGAACTTTATTCGTGCCAAGTATGAGATGTTGCCCCCAATCTTGATTCCAATTGTTTGACTTCAGGCAAATCTCCTTTATGCAACAAATAACAGGAACAAAAGCCATGTCTGTTCCAGTGTTGTTTACTGGTCATTGGAGTTCTCTAGGCATGTAAAATTGGTTGTTCTCAAACCTGAAACTTGTCCCTTGTGTATTGTGGGAGAGAAAGATTTATACCAGGTCAAATTTATTGTGTGGCCATGAGTGTGCCTAGATTCCAGGTATGAACAGTTGGTTGCAGGCTCACCCTTACAAGCAGTTAGCTAAGGATCATGGAGCAGGAATCAAATCTCATATATCTTGGCAAAATAGATGGTTTCCAGTGTCATTTGTATCCTCTCAACTCCAGAGCAGCAGACTTGAGTGTTGCCATACAGTCTTAAAAACTGGGACAATGCCTCACTTGGGTTGCTTTCTATTCTGACAAGATATTTGTGAACCTTAATGTTACAGGTATGAAGCAAAAAGATGGATAAAAGGAGCTGGGAACTCTAGTGTATCCCAAGAGAGGCGTGTTCCACGGGATGATGTTCGAGTAAGGAGGTTTTCACAAGAGGACAGGCCAAGCAATCACAGATCACCAGAACCTGCACACTTTGATGGTCCTACTGTTAGACAATACAAGTCCTCCCCTAATGGTGGTGCAGAAAGTTCATCCCTCAGAGGAGATCATGTACACGGTGCTCCTGTGGAGGCCACTTCTGCAACTTTACAAGTGAGTCCTGTATTTTCTTTGCTTCTGAATGCAAGCTGCAAATGTGTTTAAATGACAGGACATTTCATGACCTGACTCAACCTGCATTTCTGGTTGTTCTGTATCTTTCCAGGAAGCTCTGGGGTCAAGACCTGCAGTGATTAAGGCCACACAACATGCAGCTTCAGCCTCAGAACCTTCGTCTCTTCCTGCTCCACAAAAAGTGGAAGGCACAAAAGATCTCTTTGATCTTCTGAGTCTGGAATCTGACAGCAACACAGCTACAAATGACAATGAATGGGCTGCATTCCAATGTCAGTGTGTACTCCTTATATCCTGTCCTTTAACCCGTTGCCTGAATTCTGCAAGCCTTGATGGGGTCCAAGCAGAGAATTTGCATGCATTGCAACAAGGGCATCTGAGTATTGGAAGTTGGAGGTTTGGGATTTTTAATTCTAGGTTTAAAAACCTGTCAAATATTTACAGTTTCTGGGAGAACGTGTTCAGTTCTCATACACATTCAAGGAGTACTCACAAGCTTATAGCAAGCAAGAGGTGCAGTTGCCACCTTCTGTTTGGAGTGTTCTAAACTGCTGAACTGGATGTTGCCAAGGTGCTTATAGATTGATCTCCAAGAGAAACTGTTTTGAAATGTTGGATGTGCAGCTGCAGAATCACAGCCCACAGCAACAGCATCTGACTCATCAAGCAAGGTTCTACTTTCAGGGACTATACCAGCTGGATCAAGTCAGGCAGTGAACTCTGATCTGGGATCAACTTCAAAGAGTGATATCACTGCAGGCTTGGAAGATCTGTTTCTAGCTTCACCAGCAGTTACAGTACAGCCTCCTCAACAACCAAAGCCTTCAACAGATGTGAGACAGAGCATTCTTAGTCTCTTTGAAACGGTAGGTTCTTTCTCCCTGGTTTATCTAAGCTGTTATCCCTTGAACTGTATGTCTTGCTGCTTAAGTTCCAAGATAGTGCTGATTTGAATAGTTTGCTAGCTTGCAGTTTAAGAATTGCTTCCTACTAGAGGCTTAAGTGTGCATATTTTGAAGCATTTTATAGCAGATACCAATGGTGTCAGTCTTTGTGCAGTCCACCATGGCGTCCCCATTTGCAACACAGCAGCAGCAAATGGCAGCTTTGATAGCTCACCAACAATCAATGTTAATGGCTGCCACTGCCACTGCTCCAGGTCTGCAAGGGACTATAAATTTCCCAGGACTCAGTGCAAATGGGGATGATAAACTTGGGATATCGAGAGGACAGGGGGGAGCATTGTTAGGCCAGGCATGGCCTATTGGTGTCTCTCAATACCCTGGATCTAATATTGGAGCTTATCAAAATGGAATCCTATCTAACCATCAGGTAGTGGCTTGAAATTTCAAAAATTGTATCTCTGTTTACAGGCTGTTGAGCACATTTGGCCTTGTCGCATGGATGTTGTATGTCACATAGATAATTGTGAGTAGTTACCAATAATGAACCAATAATGAACAGGGGGAAATGTCTATGTGAGCTACCTTTACCCTCCCAGAACCTACTTGTGGTTTCCAGATCTTTGTGTTGTCGTGAATGATGGATTCAGCACAGCAGGATGCCAATGACTGTAGATTGGTTATAACTGTGGTTATATGTTTAGGAAGGGCGCAGTGGAGGGCAAACTGTACAATCAGGGGCTAGTGTTACTGGGACCACAACACCTCCAGGACCAGCTGGGTAAGATGTCCATGTTGTTTTTTCTTGCACATTCAGTAACATCAGCTGATTATCATACCAGCCAACTGTAGTGTCAGGACTGCAGGACAGCACTTCCTACATGGAAGACAGTGCATGATTTATTGAGTCTGTTAAATGCTTTTGAAACATTTAAAATTTTTCAAATAGCATCTTCCAGTTCTACATAAGGAGCTCTAGTCCTATTTTAGTTTTTCAATCAACTGGCATCAGTCCTGTTGCATATAGTGAAGTGTGTGACCATTTGAACCTGCCATCAATTACCATTGTTTATCATGACATCATCCTCGTGATCTTCTGAAAATACTTCATCCTCCTGTCAATGGTAGTGTTTAGTGGTCCTGTTATGGGACAGAAAGGATTTTGTTGACATCCAGTTTTTTGTACAACTTTCTTGCAGAATGGCTCAGATGCAACAAATATATGCAGGACCCGGGTTCAATTTGCCAACATCAGTCCCTATTTCATTTGTCAATGTCAATGGAGGGACCACAGGGACTTTAGCCTCACATGTGAATGGATATGTATCAAATAACTCAAATGGACCAGAAGTGGCCAACACTAGCTACGATTTCTCCTCTCTGACTGCTGGGGCTTTCACAAAACCGTAAGAAAGAATTTGTCTTTCATACTTCCTGTCAATTTACTGAAATTTTACAGGCTGTATGAACGTGTTGGTCCAGGAGTAAAAAATATTGCTTTTCAATGTTTGCCTGCTGCTTGAACTGCCCCAGAAAAGCTTGAACAGGTTCAATAACACCCGCATGTTAGATTGTTCCTGTGGCAATTTTCCTTCTGCATTTTAGGTGTTACAGAAGGGTCATCGTGTTATGTCAGATGATTAGAAATTCAAAAATATCAGAGAGTTTCTAAACCATCACCACTAGTAGTCGGAAAATAGTTGGAAGATGGCCATGTTGTACGCATCACTGTATGAGTTCCATAGGGCTTAAATTCACACTGGTTTTCCTCTCCTGTTTTATTTGTCAGCTGAATTATGATGGGGCCTTTTCCAGTCTTGTATGATTCATATATAAGCTCCATTGGTTGTACTTAAAATTCCTGCTGCAAAGCAAAATTGCAGTAGATATGAAATCTAAGAAAATTGTTGCGGGGTCAAAGCCCTGCTAAAGCTTCTGACTCTAGATTCATGTTCACTTCTTGTTAAGCCAGATTTTGGGATGTCATTCTAAATTTACTGTTTCTGAATGTAGTGTGGTAGTTAGTTGGCTCTATTTGAACTGTAGGGTCTGGGATACAAGTTTTGTATGTCTATTTGGGATACACTTTTTGCCTGCATACTGAGGGAGAATTCTCAGGCCTTGCTAGCCAAAATAAATGATTTGAAGATCTGGATTCAATGTATTCAGCCTTTGCCTGTTTAGAAAGGGCTGCAAGAACTTTGCAGATGGTTTGAATCTCACTCCACTTGCTTCAAACACTTCCCACCACCTGTTTGGCAGTGGCACCTTAAATTGTTGAGCTGCAGCATTCAATACCCCGCTCACCACTACCTTGATTTTGAACCTACACAAAGCATAAGCTGCAACCAACAGAACCAAGGGACTCAGAGATTGCAGTTCACATCACTGTGAGAAAAGCAACAAAGCCAATAGTTACTTTAGTTTCAGGACATAAGCATTGGCTTGCAAGGAACAGAACTGATTGCGTCTCATCTTTTACAAATTGGAGACAAAGATGAATACAAGATGAACAAGCAAAAAGTAGAGATATTGACGTTTTATACAAGTTCCTCCTCAAGCTGAAAGATGAAATTGCTAATATCGAACACATCTAACACACAAAATACTGCACATGATCAGATCCAAAAGTGGCTCCTTGCATAATGGCTCTGCCCTTTAAATGACATCCATAAGGATGACAAATCTTGACATACTAAGTTGGAAACACGTGGTGGCTAGCATGTTGAAGCCCAAGTGGATCTTTCTGCAATGTGGGGAATGCTTCTATACTGGATTCCACATGGCCTTAGAATTGTAGAGATACCAAACTTTGGCCTGTTTCTGGTGTGCATCACAATGTCAATGGTCTCTACCCTGCAGCACAGAGCCAACAAACTCCAGAACAATCACAAGGGCAGCCATGTAGTATGGTTTTTGTGGAATTTTAAGACATGAAACAGCCAAAACCATGAAGATAATAATAATACAAAGTCATTCAATGTAAAGTGATTTGTTGCACGCATATTATCTGTCACTTGGAAAGCGCATTTTATCGCAAGTTCAAACGAGCAAGAGTTAAAATAGGAAATGTTTCCATGAAGTCCCCAAAAAATTGAACTATGATAGTTCACAGTAACACCTGATTAACATTCCTCAAAACGTGGTACCAAATGAAAACTATGTCGTTCTCAGAGAAAGAGACTCTACACGCATTTTGACATCTCCAAACCCTAACAGGAAATGTGAAGAAACTCGCGCCTCGTCTCTCAACATCTGAAGAAACTCGTGCCTCGTCTCTCAACATCTGCTTCTTCCCGGCGGCATTGACTGAAACTAAATATACAGTGTGTATCGAAGTTTCTACCCGGCGAGCTTGATGTTCTGCTCTGCTTCACATGTCTTTCAGAAGTGCTGGACTGTGAGATGAGAAAACAAATGCAAGGTTTTGTGAAGGAATGTCTTCATCACTGCAGGAAGTGCAACCACTGTGTGCAGGGTGCAGCCCTTCTCGACACCATAAGAGTAGCGCATGTTTAGCGCATGTCTTCAAGCTGTTGGTGCAAATAAACATCCGTACTGTCACAGGGGGAAGTAGAAGAGAGAGGAAGATAAGAAAGCTTACATCTATCCTTATCTCTCTGCGACATCTTTGTTTCTACTGAATGCACTCTGGGAAGAAGTGCAAACTGCAAAAGTTTTTGGTACTCATACACAGATCTTAGATGTGGGTTGTGAGGATAATATGTTTGTAGCAAGCAGCCTTGTCAACATGTATGCCAAATGCAGGAGCATGGATGATGCATGGAGAGTGTTCAACAAGATGGCTTCCCATGATGTAGTCTCTTGGAATGCCTTGCTTCAAGGAGTTGCCATGCATGGCCATGGTATGGAAGCTGTTGCACATTTTGAGCGGATGTGTGAAGAAGGTGTGAAGGCAAATATTGTCACTTTCGTTTGTCTTCTGTCCGCTTGCAGCCATGCAGGCCTATTGGATGAGGGCCTGTGCTACTTTGATTCCATGGGTTCAGTTTACTGGATTGCTGCAACAGGGCAGCATTATGCATGCATGGTTGATCTTCTTGGTCGTGCAGGTTGTCTGCATGAGGCACAGGAATTGATCAAGACTATGTCATGTGAACCAAGTGCATCTGTGTGGAAGGCCTTACTTGGTGCTTGCAGAGTTCATGGTGATGTGGAGATGGGAGAATGCATTGCTAAATGAATTATTGAAGTTGACCCTGGAAATTCTGCTGGTTATGTGCTGCTATCAAACATATATGCTGCTGCTGGCAAATGGGATCTCAGTGCCAGCATCCAACAGCAGAGGATAGAAAGAGGTGTGGAAAAACAGCCAGGTGCACATGGATTGAAGTGAATAATAAAGGTGCATACATTTGTGGTAGATGATGGAGACTATCCTCAAATAGGTGAAATTTGTGCAGAACTCAAGGGATTGTCCAAGCAGATGACCATGGCAGGGTATGTGAAAGATACAAAATTTTTCTTGCATGATGTAGATGAAGAAGAGAAGTTGTTGCATTTGTGTCATCATAGTGAGAAACTGGCCATTGCATTTGGGCTGAACAGTACACCTCCTGGTACTGCACTCTGCATTTTCAAGAATCTATGGGTATTTGGCGATTGCCACACTTCCACTAAGTTCATATAAAAAATAAGTGGGAGAGCAATCATAGTAAGACATGCCCATCGGTTCCATCACTTTGAAGATGGTGTTTGTTCATGTAGAGATTAGTGGTGATTCATTACTTCATTTTGCCCATGGATTTTTAGCAATTGCTTTCACTTGTGTGGTAACAATTTCAAGTGTGCCTTCCAAGTGTGCCATGAGATTTTTCTTGTGCAAAGCATTTTCATTTTAAACAAATTGAACACCATAGTGATTTTGAACCCAATTGTGCTCAATTTGGAGGGTACTTATTATCATGATATTATCTTGACCAACTTCCATAAATTGTTTTCAGCACAATGTCTATAACATGTAGTCCTTGTCAATCCACATGTTGTAACCGTTTGGCAACACTTGATGCCTAAGGTGAAAAACTTCATCTTGCTTGTTCTATTTTCCCTCAACTTTCCTGGGTGTTAATTAGACACTAAGCTTTATTTCAGCATAAGTGAAACTACACTATGGTGGTAAACCTACAATATTGTTGTGTAACTATTCTTGCACAAGATATGATCTGTTCATCATCTTTGCACTGTTGCATGTTATTTATTTAGTCATAGTTCAACAACATTAATGTATTAATTTAACCTTCAAGTTGGTTAATTTCAGCACCTTATTAATACAACATTAATGTATAATTAATGTAGATTCATGAATGACAATCTGATGAAGCTTCATTAAAAGGCTTGTGTGAATAAGCAAGAATTTGATAAACATGGAGTGGTTTAGGCCTTCAGAAGGTAATTTGCCCTACACAAATAGAGAATGCATTGGACAATTTTTGAAGGTGCTGAAATTAACCATCTTGAAGGTTAAATTAATTTTGAGAGGTTTTAGGGTTTAGAGTTGTGCATGTATTTGCTGGTGAAGGGCATCTGTCACAGGAGACCACCTTAAGCCCTTTAATACAGATGGAGTGTGAATGTCAGATTATGTGCAGGACCACTAACCTCCTTGATTCTATCTATTGCAGAGAAGCAGGTTACAGCAAGCTACAGCAAAGGGCAGGGATGCTGATGACAGCATGATAATTCATAGCAACCAACTTTCAATCTACACCTCAAAATATGAGCTTGCAAGAGTGATAAACACTAGCTGCATATCACTAAGTATGTGATTACATGGAAGGTGCTTGTCAAGAGGAGGTTCAGCTTGTAAGAGGATTTTAGGAGTTGAAGTTCAGACACCTTGTGTGCCCAGGGGTGACTTTGTTTCAAGTCCTGTGAACATTCAAAACACAGTGGAGGGGATTGCCTAAAGCTAGAACAGACACTGCTGTACAACAAAGCAATGATTAGTAATTACATTACCCTAGTGGAGATTCAGTATCAGTGAACTTTGGAAGAATGGTTCTTTCTCAGCCACATTTGTCCTCAACCACATCAACCCATAAGTGATCCAAGGGACTATTGCAGCTATTTCAGCAAAGCATGGGAAAATGGAACTTGACTCCACACACCAAGTTCCACAATTTTGTTGACGCAGCAGACTTGCTTACCCTGGAAAATGCTTGTGCTGTCCTTTAACTACTTATGTTAACCCAAAGTACTAAGGTATGTGTTGTGGTACTTCAGAATGTGGTTACATGCCAAGTTTTTCCACCCACCATGTTCATAAGACAGTCAGTGGCTTCCTAAGCAGATTCCTACTCCATACTGCACAGTACAACTGTAGAGGAAATCTATCAATCCATTCTCCAGAAATCAATGAATATCAATTACCGTCCATCTGTCAGAAGAAGCTAGCTGACTTAGCTTTTCCACCATCAAATCCTCAAAACCTGAAGAGAGTTTTCATCAAAAAGTAGTACCTCAACTCTTAGTAAAGGGGTGGAGGACACAAGCGAGGAAGAGATTTGGCTATGCAGTTGCTGTGAAAAAACAATGTCAAAGAACTTCAATTCTGCACACATTGTGTCTCTTGACTGCACTAAGGATTGTGCTCATTTTAAGGTGGAAATAATCAGAGCTTTGAAGGCTGAAACGATTGTACTCAATTTCCCTTCACTATCTCCTCCACAACAGACTAGCATGTGATGTAGTGACAAGTGAACTACTCACTATGGCAAAAGAGATAAGAGGTTGCACCCATTCAGAAGAGCATTGCTCATCACATGCTTTATAACCAAAATGCTAGTTTTTAAAATCCTCGAGGCAAACACACATAAACAAGGCCACAAACCCCATGAGAAGAGAATTTCCTTGCCAAATTGTTACTAAAATTGTAAAAGATGTGAGTTTGATGAGAAAGGGATGAGAGCCATCCCACCCCATTATTGCTTGATCTTCACTTGTGTGAATGCAATACGAGACAGATCAACCAAGGATTTGAAGCTATATGGCTCATGCATGGCAATCTCTGACAAAACTTTCCTGTTGAGGTTTATGTTTTCCTTTGACAACCCATGCATGAACTGTCCATAATTCACCTGCATATCCAGAACTTGCACCAAATTAATAAACCACATCCTCCTCACAGTCACTTTATCTTCCAATTGTTGCTAGACTTGCATCATGGTTGAGAGTGGCTTATAACCAACATTACTTGACTCAAAATCACAGAGAGATCAGTAACAACTTGCCACTGCTTGTTGCTCCTTTGTTCACAAAACTATTGCAGCCAGAAGAAAAGATGAGAGAGAGCATGTTACTATCTCAGAGAGATCAGTAGCAACTGCCACTGCTTTTTGCTCCTTTGTTTCCAAAACTATGGTAGACATGAGAAAAAGATGAGAGAGCATGTTACTCTCACAGGACAGATAGGAAGTGGAGGAGGTAACACCTTGTGCTACAATCTATGAAAACAAGTACCGGCAAAGCAAGTGCACTTGAAGGCAGGAGAGATTCAGTTGCCACAACAAATGGAAACACATTTAACAGCGGTGGCTCGTATTCTTTCTAAGCTGGAGCACCTTTCTAAAACCAAGCTCATTTTTTCGCCAAAAAATCAAACAATCAATGTGAGAGAATCATCAAACAGTAATCGAGTCTGAGAAGGCTGCTTTTCACCTCAGAAACATGAGCGACAAAGCAAGCAGAAGGAAAATATTAGGGGGTGGAATAGGAGGAGAGACACAATAATCTGATACAGACATTGAGAGAGAGAGAGATAGATCTTTCTACCCCATGCTGGCGAGTCCCGGCATTGATGCGCTGAATCCAGAGAGCGCGCATGTCACGCTTCTTGTTGCGGCGGTCACGGTAAGCGTATTGCAGTGCCTTCTCTACTCTCTCCCTTGCCACCCGGATGCAATTCTTGGACCTGCCCCTAAACCCCTTGGCGAGTTGTAATATCGTCTTGTTATTCATCCTGTCCCCCTTGTTCTTCTTGCTCGCTCCTCTCTTCGATCACCGTCCCTTGCCCTCTAGGCTTCTCTCTGCTCTCCTCTTCTTCCCCGTGCACCGGGCTTGAATGTGATTTTCTATGACAATGGCAGCAGCACAGCAAACATTGCAACAAATCTATGCATGTTAAACTCCACATACAAAACCCCAAATTAAATTTTCTCTTCAGGTTTCGTTTCCTTCGCGCTTCACCTAAAATTAGGGTTAGGGTCTTCTGGGCAGTTTGTGTTCAGGTGTTTCTGGTTCCTCGTCCGTCGAAAGACTTGCTTCTAATAATAAGACTCACTTCTTTTCTTAGTTCTCCACAACTCTGGTGTGGTCGTTGCAGGTAAGATCTCATAGTACAAAATGTCATGTTCTCATAGCCTGCAAATTTTGCGGAAGAGGAGTTCATTTTGTCTTAGGTGTATTAGTGGCAGGTTTGCCACTGCCTCAAGTTTTTCCTCAAATTTCCTCTCTTTTTTCCTCCGTATTAGGATCACCAGCTCATGACAATGAAGTTTTGTGTCTCAAAGAAGTGGCAATAAGACTCATTTCTATGTCACAAGCATCTGAGTAAGACCTTCACCAATTTCTTCTTCTTTTCCATCTCCCTTTTCACTGCCCAGACGTGAGCAGGGCTTTCCGTGATTTCCAAACCTCCAGGTTTAACTGTTATCTTGCTCACAGAGAATCAAACGCTTGAGAATGCCCTTCCACCAGTTACACAGATAGCTCCCTTGGCTATTGCCACATCCATTCCGTTTCTCTCACCCTCGAATGGCATCCTCATATATCTTTGTCTACTGATGATAGCTGTTACAAGAACTCCAACTCAATCTTGCTCCATTTTCTACTCCTTAAGTGACATATCCCCTATTAACATCCGCTGATTGACGACAACTCAGAGCTGAGGCCGGGTACTAGATGTGATTGCTAATTCTGATTGCTTTTCTTTCCCCCCCTTGTCATGTTGCTAAGGTTCTAGCATTAGCTGAATGGAGTTGTATCAGGTGGGGATTGACAACCGAGCATTGAAAGTTTGATGTGTTTCTTGCCTATGTGGAAGTTGAGGAAATTGCCAAGTCCCTGATGGTGTAGGGTTCTTCTGTTTGCTCCAGCAGGGAGAGTACAAATGCAGATAGTCAAAAGGGAGAGCCATTGCTGTTGGTTTTTTGTCTAAACAAAAACTCTGCCACTCATAGCAAAGATGTTACACAAACAATTGTGGCATTGAGAGACAGAACAGCTGCAAAAGAGAAGATAAGCTGACATAGCTAAGGCAACTAGGTCAACATAGTGCACTTGTTGCTCTGTGCCCACAGTGGTGCTACAAAGTGGTGCAGTATGCAAAGGCTTACTGCTTGGAAATATCAGGCAACTTCCCGTGACACTAGATGATGGGTGAAATGAAGGTAGAGGCGCCAAAGGTCAAGAATTCAGTAGCCAGAGTGGTCAAGTTCCACACTGTACTCATGAAAGGTAAGTCTGTATATGTATGCTGCTGTTCTTCCTGTTGCATTTCTAACTGAGCAAGAGAAAGCTTTGTAGGTGACAACCCATGCTTGAGAAGATCCAACCATGCAAGACGAGCTAGTGGAAAGAAATGGTCACATAGAGGTAATTTGTGCAAACTTGCCAATCATGGCTCCCTCCTTTCTCAATCCAAAATGTAGAGACAATTTTTCATTGGCAGAAGTAAGATATCTCTTTGGGCAAGCCCTTGCGATGGTTTCGCCCTGTGATTTATATTCAACTACACACAAATCATTGAAGATTTCAATAATTTTTAACCATCTGGTGGCCACCACATAGCATTGCCTATCTTGTGCCCACTCTAACCAACCTCATATCTGGTGACCACCAGATTGCATTTCTTATTACAAGTTCGATGTTCAATAATGAACTAATAATTAATTGTGAAGATTTTTGAGAGAGGCTCACAAGATGAATCACGTTTCCTTGAATAAACACAAGATTCTTTGCGGATTTTTCAACACTTTATAAAATGTGATTGAAAAACAAGTTATGTCTAAGTTTTATAATCTTAGTGTCATTGAAAAACTCTTTGATGCACACCACTAAATAATGTTGCATGCCCCAAACTGAGTCAAGAGTCATGCCTTGTGTTTAACATTCCTAGTGTTTTGAGTTTTAATTTCCTTGTCTTAAAAATCAAGTTTGTGTGAAGGGTGAGACATTTGCTGTGTTTCTAAAATTTGGTCATGTTGACAAGTAGAGGAGCAAGTGTTGCTCTTTGGGCTGTGCCTTGACAACATAGAAGAAAAAAGAGTGCAAAATCAATCTCTAACAATGTTTCACCAAGTCATCAACTATTATAAGAGGCTCTTAGGCCACTTTGAACCTCCTTATGGATCACATATAATATGAACAAAGCTCCAACACTGAAGAGTTTCAGTTTTCTTTTCACATTGTCACATTCTTTTGTATTGATGAGATAAAGAGAGATAAAGAGGGATAGTTTGCAGTCAAAGGGATTCATTGCTGAAGGATTATATTCAAGGAGTTGGTATGGTGCTGGACTAATAACTTGGTAGAGTTTGTAAGGCACAACGCCCAAGTAATTTGCACTCAAATGGTTCAACTTCAAATCTATGAATTGTAATTCTGTGCAAACTTTGATCTGTGATACATTCGATATTGTGGAAACATATAATTGTATTCTTTGTCCCTGCAGCCTCGAGATGAGCACATGTCCAGTATGCAATGAAAGTTGAATGAGAAATGCGGTAAATGAATGAAAATAGTCATGTGACTCAACCATACAGCTCTAGCTAAAGCACCAACCAGTACAAAAAAGAAGGAAGAAAATCTCACCCCATCCTGATCAGGGTTTTTCTTTTTTCCAATTTTGTGAGATAGGCGAACCAGCAAAATTTGGCTACAGGTCAAAAAGAAAAGTAGAATTTTTTTAAAAGCCCACTAGATATTGGTGACATGCAAGAACCTATGGTCTAAACATGACTATTTCAACTTTTCTTTCCTCAAAATATGGCAAGCTTTGGGGATTGTTTCCAAAAGATCCTTTTTTTGGTCACCAAGTGGCTAAAATTTTGCCACCAAAAAAATAAAAATAAAATCCCTGATCCTGACCCCAGCTTTGTTCCAAAAAAAATGAAGAATAAAAATAACCACACCCCAAAAATATGGATATTTTTGAGAGAAAACTCCAAAAAATGAGCATCCATGTATCTTTTCCTAACACATGTAGGATGACACAATATTGTTGGATGACCATTGTTGTTCTTCCTCAAAACCCCATACAGAGCTGAATGCAGGATTTTGAGAAATCTCAATCTATCATTCTACCATATACCCCCTCTCTTTGTCCACTATTACGCTACACAGTATTAGGTACGTAGGAAAATAGGTGACTACTAGGTAAGTAGATAGTTTATACATAATAGATAAGGGCTGATTTTACTACCTACCTAGTTGATTGTTAGTAAGTGAAGCAACTAAACTAACCGCCACGGTTAGCTAGGGAACTCAAAGGAACAGCAAACTGATTTCTGATCACGAAAAGCACTCCAAGAAAGAAAATTTGTAGTGTATGTGGAGGGCACCTTATATCCATGAATTTCCAGGGATATTATGGCCTATTCCTCAAGGGTGGTATGAAAATTCTGCCTACTTATAGGTTTAAGAACCCTCAAGGGTGGGAAGGAAATTATGCTTACTTATAAGTGTAAGAACCCTTCCACTATTGAGGAGTAGGCATAAAAAGCCTCCCATTTAAACACCCTGTGATCTACATAGGTTTGGTTCATGATAAATTTTGCCTGTTACTTTACAATAATATTAGGTAAAGCCCATGGGTGGGGGACATTCCCAAAAGGCGAGGCAAAACTCGGCTACCACTTTGTCCTATAGCCTTGTCCTAGACCCCTTATTTTGAAAATGCCCCCATCCTAGGGCTTTTCCCATTCACCTACCATTCATCCTTCATGGTGCACTAGTGGGTGCGGGTTCGCTCTAGCCCCTAGACACAGAATGACTAGTGATATAAAAATCCATTTAGGAAAGAGAATAAGAAGTTTGCTCAGATTATTGGCATCATCATCCACATAATCAGCATTTGACTGAATTGGCAAGAGATTTGGTGAGCATGCTGCTTGCAACAGATTTCCGCGAATCAGAGTTCTTGCAGATTTTTGTAGGTACTTCAGCACCAGTAAGATGCCTTTCATGCCACAAGATTTGCGTCACCAGACGCATGTTTCTTTGAACTTTCCTCCCCATCCCCACCAACTCTTGCTAATTTTCCTCTAGAAGATGAGAAGGTTGTCGCTAACCACGGAACTCCATGCACGTCAGGTTCAACATCCAGCTGCCACATCGAGGACCGAGGTACTACGTGGTTACAAGAGATTTGTAGAACAAGAACTTCACAGATCTTATGCCAAGAGACAGTTGACAGTTACTTTCACTTCACGCTTCCAGATACTCTCATGTGCTTTTTGCGAAGTCCGAACTTTGTGCATGAGTAGCTTTTGCAAGCAGATGTGTTGAAGTTTATGATCAAGTTTTTCGTGAGGAAGTGAAAGTGTTTGATGAGCAAGAGATTTGGGTGGTGTTGTCGTTGTCGTCGCTGTTTGCTTGTTGTTGAGGGAGCTTGAGAAAACACGGATTGAGTTTGCAAGCTTCACAATCAAGGGTTAAATTTTCGACATGGAAAGAGAAGTGGCCTCTATAGCGCTACCATTGCCCAGCATCCCCAGGGTGAAGCTCGGCACCGAAGGGCTGGAGGTATCGCAGTTGGGATTGGGTTGCATGGGCATGAGTATGGCGTATGGGGCTCCCAAACCTGAAGAGGAGATGATCAAGCTCATCAGATATGCTGTGGATATTGGGGTTACGTTTCTTGACACTGCTGATATGTATGGTCCACACACCAATGAGCTTCTTGTTGGCAAGGTGAGACAGTTGCTTCTCCTACTTCTACTTCTTCTGGATGTTGTCCTGAAAATCCCTGGTTTCTTTCTTTTTGCTCTTTGAATGCAATGGAGATTAAACACACCAAACAATGACGATCAACCTACTTTCCTCTAACCCGAGCTTCTTCTTCTTCTTCTTCTTCTTCCTCTTCTCATCAGTGTAATCTGATGTAAGCTCCTTATCACAAATGGAGCTTTGAAAGACCAAAATGGTCGACATTCTTTGTGTGTGCAGAGCCTCACAGAGATAGGAGGCAGGTTGGTTCCAAGTAGAGTTAGGTGTAGGAAAAGGAGGGAATGTTGTTTGAACTGAGTGTAGGGAATCAATACTGTAGAGCATCCTGTTGGGGATGACTGCAGGGTGCATGAACACCTGCAGAAGCCTCTCACTCACTGTAGCTTCTGAGCACTTATGATGATAAGGAATATCGAAAGTGGATGGGAATGTGTGAGCAGGCTATCAAAGGAATCCGGGAGAAGGTGCAAATTGCTACTAAATTTGGAAATGTCCCTGGACCAAATAGGACGATTATAGGTGTAAGAGGTGATCCTGAGTATGTGAGAAAAACATGTGAGGAAAGCTTGAGGAGGCTGGATATTGATTACATTGATCTCTACTATCAGCACCGAGTAGACACAAAAGTGCCCATTGAAATCACTGTAAGTCCCTGAACACCTTCCTACCAGCTCCAAATTTGTGGCCTGTGCATGCGAGGGAGATGTATTATTGTCCTTTGCAGATGCTTGGGAAGAACAAGAAAAAGAAGCATAATAGTCCACTATGGAAGCTAGTTTTTCTGTTGCAGGTAATGTCTTAGCATGCAGCTTGCAGATTTGAATCCAGAACCAGTTTAAGCTAGCCAGGAGCTCTAACCACTCAGCCATGTGCTTGATTCTTAGGTGGGAGAAATGAAGAAGCTGGTTGAGGAGGGGAAGGTGAAATACTTGGGACTATCTGAAGCTTCTGGCTCAGATATAAGGCGTGCACATGCAGTGCATCCCATTACTGCTGTGCAGATTGAGTGGTCTCTCTGGGCTAGGGAAGTGGAAGAAGATGTGATTCCAACTTGCAAGTGAGATTCTCATTTAGAGACCCCATGAAATTAGGTTTTCATACCATGACAGGGGACAATGTTCATCTTGGTCATTGAGATGACTGTTCCTACTGAGCTGAGAAGAAAATTATGTGCATGTGTGTGTGTATCTGCAGAGAATTGGGAATTGGAATAGTGCCATACAGTCCACTGGGGCGTGGATTCTTTGCTGGTTTCAAGGTTGCTGAAGCTACTGATGGTGACTCACGCAAGGTCTCTCTCTGGTTTCTCACCCCTTCCATCTGCTTTTGGTTCAGCTGATGAGTGCATAGTCCAAATCTCATTCCTCTAGATGTATGCAGGTCAAGGAAAGGTAGGGGTGTCTTTCATGTATGTTGAAAGATCTCTGGTGTGAGCTATGGATTGAAGGTTGATAGTAATCTTTTCCCTTCTGTTTCTACAAGGTAGGAACTTCTTTTTCAAGAATGGAAACTGCTGAACCTTAGACTTGATATTTCAGGACATTTATCATTCAGTTCTGCATATCTTGATCCTGGGTAGGCTTTATGTGGACAAATGACTGCAGCTACTCATTTTTCTGATGTATTTTGGTGATAGAGAAGAGTTCACAGTTGGGAATCAAAGCTTGACAGTTGGAGATGGATCCTCTGTTGCAGATGAGTCCAAGGTTTGTAGCTGAGAACTTAGAAAAGAATGAGGTGCTGCGGGAGCAGTTGGGGAAAATTGTAGCCAAGAAGAAATGTTCAATGAACCAGCTGGCACTAGCATGGGTTTTGCACAAGGGGAAAGATGTTGTGCCCATTCCAGGGACTACAAAAACAGCTAATCTGGAATCAAATGTCAGAGCATTAGGTGTGTCTCTGAGCGAAGAGGAGATGAAGGAAATTGATGCAGCTGCACCCATTGGTGTAGTTGCAGGTGCCAGGTACCCTGCACAGCATCTTCACCACACATATCCCTATGCACAGACTCCACCGCTCTCTTCTTGGAAAGGTGTTGAAGGGTAAGTGCAGGTTGAGTGGAGAAGAAAATGAAGCGCCTATAGATAATATGATGATACCAAGTTGAGGGGAAGAAGTGTCACAACATTTTGGGCAAAGGTTTATGGAGTGTCCATTGGGATATGCAGACAATGAAATTGAATAGATGTTTTTTGGAGTCTTGTTTATGAATGTGAATTATTGTGAAGAGAAAATTTGTCAACTATTATGCAAGATTCCATAATTGCATCAATATGAAATGCACGAAATTGTTAGCATTGTGGTGTTACATAGTGTTTTCATGATACCATTATTTACGGTTGTGGTAGAAACTCTAGAGACGATGATAATCAGAATTGATTTAGGTGGAACAAGTAAAGGGTTCATTAGCGATCATCATCATCACAGTTCTAAATGCTGTTCACTTAACAATTCTAAAAGCATTTCATAATTACCTCACTACTCTCACCAACCTACTTGGAGCATGCATGACCATTTGTATGAAAAATCACATGCAATTTAATGAATTTTGGCTTTAGAATTAAGTGGGACATGTGAGGGCTATGGCACATTCACAGCTATATGGGTATCATATACTGATATATCATCATGCATAATATTAATAAAAATTGTGTGTTCCTTAGTACTAGTGTGGCCTGTGCTGTTAGCCCAAGTATTACCACGTTTTCAACTGATTTTTCCTTCCAAAACCTGGTTTTTTGGAATTTATTTGAATTTTCAGTGGCAGAAATCACTAAAAAATCAACATCTCCCACATTCTGAATCCAAATCTTACCAAATAAATTCCATTAAATCCCGCTCATCAAGATCTTTCTGACAACACCAAAGGCACATTCCAATTCCCCCACAATTTTCAGCTGGGATTTAATTGAATTTTCAGTGAAGAAATCATTCAATATTTGAGAACTTCCCACAAGTCCAAACACCATGAAATGAAGCCAATGCCCTGCTCCTCCTTGAGAGCTTTCCAAAGAGACCAAGAATGCGATCTCAAGCATCTCATAAGTACAAAACAAAACAAACAAACTACCTTCCTTCATAGATAGAAGTGAGGAAATAAATCACACCACATAATTGGGCAATTAATAATCATGTCAGAAAAGAGGACTTGATTATCAATCAATTTTTTGTGCACACAACTATTATTTTTTATTCATGTTTTGTTTCCTAAGTCATTGGTTAACTATGCTGCATTCGATGGAAATAGATTATTCTAACAATTTTTTCCAATAAGAAGTGTGCTACCACCATGAATCAATTCACCATGTGGAATTTCGACAACAAAGTGATAATTTGTAGATGAAATTTGGAAGCTGAAGGACATTTCTAATTCTTAAAGTCACAAGGATGCTTCTATATCTTTGAAAGCCAAAATCTTTTCTGCATTTCTTCAATATCTGTTGTAGGCAGGGTTTTCTTTAAAGATTTTGTGATTTAGCCAAAGTGGTGATATCCAGAAAATAACTTAGGAAATTTTCCTAATTAGCCAAATTAGCTAAAATAGCCCAATATTTAGCTAATTTGCCCGAAATGAGCTAAATTAGGCTAAATTAGTCAAATTAGGCTAAATTATTTTCTGGATATCACCACTAGATATCACCACTAGAAAAAAAGCAGAATCCTTCTATAGTCTTGGCTACCCTCTTGAAGTTATCATAAGACTCTAGCAATTTGGAATTTTTAAAATTCAAAATCTGGAGAATTTGGGCCATTTAAAATCCCATGAAGAATCCTTTGTATAGGTCGAAATCATGTTTTTCAGTTCGAAATTCGGCCAGAATTCACCAGTAAAAGAAACACTAGAACTTGTAAGGTTGAAGGACATAAGAACATATGCCGAAATAATCTCACGTTGAAAGACATGGGATCTAACAGCCACAATTTAAAGAACAGGCAAAAAATTATTTCTAATGTATCTAGAGGGCATGTTATCCAGTGGAAATTTTTCCTCCATAAAAGGCAAAAACAAAATGCCCACTCCAATAGGTGTTTCATTTTTGCATTTTTTCTTGCTAATGCTTCATGTCGGGCAATGCCCTAAGTGCAACATGTTCTTGAAATAAGTATCCCCTCAGCTCCACTTTGGGCATGCGTTTATTCAGGAACTGCCCACTCCAACGGTGCGAGGGTACATATTTATATCCCTCCTAGAAAAGAGGAGAAACCTTCAACCTATTTATGGGTATGAGGTCCCTCCTGTTCTTAAGTAGTAGGGATAAGTTTTTTTTTTATAATGAAACCCTGCAAAATTTATTTATAAACACACTGTAGATTTGGAAAATGTACAAAGGAATAAGAAAAAGGAAAAGGGAGAATTTACAAGACGGCTAAGTAGCTCAAACTAGATGTCAAAATATCTCCACTGCATCAAAAATTGATCGATTGCCTGTAATAAGTCAATTGTATTTATTGATGTCAAAAATCGATCACTTTTAATAGGTCGGCCATGCTGATGGGAGGTGTGTCCTGAAGGGGTGGAAGTCGGGAAGTAGCTAGACCTAGGACGACGATTTGGTAACATAGTGACAAATAAGGTTTGCAGCCTTACCTGCCCAACACTGATGCAAACCTTACTGATGCAACACTGCCCGCCCAACACTGGTCTGTGAGCCAATGGCAGAAGGTCCCTTCAAGTGATTCATAGCTGCAAAAGAAGAATAGTTAGTAAAAAACTGGAAAACTGATCATGTCTGCCTGTTTCACACAAAAATCGGTCTGCATTCTGCAGTTGCTTAGTGGTAGCTGCAGGCGAGCGGTGATCGCAGTGGCATTCCTCTCTTCTCTTTTGATTCAAGAGACGCTCAAGGTTTGCGAGAATTTTCGCCGATTTCAACTGTTACAAGTCTGTGTTGCAGGAAAGTCGTTTGGAAACACAAAATTATTACAGAAAGACGAGCACTCTTGGTGGATGTTGATATTATGCATTTGCAGCTGTAATTACGACGACGAAAACAACAGCAACCTCCGCTGCTTCAAAAAATAACCGTTTCTTTGGTGTCCAAGAATGGCGGCCATTTTGCAAAGAAGTATTGCAGGCTGAGATCACACACTACGCTGCAATAAGTTACTGATCACGTTTCGTTGCCAACATTGCTACCAAAATGCATTCGCGAGGTCTATCTGTTATCCAAGAGCATCGAAACCTAAGAGCTTCGGACGAGTTTTTTTGGCGTGAGGAAAATTGAGCACTAATGAAGGAGGATCATGTGCTGTCCGCTGCACGATTGTAGGGAGGAGAGGAGGGACTCAATCGCGCTTTTCGGGAACAACAGTGTCATTCTGCCTTCTTGAGAATCCGGTTCTCTCATCTCTATCGAAGAAGAAGTTGGAAAATGATGGATTCAGGGAATCGTACTCCTGGCGAAGGAATTCATGCTGCTCTCGGCTTGGATTCTGCTTTGTATGAGGAGAGCTTCAACAAGCTTTACTCTGAAGTAAGACTTCACTTTAACGCCTTTCTGTTGCGCGACTTCTCCACGTCTGCCCTCGGCAACTGGTACTCTTTTTTGTGCACGTTCTCAGTGTTTGTGTAAGCTAGAATGTGATCTTTTCTTCTCTGCTGGGTCGGTCAGCTGATGATGCTCAACGGCAAATCTGTAAAGTTGTGTCCTCAATGCCTTGTTGAAGCTCCATGATTCCTGAGTTTGGCTCTTACCTCTGACCAATACTTCTTGATGACTGTAGAGTAAATGTGTGATGCAACAGGCAGCAGTTTGGAAAGCTGAGAAGGCACGACTCAAGGAGCTTTTGATGACTACAACATCAGATCTCAAGGAGAAAGCACTATCTTTGAGTGCTCTTCAAGCAGCGCTTGCAGATGCACTTATTGCCAAGGCAATTCACCTCCTTTCTGACGAAATCTAAAAAATTTGCAATGTAATATGATTGTGTCTGAAACAATTTCTCACTTACAAGAATGTAACTTTTACCACCATCAAAAGTAGTTGCCTTTGGGAAAAGATGTACAAGGCTGGATCAACAGAAAATGTGTCCATTTCTGAATCTCTTTCTCACTGCAGACAGGACATGATGGTTCTGTAAAAGCCAAATACATCCACAAACTGACCTTAGATCTAAAGGAGCGGCTCATCTTCTGGTCAGCTCCCTTCTGATTTGGAAAATGCAGTTCACCAGGAACCTTATGCTTGATAAAACACTGTATGAAACCACTTGCACTCTGGTTTTGTCACATTTGGATTTTGTTCATGAGAAGCATGTCAGAAGGACTGTCTGCACAACTTGCAGTGAGACACAATTGAATGCCATGCGAGAGGAGCGTAACAACTACATGCTGGAAATATCGGTTAGTACAACAAAGATTGTTGACTGTTTGGCAACAATTGAGAAAGAAGTACACTGCACAACTATTTTGAATTCAATCTTGTTTGAAATACAATGTCAGCATCCTTCGGCCACCTCATGTATATGCTAAATTGTAGTCAATGTTGATCTTAAGAAAGTGGCTGCCAGCAGAGGTGGACTGCCATTGTCAAGTGTCCATGGTGGAACACTGAAAAATAGATGGCTATCATCAGGTGCTGGAGGGAAAAATGACAACATGTACTCTAATTGCAGAAGAGCAAGCTGACTTTATAAAATGCCAGCTTGATACTATTCACAAGCTGGAAGACAAGTGAGAAAAGAAACTTTAGCTTCTCTTTTTGAACTCATAGGTTTCAGCAATATGTGTGATATGTTACATAGAGTTGTGTGCCTGTAAACAGACTTCAACAATGTCAGAGCAATTTCCAGGAGAGTGAAAGCAACCAGAATGAGGTTAGTACCCATGTGGAGTTGTTGTGATGGTTCTTCTTGTTGATGGTCTGAGTACAATGCTGGGAGTTATACATGGTGGAAGGGCTTGCCAAGTTGTCAGATGATAAGATGTGGATTAAACTCTGGGATTAGGTTGTCAACATCATGCAAAGCGCCTGTTAATGATATGCTGCTTTGGCTTAAGTTGGATTGAGCCGTTCAGCTATTGTCTGCTGGATGTAGCCAAGCATATGTTGAAGGGTCCAGGAACTTTCTGTTGTCCTGCAATTTCTGTGAGACATGTCAGTCTTATGCTTGTGTACTGAGATACTCAGGAACAACTAAGGATGCAAGAACAGTTGAGCCTGCATCAAGAACGGGCTACTCTTCAGGTATTCATCTACACATTGTCCTTCTCTGAGTTGCTTGTTTGTACAGGAAAGTGGGGCTCAGTTGTTGAGCCCATGTACTCCTCTTGTGCAAGACAAACGGAATTTGTACTCTTATTCTTGATTCTGTAGCACAGTGCATGGGTGTAATGATCAACACATGCAAACTCAAACCAAATTTTCATGGAATGTGACAGGACAAGAAGATCAAGAAATTGCAGCATGATTTGGAAATTACAAAACTGTGCCTCTCAAAGGTCTGTATTCCATCCATGTGAAATATGTTGGGTTGATAACTTTGAGGAGGCATTGTCCATCTGGTTGAGGAAAACCTCCCTAATTTTTTCCTTTCAGTGAGTCAAGCTACATGATGCATTGAAAGCATAATATCGGCTTGTCTGAACTATGTGCACATGTTCCAGTTATGAGCTAGACTTTATGAGTTATGAGCATGTTCTAGTTGTGAACTGATGCAGAATTTGTCATAAGGTGTGAGGGTCTGGCAGGTGTCGGACAAGTCTAGAAATTCAGCTGGATTTGACAGAGAGCCAGGCTCAGGAATATACAAGTTCACCAGAAAAGAAGCTCATGAAAAGTGCAGGAAATACTACCTGTAACAGACATGAAGTATTTCTTGCACTGTGTGCTTGTTTCTTTCACAAAACATTGCACACATGTGAAATGAAAATAGGCAGTGATCCACTTAGTTGCAGCCCTCCTAACTGGAAAACAGAGAGCATCTGACTGGTAGCAGTTATTTCTTGAATTAGAGACACTGGTGCTATGGGTCTCAGACTTTTTGAGTCTTGGGTGAAACCAGGTGGAGACTAGAGAATCTGTGCTTGAGGGGCAGCTTGAAACTCAGGTGTGGCACTGAGGCTCACCCACCAAAATGCAATAGACACAAGGGTATACATTGAAATGAACCTGACAACCTGGATATGGTTTCTGTTGTCAGGGTGTTTGTAAGTAGTGGATGTTGTGAGCTACATTATTCCAAATATTGGCTGGGCAGACCACCATTTGTCAGGAGACAACAAAGGAGCTGAGTGCAAGCACCAAAGAGATTGAGAAGCTGTCAAGCATGTGTGCCGATCTTTGTGATCAGCAGGTCAGTCCAATCCAATAATAATTATTCTACTGGAGCAAACACCTCAGTCCACTGGACCAGTGACCAGAACATATTGCTTGAGATAAGACTGAAATTTTGCTGGCATACAGAGTGCTTTCTACTGTTGGCAAACAAAGGCATGGTCTGCTTGTGATGTGAAGATAGTGTGTCACTCTTCTTCCTGTTTCATGTCAATTGTGTTTTGCAACTGGGGTCAAGGGGATGGAGAATGGGTTGCATTTTGCCAACTTGAGTGGTTGCAATAGAGACCCAATTGATTGAGGACTGTTTGTTAAATTAGAGGTGCTACTGTGAATGCAGGATAGGATGGAACAGACATGGGTTGACAATGCACGGTTGGTTCAGCTCTTGGCATCTGTTGAGGAGTATCAAGATCTTATTACTGGTAAGTCTTGAGGTTTAGCAGTATTGGCACTTAAGAGGTGGATTAGATTTCTAGTACACCCCATAGAATCTTGTACTGCTGTTCATAAGGTTCCTGGTTCACAGTGAGCTTTCACAACACTGGATAATATTCTTGAAGTACCTTGTCATACAGTCTTACACTGAGTAATAAGCACTGAAGAAGTGAATGCATATACCTCATATAATCTGCTGGTTTTCAACTTCCTGTTCCACATTAAGCTTGAACATATTGGTTATATGTTCTTGCAGTACCTAGTACCACATGCAGTATTACATGTGATCTCCATTAGTATTGTTTTTCCACAATTGTTGTTTGTGCATGCAGAGATGCAAGATGGGAAAGGATTAGTGCACATGCCCCCATCATCTAAGATTGATAGATATCAGGTGCACAAAGTTAGCTTCACCTCTATAAGCCTTCACTTTTGTTTGGGGCTACAGGGCTGCTTCAGATGCTGTCTAAGGGTGCAGAAACAGTGGGTTACTACTTATCTGCAGATACAGTGGCATTCTTATAGGCAGCTTGTATGCAGTCAGCTTGAATGAACTTTAATGACTTTTCTTCTGCTCCTGGGCATGGCTGTTTCCCATTTGGCGATGGTACTTCTTATATCCTGCTCTTTGACTGGACTAGGGCTGCATGCTTGCAGAGGTTGTCAAGGCGGTATGGTTGCTGTAAGGATAAGACACAATCTGTCAATACTAAGACAGAAGCTCATCAATGGTGAGAGAGTCAACAAATATATGATGACCTGTGAAGTGTTTGGAATTTGTTTTTCTGTTCAGGAGATGGCTATGAGTTGTGTGTGCTATCTGGGATTGTGAGAGCATATATCCAAGTGCTTCAAACAGCAACAAAATTTGTCAGAAAATTTGAATTTTTTTTGGTATTGACAAGGCAGTTCCTGGGGAAAAAACATTTTTCCTGATCACTGTATCAGGTTCTGATACATTGTCCAGAAGCCATAAAGGTTATTCATTCACAAATCATGTTTACCTTCACTTGCACTAAAACCTTTGTATGCAAAGCACTCCATGCAGGTGTATATTGTGCTGCAGTACACAAGTGAATTCTAAGTGCTCTGTCATATGGCAGGATACCTGCTGAGACTTTGGACATTATGATGGCATTTTGGAAGCAACACTGCCCCAGTATTCCAATCCTTACAATCCAAGAACTTCTGGTACTCCCACTCCCATTCATGGATGTGAACTATTTTCATGACTTTTTGTCTCTTTTTCAAATGCACCATGGAGATTGTGTTAGTAGCATCCAAAAAATGATCATTGTTTCACTTTTTTGCAGGCAGATTTGAGCTTTTTCTGGCGAGACCGGGAAAGAAGACAGCTGGTAGGTTTTTTGTCCTCTCACACAGTTCTGTGACCTAGGTTTTGACTCTTTGGCAAAATGCTCCAGTGACTGACATCTTTCATGTGTAATTTCTTTCAAATACAGGCACAGATGAAAACTTTTCATGGAAAGCGTGTCATGGAGTTGAAGCGCCAGCTGACACAACGTCAACCTTATGGGCAGGCAAGTGAACAAACAGTGCAGCATTATTGATATCTTTGTGATCTTTTTGCAATTGGTGGAACTTACACAAGTTCTTGGCAATTTAGGAGTATTATATTAAAACTTTCCTGAAAGCTAAAATGTCCACTCAAAATTTAAGGTTACATGTGTGGCAGGTGCTCACTAAAGCAATGAAGTCTCTTCAAATTCCATCCCAGGTAAGATCAGTTCATTCCTAAGATAACAAAAGCCCAGCAGACAGGGAAGCAGGATGATTGAAAATATTTCTGGTGATAATAGATCCTCCTAGCTCACCTAGACCTTTAAAGCCATTCCACCCCACTGTTATGTTGCATGATAGAGACTCAGATCCTTATGTGTATGTGTGATGTATATTAGCAATTGAATTCCTAGCAACCCTAAAGCCTGCTCTTACACCACAAACCGCACGTAGCAGGCAGTGAAGACAAGCAACATTGAACCCATAATCTTCCAGTCAAACAACAAATGGAGTGAAATTTCAGAGTGCATACCCTCAGCCACAATTGCTGGCCAACAATTTTGATGGATTGTGGTGCATATGTTCAACTGTAGGCCCACATGTGGATGCCTCTAGTCAGCTTTAGTAATCCTCATCAAAGTTTAGTGAAATTTCACTACCAGCAATGAGAACACTCTGATTTGAAGTTGATAGTTTGTTTTTTCAGATTTTGAGCATTCCAGAGTTGGATGTAGTCATTGCATTCCAAAAGCTGAGAGCACACAATGAGCATCCTACAGATGATGATTCCCATTCTCTTTTTTCTCTGCATAAATGAAATACTGAAATGGTGCACTGGCTGGAGATGAAAGAGGATATCACTTGTGGGACACTGGTTGGGTGTGGGTACAGATTTCAGGAAGATTTCGAGCATCTCCTCCTCATGAAGAAGATACCTGTTTATGGGGAGGATACAAACTTTCAAAAAAGAAAAAGCGAAAAAAGTTTGGAGGAAGACTACTGTATTAAATCTGCTGCTACTACACACACAATATGTGCACATAAAACCATTCCTAATCATTTCTTCTGCCAAACCATGTGCTTTTGACCTTGTTTGTTGGTCAGGGGTAATGCGTTTCAAAACCCACTTCGATACAAGCTAGGTGCTGGAGACCATAACACCTGATAGCCCAACAGCACCATCGATCCATACAGTATATAACCAAAGGCTGTGTGGTGATCTTGTTGTCTGGTGATGCAGCATGGAGTGTGCAGAAGTCACATATAGTACAGAGTGTGGCCTTTAAAGTAAGTAGCTAAAGCAATCCATGGTGGGGAATTGCAAGGGTACATCACACACGACCTTCTCTCTACTTCTCTTTTAAGTCCAGTCCAAGACTAGACAAACAGGACGGTAGAGCTGCAATCATGCAGCTTTCTAAAGTAGGAGCTATGGTTTTAAGCTGGCTATGTATTTGCACTGCCAAATTTAGAAAGCTTGATCCTGAATCTGTTGCTTCCAGAGATCCTGACATTGAGCATTAGTGTCAGATAAAAAAAGTAGAACTTTGATGGTGCTTTTGTGGAAGATAAAGTCCTGGGGTGTAGGCATTCCAAATAATGCCAAAGTTTTGGCCCCTCACGGAATGCCCATCCTAAAGCATAAGGGGAAGGTTACATGAACATAAACATACATAGATCATGACATGTAGGAGGTGGAGGATTCTTATGCCTACTTCTAGAGAGTGCCTAAAACTAGGCATAAGATCACTCCCAATTGTTTAGGACTGTATGATATCCATCCTCTTTTCTAGGAGGGATATTCATGGATGTAAGGTGCCTTCCAAATACAGGAGGGAGGTTCTCAGAGTGCTTTATGTCATTGGAATTACTTCCTTGGCTGGGTTTCAAACTTCGGGATCTGCATGTATTCTTTGCATAGTGCATTTCATGATCAAACGCAGCTTACACACAATGAGTGTCAACCCTGGAAGGTAATAGAAATTCACATCACAGTGATTCACGACATTTTCTAGTTGGATTTGATTCCGAAAGAAAAATGAACAAAAACTGCAAGAGTAATTAAGAACAAATTCAATTAATAGAAGTTTCAAGTCTTTCAATCTATTCCACAAAGCCATAATAAAATGTTTGCAAACTGTTAGTTTCAGAAATAAGGGGCTACAAATACAAATTTGGTCCTAGTTATGGACTAATCAAAATTATCACACCAACACGGAAGGACTTGGATTCAATCGTTTGAACTTGAGAGGTTGCCAATTACAAATGTAACATATTCTTTGCATATCTAATAGGGTTTGAACAAATTTTTTAAACCTAATTTTATAATTTTGACCATAATATGGTTGGACAAGAGATAAAATTATATTTTGGGCACTTTTCTTTGTCTTGAGATTGTTAAGCACCTGCATATGTTATGGTTCTAAATCTTGCCCGAGATATTTAAACTAGAAGATGGAAAACAAAATCCCTTGTATCAAATCTTGAAGCAAATCTCATGATTGTAACCACTCATTTTAAGTAGTTGGTATATTTAGCTAGATGGTTAGTTAACAAGGTAACAAGTCTCATGCAAAGTGGAATCCATTGGGGAATATGTGAGACTGTAGCCGCCACCAAATTCCCAAATGACCTATGATGAACTTAGTTTCCCTCGAAATGAATAAACAAAGGCGCACAGAAACACATAATGCAATGGGAATGCTCTGACACGTTCTCTTGTTTCAATCTAGTTTGGCGTTTTTTCTCCACAGCCAATGTTAGGATCTTCTTCTCCAGAGTCCAAATTAAGAAATTGACACATCAATCTCAACACTAATGAATGATTTCGTGATATTCACCTGTATTGGGGCATGCCCTTAGGCAAGCATATGCATTCAATCAGGTTTACAACATCTTGTGATGAGAGTTAGGTGATTTTCAAACACATTTGTAAACAATATTTTCATAACTTAAACCTATATTAAAAGGCTTGAACTTATAGCTATAAAAGTTGATAAGGCATTTGTGAATAGTGTTAACCATAGTTCAAGTATTTAGAGATTGTGGCATTTGTTGCAAGTGGAAAACTCCACATAAGAAGAAGGTTAAGCAACATCTTGTGGATAGAACAACATCACAACCATGTAGGAAGAGTGGTAGGATTGCTACAAGACCACAAGCAACCATGGTAGAAGAGGGGGGATTGTTAATGTCTGCATCAAAAAACAAACATGACACCAGTAGCAATGAAGAGCAATCTGAAGAACAATATGATAGTGCTAGCTTTAAACGGCAACAACAAATTGTTCTGCTCAAAGAAGGGGTGCACAATTTGCAAAATGCGTCCTCAACTATAAAGGAAATGAAAAACCTTGGGAATAAACGAATGACAACAAGGACACTAAACCAAGTTTAAAGCAAAATTTTTTTTTCATTATTTCATGCAACTGGTTTGCTTTTGGAAGTTGTTGGTAGGTCAAGAACTAATGCTTGTCCAAAGTGGTCAAGACTGTTTACTTACTCCTTAACCACGAGCATCTAAAAGATTGCAATCTTATATATTTTGTGCCTTGATTTTGCAAGATTTTTTTGTTAATTAGTTTGTCCCAATGTTCTTATCTTCATTCCACATAACAAATGACTATGTGTTTTCATGCAATGATTGCAATGATTGCAAAATGTATATATGTTACCAACACTACAAGAAGTGGAAAGTTTTTTTTGGTAATGAACAACATTTAATTTGCACCCCATGTCAAAACTTAGGGTTTCACATTAATGTTTTGTCCCTCTTGGCTACTTAAGGATGAAATTCTCAAAAGATCACTACCCTATTTAAATAGTCATTAAATATAATGAAGATTAAAAGACCATTTATTTCTTGCACTCTCCTAGCAGATCAGAAAATGGTGTGGGTTTTTGAATGGAATAAACCAATGGATCCACATTATATCACTAAATGTCTGTAGGACCATTTCAGTTTGTTCTATGGTTTTGCCTAGTGAGGGAAATGACATTCAATTTCAACACTCCCATACATTCCTTGAGTCATGTATGGGAGTGTTATATTGTTGACAGGTTTGCTCATGAGGATTGAAAAATTTGACACCTAATGGACTATAGCCTACTGGGATTGTTGTTTATTTTTCTATGCCTTGTTTTGAGTTTGGTTGTGGAATGTTTGCAGTTGGAAGGCCTAAAAGAACAACATGATTTTAAGTCTGTAGCATGTTCATTGGTTCACAATTAGTCTCATATTTCAATCTTGGTTTAATCTAGATAAAATGTTTTGCGTTTTGGCCAAAGATTGGTTATGTGTTTAATACTAAACATAGGAAATGCTTGGGGATTGCTAATGTTAATAGGTAGTTTGAGTAGTTTATAATGGGGTAAGGACAGAGAAAGAACCATTCTTCATTAGGTAGGTTTTATTTATAAAATTACAGTAGCACAATTGATGCCAACCATTTATTTCCAATATTATGAATCCAAGTTTGTTTCTTATGTACGGAATGTCTTGAATATTGGAAGTTGCCTAGGTGTAGGATACATATGTTTTCAAATTATTGACATGGGATTAAGTACCATGATTGAGAGCAGAGAGCAAATTCAAATAAAGGTTGTACAACTAGTCCTTCACAGCATGGTCAAAGGGGGCTGGAAAGTTGCACTCCACAGCAGGCAGAAGAATATTGCAGGCCTAATGCACAAGGTGGGCCACCTCCATGATATGGTGGGCAATAATGAAAATTAGTTGATAGACAAGCAGAGTGTATGCCACCACTTGGGCATTATGGACACCTAGGGCAATGGGTAGGGGGATAATCAAATTGCCCACCACCACCACATGGTCACTGTCAGCACCAAGGGTAGTGGGTTGCCGGCTACCAAGGATAGTGGAATAATTGTTGTGAAGGGATGGCAACAAACCACCATGGCCATGCAAATTGGGATGGGCCTGGTGGTTGTTGTAGGGGTTCCATACATGCCAAATGGGCTAGTGGGTTGGGCGTAGAAAAAACTAACACTCAAGGGGCAAAAATGCCTGCAACCAAGGAGGAGTTGCAAAAACCATCTAGTAGGTCAAAGGTTGACATTAAAACACAACAATGGGTGGCAAAAAAGACCATAGAATTTGAGGCAGAAGAGCGGAAGAGGAAAGGATTGCCACCTCACAAAGTGGAGGTGAAAAAACATGGCAAAATTGATGGGTCATGCGATGGTAAAATGAATGGGATAATGCAATGTGGGGTCTTGCACCTCATATCCTAAATATGGCTGTTGTTAAAGTGGGTGAACAAAACCCTGTGGACATGGCTGAGCTCTACAGTCAACTTGATAATTTATTTGAATATATCCATCATGAGTTGAATGCATGTGGCTTTAAGGATTGTGTTAGACAATTCATGAAGTCTAAAAGATCCCGTCTTAAAAAATGGTATCAAAAGGATGGGCAAATTGGATGCCCTCTTGGTGTGGATGCAGACTAGTGGGCAACACTTGTTAAATATTGAGGAGAACGCAACACAAAAGACCTCCCAACTAACAAGTGCAAGAGGCACAATCACAAAGTTAAGTAAATATGGTCGTGGTGGAAAAGCTGCTGCTAAAGCCAAATTGGTATGTGTTTGTTTAAACTTGATATTTTTGCCTCTGAAGATGTGTATAAATTGTTGTCAATAGGCATATGAATTATAGAAGATATAATTCCCTACCCGTAGAGCTCTATGGATGCATTTTTTTGGGTTGCAGAAAAAGCTTGCGCATCAAACCCATCATTATCTCAGGTGGCAGCTGCAGAGCTAGCTGGAGTTGGCACAAATGGAAACCTAGTGAGTTCCCACAAATGCATATGGGTACATTCTTGTAGTTGTATTAGGGGATAAATTGCAAACAATCTTTGAATTATGGTTCAATGGATGAATGTTTTCAAACCCACAAATTTATAAACAAACATAGGTAAATGCATTTTCATTCAACTACAATTGTCATCAACTTAGGTTTATTACAAGCAAATTTTGGTAAACATGATTAAAATGTTGGTCATCCTTACAATCTTGCATTACACGATTTGTTCTATATTAAAGGTTTCTTGTTTCAAATCCAAAATAATGGTGACAAAAACCCCCAAATTGCCATTTTTTTACAATCTTGATCATTGTCTAATTCTAGATTCTTTTTGTGCCCATATACTCCATTGTAAATTCTTTGTTTAAAATGCAAAAGAACTTGACCTTAGTAAGTAATGGATTGGATTGATGTAATCATGTGTGCAATAGTGTAAGCACAAACCTTGACATTGAAGACTTTGAATGTAACAATGGTCCTAGGTTGGTTCTTTGTGTGTTGAAGGCTACATTTCGCCATGGCCATGATGGTGCTCTATAATCAATGATGTTTGTTGAACTAGGTTGTAATGATGTTGGGGAATGCATGCAAATTTGGTAGGATTCCAATTCAACCATTCTTTCTTCACAAATTGCAGCAATTGAAACAAAAGTACCGGAAATCCTAGAGGCATGCAACTCAAATGCTTAGGGAATTGAACAATTGAATGCTCATGTGGAGTTGTTCATGACAAAATTGTTAATGAAATCAAATGCAAGAGTGTTAGGTGCAAGTTTGACAAGTCAAGGAGGCATTGCAGGACCTATTGAACTTGCCACACACACCGTAGAAGTGCAAACAACCACAAATTGTACAGAGCTTGGGGAGGGGCATGGTATTGAATGCCCTATAAAAATGCAACCATCCATAAAGCCTACTAGACTTTTGGAAGGGCATGCCATTGAAGACAAGGGTAGAATTAGACATGCGGATATTGGCCATATTACAAAGGTGCACATCTAAACTTTCCTGCATTGATGAGAATTAGACATCATTGTAATAGAATGGTGTGGCATGCCAAAACTAGACAATAATTAACATTGACAAATATGTTGGAATGAAGGAATTTGGGGAGGGGTGGGATTTGGGTGGATCTTAGGCTAAAATAAAGAAAATACACTTGTAGCGCAAGTTGGTGTTAGCACTCGGGCACGGTTTGGTGCATGTAAGGTGACACACACACAAGAAGAGGTGAGATCTAAAAAAGTTGATGCTATGTGTGGCAAGAATTTAGTCGAAATAATCACAAAAGGTTAAATTTTATAATTATGGTGTGCAGTTTCAGACAGGGGATTCAGTTACATTGATAAATCCTACCAAAGAAGACATCATTGCAATAGGTATGATATCAGGGATTGGTGGGCAGACATGTTTCCACCATGGCACCCTTATTGAAGATGGGTGGTTTCGGGTGCAATTTATTGAAATTATGGAAGGCAAAGCTTTCATTATGTTGCTAATCATGAATGAAAATGATGATCCACCACAGTTGATGTTGAAAGATGTAGTGGGTACCAATTTGGTATGGAAAGGCCAATTTTTGCAAAAGAATAAGTGAGTAGTTGTTGTAAACTACCAACCTTGCTTCTAGGGATTTTTTGCTGGGTTTCATACTAATGTAAGGGAATTTTGGAGAAGAATTGTTCAAGAAATATAAACAATTTTTATAGTAAGGATTGGAATTCCACTTATTCTAATATCCTTCTGCATGTTTATAGTATTTCACGAATAAATAAAAAAGGAAAAATCCCCTATTTACTTTTTAAGAAGAAGAAAGAAAAGTATGAAAAAAGAGCCTTATTTAGATTTAGGCTTAGAATGAAAAAATTGGAATTTTACAAATAATGATATTTTTGCCATTTTAGATGATCGCAAATATAGAATAAGAAGTTCGGGAACCATAAAATACGGTAATATTAAAATTCATTTAATTAAGAAAAAAAAGAGATTTTCGAGGATCGAAAGACAAAGAATTATATATTGAGATATGAAATAATCAAGGGAGATAATTTCTTTTTTCATATTGAGGAAGTACATATTTTAGGTGAATCTTCTTCCTCCATTTTAGTAGAAAATAATACTACATTCGAGTAGGTACCAAGATCACTTCCACTATTAATAATCGAGTGTCTGGACTAGTTAAGATAGAAAAGGGAATGGGTAATCGTGTCAAAATAAAAATATTGCCTGGAAGCACCTATTATTTTCGTGGAGAGACACATAATCTATATAAACAAGATGGTATTTTGGTACCACCAGGAAACAAAATTTTTGGGGAATTCCAATTCAAAGATTGGATTTATTTCTAATGGGTTGTAGTTACCAGAGAATTTTTTTTTTATTTAGTTAGACCCACAATAAAATATAGAATCTTTAATGATTTTAATAAATAAAATTCATCAACACCTCTTTTTTAAAATTAAAATCCCCCAAAAGAACAGGGAACCCTTGAAATTTGAACTCTTAAATATATTTTTTATGAAGATGGTGAAGAGGTCCAAGCAATAGGAGATATCAATACTCAATTAGTCCAAAGTTGTTTAGTACTAAGTTGGGGAGCAACAAAAACTTGTATAAAAGAGACTTATGTTTCTTTTGTAAAGACAAAATGATTAAAAGTTTTCTCCAAATTAGCTTAGTGAAATATATTGATCTAAATAGTAGGAATAGAGGGAATATTTCCATTTCCAAATATCTTTTAATAGCAAAGTATCTAGTACCAACCAATATTCTAATGGTGGAGACCAACTACTTAATAAAAATTGAGGTACTATTTGTTGTATTCCATCGAATAAAAACAAGGAGAATGGCTCCTTCCTTATTTTGTCTCCATTTCATTTATTTCAAACTCTTCTATATAATGGCATGAAAAAGGATGTAACAAAAGAAGAAGAAGAAGTATTTCATTTGGAAAAAGATCCTCGCTTTCATATACAATCCCTTATCAAAAAATGAATTAATTATTACCCTTAAAAATCTAAGTGGAATTTTTGATTCAAAAAAAGAAAGTAAGGATATTTTCTTACCAGTTGGAAGAATTTTCGAACAATTCAATTTATCAGAATTTTTTTCTTTCTTGGGACACTTACAAAATATCACAAATTCTTTTCAACCTTTTTGTTTGATGACCCATGATCGATTCATATCTATTAAATTTTCAATAATAGATAGTCCCCTAAATACTTTTCGAAAACCTAAGTGGTTTTTTATTGGTGAAAATAAAAAAATATATAAATTGCTGTTAGGTAATAGTATCATTTCCAATATACTAAGATAATTTCAATAGCATCATGCATCAATATAATAACACACAACAAGCACATTAGGCACCTTAAGGATGTGTTTCTTTTTCCCTCATAAAAATATTTAAATAATTATATAAATAAGATAACAATTTTTTTCATTGATATGCTAGAATGGCATGGTCACTTAAAAGCTTTAGAAACCTTCCTCTATTGGGTTTGTATTCATTTTATAGATAAAGGCTGTGTGTGACATTTCAAAAGTTGTTGTCAAAGGAACCTTTTTAAAACTAGGTGTTCTCACCCATTTCCTTGTTTAATTTTATTCAATGTGTGAATGGTCAAAGTTTTTGGAAATAAGTTGCAATTCTGCCTCTCTTTAATAACTTGTTACTAGTTATTACTCTCAGCTTGGCAAATGATTTCTAATTAAGGAATTTGTGACCAAAACAAATTCAAAAGATTTTTTGCAAAATGGCAAAATAATTCCATGAAAAAAAAATAAAAATTTGACAGTGAAGTGATTTTGGAAGGTTTCAATTGTCCAAGGTGATCCATATGTATCACCAAACTTCTATATTTATTTTTTAGTGTGTTCCATAAATATAGAAGGCTGATTAAAATTTTGTGCTTCTTATAGCCAGATTGGGCCTAAACCCGAAACTTAACCTTTGGTTGCAAAACTCTAGTATGTTGGTACTAAGCATTATTGTTCAGATGAGGATTTTTTTTAGTGGAATGGTTGGTTCTACATTTTGTATTTTTCATAAAATGCAAAATCTATGAGTTCCAGGTCTAAGAGTTTTCTCAAAAACTAAATTCACTTGTAAGTTTAGATTCACTCATGTTTAGATCCAAATTTTTGGTTGCTGCATCAGACCTATTACTGGGCTTGAAGTGAGGCAATACCTTACCCTGAGGTCAGTTTGGTCATTATATAATTCTCAAAATAGTGAAATGAAATTTTGTGAAAATATGAAGTTGGAATGTTAAAAATTCATCATAATTATTGTAGACTATGCTCTGAATAATTTCACTACTCATATCACAATATTATAGTAGATGGTGGAAAATTATATAGTTTCAAAAATTAAAAAACGAATTCATGTTTTGAAAAATAATAATTATTCGTTTTCTCAATGTGGAAACTGACCCTAGCCTATGATAATAAAAGAAATCATGTTTGAGATATTGTACTTCTTGTCATGGGCAACACCAAATTTTAACACCATCTACTTCAAAGTTTAAACCATCCATGGTGGTCTTGAAGAGCGAAATAGTAGCTCCCTTGATCCTTTATCCTTCTAGATACCAACAGCGGCTACCAAAGTATAACCATGTTGACAATCACTTGAAATTATCAAAGTGAAACCTCTCAGTTCAATGTCTTGGAAATTTGGCAACCCTTGAATCCCAACAAAGTCATTTCTTCAATTTTTGAAGACGGCCATCAAGGGTATAGAATACCCTATTGACACCCACTGGTTCCAGGTTCCAAAAAGAAAGAACCAATGAACAATGCTGGAAACTCAAAACCTGGCAGTGTTCTTTTCTTCAACTTGTGATGTTGCTGAAGTGGCAAATCATGCATAAGAATTTTTAGCCAAATTTGGCAATATTCAAAATATGAAAGTGAAAAAAATCTTAAGCACCTTTTCATGTTGTATGCAGTTGTGGCAACTTTTATTTCTGAAAAAGCAGTTTTTTGGCCCTCAAAAAAACCCGGAAAAAGGGGAATTTATGACAAAATATTCCTTTTTCAAAACATTTTTCACCAGATGTGGAGAATTTGTCATTTACAAATTGCTAGTCTAAACGCACATTGTCCAACAGTACTTAAAAATAGTTTGAGAACAAAATCAAATAAGGTTCAAAGTTCCATATGTTATATTGGTAGTAAAAAGATAAGAAGAAGACCCTTCAAGTTTCCATTGGCCCACTCTCGGTGTAGTCAGACCTTGTTTTGACTGGGATTCATAAGTATAGGAGAAGGGCCTGAGAACAGGCCCTTCTGTGATTTGAGAGATGTGCCTGACCCTGGTAGGCCGAGGGAACACGGCAAAATTCAGAGAAGGGCCTGTACTCAGGTCCTTTTCCTGGGTAAGGCAGAGCAGGGATTTTTTTCACTCTTAGAAATAGTGATAGGCTGGCTGGTACCTTCCACCCAGAAGATCCCCCTTGCTGAAAACAGGTTTCCTCAAGCAGGCAATGGAGCTGAAATTATAAAGGAAAAATCCAGGCGGTGCTTTATGGCAAGGTAACACTCAATTGAAATCCACCAACCCAATATTTTGTTCTCATCTCTAACAATCAACTAAGTTGGACAGCCATCTCTTTGCAACTTTTATTGACTTTACACAGTAATTTAAGTACTACAACAGTTACACCTTCTAAATTTAAATTGCACCGATTACAATTGTGGACATGCAGGAAGCACACTAAACTTTTAAAGTAATATGAAGTAAACCCGCAACACGTACCAACCCCCATTGGGTGGTCACCCTTGAAGTAGTGGGCAATGGGTGGGCCAGTAGCGGCTTATAATAGCACCTTAAGAAAGGCTAGTCCTGAATCCAAATAAACAAATGTTTGTTAACATTGATGATGCAACTCAACATTGGAAACTGATCCAACCAAAAATTGCTAGTCTAAACACACAACGTCCAACAGTACTTAAAAATAGTTTGAGAATAAAATCAAATAAGGTTCAAAGTTCCATATGTATTGGTAGTGAAAAGATAAGAAGAAGACCCTTCAAGTTTCGATTGGCCCACTCTCAGTGTAGTCAGACCTTGTTTTGACTGGGATCCATAAGTATAGGAGAAGGGCCTGAGTACAGGCCCTTCTCTGATTTGAGATCTGTGCCTGAGGCTGCTAGGCAGAGGGAACAAGTTGAAAATCAGAGAGGAGCCTGTACTCAGGTCCTTTTCCTTCATAAGGCTGGGATTTTTTTCACTTTTAGAAATAGTGATAGGCTGGCTGGTACCTTCCACCCAGAAGATCCCCCTTGCTGAAAACAGGTTTCTTCAAGCAGGTAATGGAGCTGAAATTATAAAAGAAAAATCGGTGCTTTATGGCAAGGTAACACTCTCTTGAAATCCACCAACCCAATATTTTGTTTTCATCTCCACAACAACAGCTACCAATGCACCAGTTCAGGATGAGGCCGTTCAAGCCGTTTTGGGGATGAACCAAAAACACATCCTCTTGCCTTGCCCAGGGATTTTTCAGCCTCCTTCTTTGCCCCAAAATTTTCCCCTCCTACCAACTTCCCCCCCTCCTACCTACCTCCGCCCTCCTACCTCCCTCACCTCATTTCCTACTCACTCCATCTCCAAAGCTTAGAAGAGCTCATGAGCTTGAGTAGCATAGAGTTTCGAGGAGATGTAGAGACAAGGCTTGAGGAAGGTGGAGAGCTCAACGTTGAAGGAATCTCGAGAGGAAAAAGCAAGAAGAGTGTTTCATCCCAAATGCAGAAGGGAGAAAAGATTATCTTCTCTACATTTCTTTTTCTTCTCTATGATCTTTTTCTCTTTGTGGTTTTTTTTTTTTTTTCCTTTTTTTT
>Ga0209611_10000697_pt1 | contig 52415 bp, 37 predicted proteins | sample S1TSphgellanicum_3_FD_187693 | JGI IMG/M metagenome (GOLD analysis project Ga0209611, IMG submission 187693) | Host-associated microbial communities from peat moss isolated from Minnesota, USA - S1T2_Fc - Sphagnum magellanicum MG (SPAdes) (version 2) | ecosystem: Host-associated > Plants > Peat... | reverse complement strand
GGGGGGGGGGGGGGGTATATTTAGCGTCTCGCCATAGGTAGTAAGTACTAGGCTCAAGCAAGCCGTTCGCGAATCTATGTTGGAAATGTTTAGTGAGAGGGTGACGAAAGCCAGCTGTTTTGACGTTCGATGCACCCCAGAATGGGGGGTGGGCGGGGTCCTGGTATCTGCGAAGGACTCGATCACGCGCTCGTTCCTACCGCGTGCTTTACAGCGCGTCCCGCGTACAAAATTCTCCTTTATATACAGTGACTTCCTCATCCCATCATGGACCCGCGCTGCAGTCTACCTGTAGCTGTTCCCAAACTGTGCTAGATTGAGCTTCGCTAGTACCGGTGTTGGCGAACCCCTCTTAAACCCAGCTCTGATCGGTGCAGTTCTAGCTAGAGAAACTCCTTCAATATTCTGTTAATCGCGGTTTGATCGGAGCTCCATCATTCAATAGTGAAGCTAATTCAGCTGCCAGCAGCCTCGGAAGATCACCGGACTTTTGCAAACATTTTGGTGGCCGGATCTGAAGCGTGGATCAGGTTTGGATTTCAATAGACATTGCGAGGATGGGGATTTTCGGTCGAGACATGATATTGATCGCCACCTTAGCAGCCATGTGTGCGGCGATGTTGACAGGAATTGCTAGCGGACAAAGTTTCAATCAGTACTACCAGACTACCACAGGTCCCTCAAATTTTATCTTATCGAACGGGAGCACGGTCGCGCAACTGGTTCTCGACCAAGCCTCTGGTCAGAGCCTGCATTGCTTTTGAAAGTTTTTGTGGATTGAATTGAGCAAAACTTCTAAACGAGCTATCTTTGCATTGTCTAGGCGCCTTCTCACGGGTCGTTGTCTGACCTTTACTCTTGAGTTTGAGGTGTAAACTAATCATGATGCCATTGAAAAGTAGTTACAACGGCTGACTAGTTGTAATGTGGCGCCTTACCAGCATCTGGATTCTCGTCGAAGTTCAATTATCTCTTTGGAACCTTTTCAATGGAGATCAAACTAGTCCCCGGTGACTCGTGTGGCACCGTTGCGACGTTTTACGTAAGTTGTTTACCCTCCTGTAGTCGTGATCGGATGCTTCTTCTTGCTTTCCTTGTGAACACCAGCATGAAGGAAGATTAGATAATATTACTCTCTGGTCTTCGTCGGTCCATCTCACGATGAGAAATGCGCTTACTAATAATCATGTTAGCGCTTCCTTTGATAACGGACAGATGACGTCTAATTCAGCAACGCACGACGAAATCGATTTAGAATTTCTTGGAAACTTAAGCGGACAACCATACATCCTTCAGACGAACGTGTTCGCCCATGGTGTCGGCGGCCGTGAGCAGCGCATCAACTTGTGGTTCGATCCGACCGCCGCTTTCCACTTGTACACCATTGAATGGACCCAGAACGCGATCACGTATGTTCAAACTTTGCATCGTTGAGTTTTCTTTGGTACATCTTTTAAATTTTCCTGATTAAAAAGAAAAGGCTTTCAATACAATCTTGTATTGACGTATTGTCGATGCAAGGCTTGATGTGTTAAATGTACGCCGTGTGCAGAATTCTCGTGGACAATATTGCCATCCGCCAGTTTAACAACGTCTTCCTTCAGACTGGAGTTCCGTACCTCAATAACCAGTCTATGCTAGCGATCGGCAGTTTGTGGGACGGAGACTCGTGGGCGTGTCATGGTGGGAGCATCAAGCTCAACTGGCAGGATGCACCATTCATAGCCTCATACTCTGGCTTCAACCTCATCAGTGGGTGCTCAATCCCGAACAACACAATCTCATCGTGCCAAGCCAGTAAGTTTGCTACATTTAGCGTTACGCCCAAGATACAAGCGCATCGAGATAATCAGTTGATTATTGTGAAGAAAAAGTACCTGGGCTACAACTATTGCACTGACAAGAACCGGTACCCCACCACACCACCTGAATGCGCATACAATATCGTTTAGAAAATCGTGGACCAGCAATCCAATCCACATTTATGTCTACGGGATATAGAACCGATGAGAAACATGATTCTGTAGCTGGACAATGAGTGTGCACGCTCTTATTAGCTTCTTTAGTTGGACAATTTTCAGCAGCTGATCGATAGTACCCCATTTAACTACATGCCTACTGATTGGTACTGATCTTCATTCTTTACTCCTATTGCTATAAATATTCAAAGGAGTGTCAAAGGTGAGGATTTATATACAGATTTTCACAAGCCAAAAAAATCTGTTTCAAACACTAAATATTTATCTAGCTTTTGTGGCTTTAATAATCTCGCCCCGCAAGCTGGGTGCCATGTCATAAGTTCTTACGGTATTGATTCAACATTGAATGGAAATTGAATGCTAATTTCCATTGAGCAATTCTTGTTATTTTTGGCTCGATAGCTGTGCAATTTGGTGTCTCTTGACATTATGAATGGTGCACAAATTGCTACATTTTTAATAACACCCTCCATGGATACCAAGAAATCCTACCTATTTATAAATATGTTTTCTCATTTCAGCATTTGTCGGGAAGAGTAGCTATTTTATATTTACTCTAAACCAAGTTAATAAACACATAAGTCGCCGATATCCCTGAATTAAAGTCTCAATAGGTTTCCGCCAATAACTTCTGCCCCTAAATTCGAAAGTTTTCATTGAGTCACGCAGATAGTTACGACAAACTTGATTGTAGCATCCTAATATAGAATGATTAGAGGTAGTAAGTTGTAACTAGTAACTTGTGGTATTTGCCCTAGGGTGATTGAGGTGTACTTGTAATAAGGACATTAGATAATCCTGCTTCCAATTCCATGAAAATGTAAAAACAGAAATTTCATCATTGTGTTCCCGTGCAATTAGATGGACGTTTTTTGTCCCTTAGGAAGTGAGAAGGGCCTACTTGGAGTATTACATGTGTCTTTTTGTGGGTAAACGAAAAAAATCCCTCTAACTTGATAACCTTTCTACTATCTTGTATACTTTTCCCAGCAACGGATGGCATTAAATTAGTGAGATACAATCTAAATGTTTTATGTTGTTTGGTATGAAATGTAAACTTTGAAAATAGCCACTTACAATTTTCACAATCCCTATGCACGTTGACTCGATTGTAAGTACATTCTGGGGTTCAAGCTGGCCGCTGGGTGGCCCTGCAATCATATACGTAAGGGTTTGTTTGGAGTGAATTCAGATAATTTTAAATTTGGGAGCCTCTCTTATATATGTATAGTAGATCCTAGCCTTGTGTCAACATCAAGCCAGTGTTGCAGGAATTATGGTTGGAAGGTTAACATAAATGAGACGGTTGTGTGGTATTGGTCTACAATTTGGATCTACGTGATAGTTTGTCATGTTTCATGTCCTTCTGAGGCCCTTTTGATTTTGTAAGCAGGGAGATCATAGCCGTGACCCTTCCAAAAGAAATATATTTGGCATCCTTTCACAAGTAAAAGCCTAACCAGTTTTGAGCTTTTGCACTGCTCTGAAAAAGGATTTTGAATTAAAGGTCTTCAAAGTTCATATAGATAGAAGGCACACCTTACTTCCACACCTACATGGAGTAAATACAGGAAAAAAATCAAGAGCATCATGTGTTGAGACTTACGAGTCTACATTTCCATCTACGAATTGCCCACCCACAGAGAGCAGACCTCATTGACCTCTGTGGTTGCCAGCAATTGTGTACAGCCCAACAAAGAACTCTGTATTGTTTAAGTTTCGGCCCATGAAAATCCCTTTGACCCTGATATTTAAACCAAACTGTCAATTGTAAGGCCAAAAGAGAAAGTGAATACCCTATAACCTAAGCTGGTTAGACACTAATTAATTACTTTTTGGAATTCCTGAAAGTTCTGGAAAAAGTCATGCTTGCCATGCCAAAAATCTGAATGAAAGATCTCGAGCACAATAGCTTCATTATTTAGTATAATGTCAAATTGGAGATTATTATCATTTCTATTGCTGAACATAACAGAGAATTTTTGTTTTTTTATTTGGCGTCTTGCTGCAAACCAGCCTAGGTACTAGGGCATGTTAACAGTCATCAAACTAAAATGACCCATCTTATCGTTCAAATCAATTAAAATCTTACTAAGTACTACCAGTGGAAAGAGACAACCCCAGACTCCAGAGGACAGGAGGAACACAATCCTTTCTACTATGAAAAGTCAAGGAAATACACTCAGGGAGGTGCCAACTGTATATGTCGAAGTCATGAAAGTTTATTCTCACCAGAGGCAAAAGCGTGTGGCCTGCAAAGAGTTGAACAACTTGCACAAACTAAATATCAGACAACAGAAGACATTACTACATATACAATGTAAATTGGTCAATGGACTTTACACTGATAATTAGATGTAAAATAATTAGCTATTCCAGCTACTAAAGTATCTTGAATATCTGCAGGAAGATAAAGTACCCTTTCGTTGCAATCGCAAATCTCGGTTCCAAAAGTAAAATGCAAAATGTCCTTTTCCAGGAACAGGTTAATGATGAATGAGTTTTTGTACAAAATCAATCAACAATTCAATATTGTGTACGGAAAATTTGTGGGCATCAGTGGTCTAGTGATAGAATAGTATCCTGCCACGGTACAGACCAAAGTCTCTTCAGAAAGACCATAGGTATTAATATCATCTCAAAAAGTGGGCTTTATTTGAGTGCTTTATGATGTTTTCTGTTTGGTTACCAATCCTATTGTTGCTTTCCCACCTGAACTTATGTAGTTCTATGTAAAAGCATTACAAGACATTTGTTGTCAAAATTGCAGTCTAGGCATCACAAACATAGTTGCTGGTGGAACTCAGGTGCTAGTCCAATTGGTACCCAAAATGCACATTGTAGGCAAGTCTCTCTCCAGCCCCCAATGTTTCAGCCATTCATCTCAGTTATGCTTTGTTTCCACGGACTGCTCCCCTAATGCTCTCAGAACTCCTATAGCACTGCTATCCAGCATGAAAAAATAGTGTTACCTTTTCTTGCACAAAATGCTAAATGAACCTTTAAGAAATACCATACCAAATGCAACTCTTATTTCAACCCAAGCTAGTGTTACTGAAATTTATCCCTGGTTTGAAGACTGCTCAAATTCCAATTCATAGCACTGAGATGGGTCAAGGCACTCTTCTTGGTCTTGTCACTCTCTCATGCTTGCTTCTGACCAGATCTTTGCAGACTTCTCATTTTGTTCGAGGCCTGTAACTACTGCTCTCCTTTCAGTATCCTTCAGTTTCTGCTTTAAGTGTTGCTTCAAGGCCGGGGCTGTGGTTGTGGTCTCCTGGCCTCCCATTTGCTGCATGGGTGCCCCATCAGGACCAGAGTAAATTGTTTTCAATCCCACTCATTGTCTGCAATATCCAAGCCCCAAAAAATTGTTGGCCAAGATATATGCTCATGCTCATCAACCTCAAGTGGAAGCCTAATTGACACAGAATCTGAATCCTAATCTCAAAACAAGATCTACATGAGACTCAATAAAGATAATGAATGAAATTTCTGTCACATAGAGGTAAAAGCATAAACTTATACTATTGGAAATGTAGGCCTGAAGGACTCCTCGGACTACGAGTGCTGCTTGCAAGTTGGGGCAGCATGTCTGTTTGCATGTATCTTGAACCCCTCAGCATCTGGACAGTTTGCAAGTAAACCATACATCACAACAGATGAAAATGTTTTGAAAAACCTGCAAGTAGGTAAAAATCATATCATGCTCCAGGTGTTCAGGACAATTGCCCCACTAACAAGAGATTCATCATCATGTGTGTTCATTAATTCCAAAATTATGTAAAATGGCCATGGAATTGTTGCAAACTACATTCTACACAACTGAACATATCTACAGGATTGTAGAGAAATCTCTACAACTATACTTTGAAAGAAATTGTTATGTCAGTGCGAGAAATCCAATACTAGCACAACAAGAATGAATGCTTAACTTATAATGTTAGTCATTCACAAAGTATCAGATCATCAGCTTCACTGGGAATAGATTGATGAGCTGCCATGACTTCTTTCTAACTTCACCAGCTTCCAACGTTGGGTGAAGATAAGTATATGATAATCTGCCCCCATTTTCAAGCTGAGGCTTACATGATTCTTGAGCAATGCTCGCAATTCCATGGTTGGAGGCTTGCATTGTGTAAGAAAAAATCAGGTTTAGGGATCACGGGTTGTTCACAGCTTGAGTTAGCTTGGTGTTAAGTTTGAGTTTGGAAAACAAAAGTTACCATGCATGCACACCTAATGTTTACTTTAACATTGGGAAATTCCTAGGTGGAATCTGATGTGGCAGACGATGGTAAAGAGAAGTTAGGGTGGGTGTTGTATTTATCACTAAATGTTAAAATTGTGCTATTTTTTCAAAAACAATGAAGAGATTGTAATGTTAAACCGCAACCATGAAAAATGGAGATGTAAATTTGTGGTGAACTATTCCCTCATGTAATTGCAAGATTGCACCTCACCATTGTTAAAACATACTTTGCTCATCACCAAGCTTCACCAAGACAATTCTCACTTCATTGAGTGCTTCACCAAGACAATTTGCACTTCACCAAGAGCTTCATTGAGAGTTTCACCGAAACGTAATTTGTTCTTCATAGAACACAAGACAACAAATGTCTTCATTCAACAATGAGAGCAGTTTTGAGAATGAAGTTGCATAAAACAACACAACTGCAGGTAAGTAGATTGTACATGATGCCAAAATCTACTTAAGATCCTCAAATAGAATTAACAATTATAGGAGTTTGTAGAAAAAGGTTACTTGAACAATGTGGATTTTCAAAGTGTTTCAACAATCGAATTGTCAAAATGTTTCAAGATCTTCAAACATATGTAGCAAAAGAAATCTCCACACATTATTTTTTGAGCTATTATAGATTCTCAAAGTTTTTCACATCATGGAGCTATTAAGATTTTCATGATTCTCACAAAATTTTTGTAGTGGGATCATCAACATGTTATATAACAACTTATTATATAATAATAGTCTCAAATTGTTATGAAACTAATTTTATGAAATTGTTTCTATGAAATTGATGGTAGATTTGAATCTAGGAATCATACTTGCTCTAGCTACACAAGGTTGTGTCATTCACCAAGGAAAAAGTTTCATTCGATTCTAAAAAGGGAAAAAAAGGTTGTAGGTAGAAGTAGTGGGATTAGATCCTAATTCTAATGTTCAACAAAAATGTCCACGCCAACCTAATTGGGAGTTGGAGGAGGTCATAGTGTTGATAAATGTGAAAAAATAACAATACATTGCAAGTTTGGATATGGTAGATCTACATGACCAAATGGAAACTACTAAACCTAAATGGAATAAGATTGCAAGTGAATTGAATTTGAGTGGACACTCACCTTTGCAAAGGAATGGCATGGCTTTCAAGGACAAGTAGGGATGTGTGTATGGTGATTTGAAATGGATCTTTGACTACATGAACAGAACATAAAACAACACACTATTGGGACCTAATATCATAGGATAATTTTTAAAAACCTTCCATGGCCTATTAAAATAGTTTAGCATGTATGAGTTGATCCACACTTTCATGTGTAGTTGACCCTACTTATGCCCTTTTCATGTCTGTGATATGATGTCTCTAAACAACAATGCGTATTTTGCATTAGGTTCATTTCAAGAACAATTAATGGGAAATATTCAAAAAATTGAAGTGTTAAGTGGAAATGATGATCAAGTTGAAGATGGTTTAGAATGTTCATTGAAATCAACAACAAGAATTGCCACACACCCCTTTGCTTAGATCCCCCTTTTCATCTATAACACCAAAGCAAACTTCGACACAAACTACTCCACCTATCTCAAGAACAACCAATCAATGTCAATTTTAATGTATTCCAAACACCACCACTTGGTTATCAAAATTAGCTAATCCAACTTGGTCATGATGTATCCAATTATAATGCAATTCAAGAAAAAATTCAAATTGTTTAATGACAGTCAACAAGCCTTTGCCACTGATTAGGATAATAGCATTTGAAAACACATGCATAAAAAGAAAGACATCTATTGTCCACAATCACTTGTAGGATTAAACAACTATGATTTCTAATCATATTGGATTAAATTACCATGGTCACTAAAGTTATGCTAGATAGCTTGCTTAAATAACTCAACATGACATGGTGTCAAATTGTGTCCAAAACAATTATATGTCGATTTACATTTTTTTTTAAAAATGTACTCATTTTATAATCATTTACAACACATGTAGTCATGTTGTAGTCATTTAAGACCAAGTTTGGAATGTCATTGAAGGGAATTGAACCCTCATCTCAACAACCACAAACCAATTCTTTAACCACCCAACCAATATTTCAACTTATAATATATTATGTCATTGCATAAATATAAATATGTATATTTCAAATCTTATGTATCATCACATTATTATTTAATTATGTAAGTTCATAATGAAATTAATTTCACATTTTAATTACATAATGATAATTGATTTAAATAAATTTTTAATTAAATATTCAAATTTAATGTTTTAAAATCCTGATTTCAGTTATAGATTAAATATTATTTGTAATTTGTAACTCAATTTAATATATTAAAGTTTTTATTTGGTTCTTATATTCAAATATTTTTTCATAATTAAGTTAAACTGATTTAATATTTTTGGGGCCATAAATTAAAATTATAATTAAAATTAAAATTTTGAATTAAATTTAATCCATATTTTTAATTCTGTATTTCTATAAAAAATTTATAATTTTCAGATTTTCAAATGTAAATATATTACATCAATTTAGAATTTTTATTTCAAAATTTTCATTGTAAACTTTTTAACTATAAACATACACATAAATATCACATGATTTAATTTTTAAAAATAAATTTAATTATCATTGATTACACCTTTATACATGTATGGATGCCATTTGTAAAAATATCGAAATAAAATATATATTTTTATAAATCCCTTAAAAATGATTCCATTTCAATTTCATATACACATGTGTTTTCATGTAATACATACATCTGACTATTGCCACCACAAAATGATTTATGAAAAACTTTTTGAATGTACATGTTAAATTATATTTTATTACGTAAAATGCCAATTATTATTTCTATTTTCGATACAACTCACAATATACAACTAGGTTATGATTACAAATACATTACTTTGATTACATATTTACACCACATGGTAAATTACACAGGTAAAATGTAAAATGACGGATATTAATTTTTCACATCATATTTTAAATAATATTACACCAAATCTTTCTAATATCACATGTCATATCATAATGTTAAATGTTACATCATCTCATAGTTATGGTTATTGATTAGTCACTTTAATAACTTTACATTTTAAACTTGAAAGTATACAAAATTGAATACATTCTCACATTATGCCAAACATTCATTCCATTAATCTATTAATTGTAATATTCACTAGATTGTAACTACACATATTGCCATGTAAACTACATAGTTACAAACATGGTTCATAGTTGTTTTTTTTGTTGTTGAAAACTATTAAATTTTGTTTAAGAAATGATTGCATAGGACATGAATTCTTTTGATGACTGTGATGGTGGAAATCATTGATAAAAGAAATAAGATGTTGACAACATCAATTGACAAAATTCAAGAAATGAACTTGGAAATCAAGAACTAACAACTCATTACAACAAAAGGTGTCCCTATATGCCAAGTGATTTCATTAGATTTTGAGTAAATTCACTAGTCCTAATGAATGGGACTTAGTGGGGAGGTAGTGAATTCATTGGTTTAGCGAATGGGGATTAATGAATTGCACCCACATTTTGTAGTAGTGGTTTGAATATTATAAGTTAAGGGATGTAAAATTCAACAACACCCAAAACAAAATAGTTTCAAAGCAATATTTATTCTCACCAATGTTATGAAGATGATGTTTGCAAAAGACAACATCAAAGGCTCTTCCAAATGGTGTACATTGATCTAATCAACAAAATAGAGGGAATGACTTAACATTAGATATGTACAAAAATTGAAAATAATTAAGTTTTTAGTTATGATTATACAAGTTCCAATTGATTAAATTGAGAATACATAATACATGATTTCACAAAATAACAACATTTAGTTTAGGATTTTGAATTTACATTTCAAATCTTGCTTGATTTAGATTATTAACATAATTTTGTCAAAAAGACAACATAATACCTGATTCAAAATAAATTTCTTCAATGTTGAAAATACATTTCAAAATTCACACTTAATTTGTTTTTTGACATTCAATGCCATTACTTTTTTTCATGCACATCAATTTGTGGCACATGTCTTGACATCTATTTCATGTTTCCCCAAAAACAAGTAACCATGTTAGGTACCATAACAACTTGCATATCTATTTTACCATGAAGATCATGAAATGGTTTTTTTTAAAGATCCCAAATATGTTTTGTATAATATATTTTCTTTTCTTATGTTTTCTAGTGAATAATTGTTCCAAAACATTATAGTCCCCTTTTCGATGCAGTGTGACAAGCTAGTTAATAAGAGGTAGCCCTTATCCTAGTAGATATGGAGGGATACCATCTTAGCATCCTTGAACAATCCAATGTGGTATTGAGTTTGATGGTACAAACTTGATTTTCAAAGGACTAGTTATGAGTCGTGCACATTTTTAGGCCCTCACATAATGGGTTTATAAGTTTAGTAATTGTGAAATGAATACCATTTACAACACCTTTAACATTAAGAAAATTACAACGACTTTTAAATCTAGTCATGACTACATCCATTTTGGATCCAAAAGGCCATGTAATCAAGTTTTAAAAAACAATGTTGATCAATGTTATGACCTTTCAAACAATAAAGGAAATAGTGGATCTACCTATAACAAATACTTCATTACATATTAAAAGGTTAACCCCTTGTGCCAAGTTATAAATTGAACATGTAACACACACTTCCATTGGGATAACAAATTGATATTTCATATTTTGCTTTTGAATTAAAGGCTTCAATTGGTTAGCAATGTCAAACAAGGTTCCTTTTGTCAATATATGAAAATTGTGAAACCATCAATCATCATATTTAGTTAATATCACTACAACAAAGGTGTCCCTATAGGCCAAATGATTTCATTGGATTTTGAGTGAATTCATTAGTTATAGTGAATGGGACCTAGTGGGGATGTAATGAATTCACCACTCTAGTGAACATGGATTAATGAACTGAACTCACATTTTGTAATGGTGAGAGGAAAATAGAAAACCATGTAGTGTTTCTTGGTTTGACCTAATGCCTAAGTTCAACAATAAGGAACTCCACATTATAAACGATTTGTGGCTGTGGAAGTCAATGAATCATGAAGTTGCAAGTTTTGTAGATCATCATTTGAAAGAAAATGAAAATATGGCAAATCACACAATGTCTCCAACATTTTGACTAGGAAGACAAAAACCCCCATCATAATTTTGCAATTGTTCACAACCATGTAAACAAATTGGATGATATAACAAACAACTTCATAAAAACCAAACATGAGCAAATGTAAAAAAAATATTGAAAACAAACCTTAAGGATGAGTTATAACATTTTCAAAGCATGATGTTTACAAAGTGAGTTGAAGATGCACCCACACAATTTGTTTGAAACACAAGATGAACATGTACATGTAAAAGATCAGAAGACATGTAAACTTCAAAAGCTTGACATTGATAATAAAGTAAAAAAACATTTTACAATAAAATGAAAAAATGAAATTTTTTACTTGGTTTAATTTTAGAAAAACAAGAATTGGTTCGTAACAATTTTAAAACCTTTAATAATACACATAAAATAATGACAAGTAATGAAAAAAGTAGAAACTTACTTGGTTGAGCTTCAACAAAATGAACATTTTTCTTGAGCTGTATATGTAGAATTGTAAAATAATAAACAAAAATAATGCTTTGGAAAAGCATACATGGATTCTAGAATGGAACATGAGGACACAATAACATTTTAAAATCTTCAAAGTCAAGCGAAAAGTTTGAAATGAAGATAGAAAGAACATGCATTGAAAGTTACAAATGCTTACTTGGTTGATCTTCAACAAAATGTGTTGAAAAGGAAGTTACAACCCTTCTAGAATCTACATCACTTTAAAAACTTGCAACACATGCAAAAATCAAAACAAAAAAAATAGAATAGACAAACAAACAAGAGGAATTTGAAAAGAGAAAAAGGCAAAAATTTGAGAAAGAAAATATGCAAAGAGGAGAGAAGAAAATTGTCTAGATGAGAAGAAAGCTTGAGAAGATTGAAGATTAGAAGAAGAGTAAGCATAATGAAAAAGAGGAAAAGGAATGGGCAAGTTGAAAAAAGATGTACCTTCAAGTTACCATGAGTGGAGATGTAGACAACGATTGTGAAAAATCTTCACAATAATTACCCAACATAGCATTGACAACAAGTGTGGATGTGCAACAACACAAAAAGAATTAAAGTTATGTTGCTTAGCCATCCATGGGTAGTTCAGCCATTAGGGTTAATTAGGGCCATTTAATTTGGTGTTAGGGCTCCTAATCCTAAACAACCTATCCCTAGGTGTGCACATACCTTTGGGGACTTAGGGTTAGGGAGAGAATTTGTAGAACCTGCCTACAGTGATGAATGCAATTTTTCCTCCATTAGTTTGTATGCATGTTTTGGAGGGACTACGTTGACTTCTGCATCTGCTCCCATTTCACCCAATTTCCATATAGGATTAGATTCTTCTATGATTAGGCAAAAGATTGAGATTAAGGCTAACGAAGGTGCAACATTTTCCTTTTGAAAATTCATTCAACATTACAACAGAGGCTCAATACTGGTTTATCTTAAAGGACAATATTGTCTTAGCTCAAATCTGTGCTCTTGGTCATGGATTTATTTTGAAGCTTCCTTGGGTACTTATGGTACAGCTTTGTGGATGAGAGGCCTCCTCTCGGATGTTTCATTTCCCAAGGCTCACTGATGAAGGTCAACTGACCATCCATCGGAAGAATATAGATGAATTTAGGGTTGGGGTGAAAGAGAGACGGGAGAGCAGTCAGGACGAGAGAGGGGAGAGAGCACAGGAGAGGGAGAGACGACACCGCTACTGGAGCATCAGCGATGGCGAACACCGCACCCGGCGCGTCCCCATCTGTCGTTGCCTGTACGTTTTTTTTGCTCTTGGCTTTTTCTCTTCTTCTGTTAACTGTACTTCTTTTCCCCTTTTCAGCTGCAATCTTTCCTCCGTTTTTATCGCATTTGTTTGTTCTTGCAGTTGTGTTTCAGCTCTCTACTTGTCCTCCAATCCTCGGTTGCAATATCGTCTGATCAATGTGGTCTTGTGAGATCTGTTGCCTTCAAACATGTTTTAAATTACGGATGTTTGGTACCCGGAAGTTATTGCTGTTTTGGAGCTCTTAATTACAGTTCGCAACCTGGCGCGGATTTTTGTATTTTTTGCAGACCTTAGATGGCTGTTGCTTGGATGGCTGCTGGCTACTGTATGCCAAATGGTTACTGCAATCACTGTGTTGCAGCCATTGAGTGACGGCGACAAGGAAGCTATAGCGGGGTATTTTGTAGCAGATGCGGATGGCTTTTATGGCAGGTGCAACTTTTATTTTCTTGTGCTTTTATTTAGGGCATTGTTGCCACCACCAGATCGGCACTTTTTTTTCTCTTGACCTATATTGTTTTGGTCTTTTTTTTCTCACCAGTGCTATCGTTGCCTGAAACTGGGTTCAAGGTCATGACTAGCTAGATATCATTACGAGGGACGAGAGTGTACCTGCCTAGTACAAGGATAATGGGGTTGGAATTGGGGTTGCAGCTTGCAAGAAACCTACCATGCTGTGAAGGCACTGGAAATTCTTGAGCGGTCAGATGTAGAGTCACAGAAGATTTGTGAAGCTGTTGTAAAATCATCCCCAATTTCTGTTGAAGATGCCTTCTATGCTGTGAAGATCACAGAAGTTCTCCAATGCCCTCAAGGAGCAGAGGTTGCTAAGGTATGTGTGCTGAGCCATGCTAGTCAAAGGGGGAGTTCCAGAGATAAGAAAACAAGGTCATGTGCTCACCATGCTTTTGGTTTTGAAGGTTGTGGTTCCCATTTTACAAGCTGGTGTGGTGAATGCAAACTCTCTTCTTGAGCTACACTATTCTGTGGGTGCATTGGCAACAATCAAGGTACTTTGACCTTTCATTGTTTGATATTTGGTCAGGTTATTCCAGTTTTGTATGTTAGGCTGGATGATGTATCATTTGTTGGCACTGAGTCTGTGGTTCTTATCAACAAGTGTCAAGTGAGAGCTTTATTCAATTCTAACCTAGAGCAGTTCTTATGGTATTTGTGTCTGTTGGTGCTCCTGGAGGGCTTTACTGAACAGATTCTAGGTTTTTGGAGCGAACTTCTATTGATGCCCATGTGAATATATGTGCTATTCTGTCAAAATTTTGTCCATATTTTTCAGCTGAGGGCTCATAGAATTTGGATAGCATATGAAGGTTTCACTGACAGCTGATCAAGAGTATGTTATTCTACAGAAGCAGGGTTGGAGTTCCAACAGTGTAGTCCACAAGGATGCACTAAGTGATGTCTTTACTTTGCTCAAGGTACTACGCTTGCTTTAAAAAAATTTCATTGACTTATATCTCCAGTCAACCACATAGCAGCTACATCTTTGCCAGCACTGGAAGAATTGATGTGACTTTTAGGCAGCCATTTGCTTTGAGGTGGAGGGTAGACCTACCTTATTTGTACACAGAAAACTAACCATTTGCAATATGATCAAGGTCTTATGAGCTATCCGCTCACAAATGATTCACTAGCTTCCTTATTAAGAGGGAGGGATCTAGACATGTGCCTTGTGGACAATGAATCTACCTTTGGATGTCTTGTACATGAAAGGTTATGAGTGCAAACATTCTTGTGTGTTTGTTTTGGTTTTATTGGAAGTTAAACAATGGTTACATCCAAAGTGTTTGTGGATTTTTATCTGCAATCTCATATTTTAGGTTTTCAGTTTCTAATCAGATGTTCTGCATCCAAGTATTCACCAGTAATCTGCTTAAATGATTTGTTCGGGTTGCAGAGTCCCCAACTACTACCCTCTCTATGCTATGGGCTTAGATGCTTGCTTTAATCGGGGTTTGTAAATGGGAAATTAAGGTTACCCTGACAAGCTTGGTGCAGCTTCAATGGGAGTGCCCGTTCAATTTTTTGATTAGCAGTGCCTCTTTGATCGGTAGCTGACTTCATAACCAAGTCTTCTTATTTCTTCTGGAAATATGACTGAAATTCAGGACATTGATTTTTATATGGTTGTTTGCCCTAAGTTTTGAGCAGATTAATGTGTACTTATCTACACCCACTGTTGGGAGTTTTTGAATTCAGTGGGGAGTAATGGCAGCTAGTCACTGCCAGTTAGGAAAGTGTTATTTTGTCTTGATTTAGCTAGAACAGACACAATGGTTACCTTCAAAGTGTTTTTGTTGAGTTCCCTTTTGCTTTCTATTATGTACAAAATATGTGTATGTGTATGGGTACATGTACATGAAAGTCAGCTAAACATTGGAAATTGTACAGCCTTGTGTTTCATTGTGTTATTTTTGCAATGTCTTTCTCAAATCTTGGTGATCAGCTTGGCTTGAAAAAATTGTGTAGGAGCATTGGCACATGAGATATAGATTTTGTAGGCTGTTTTAAGTACACTTGTTCTTGATTGGTTACAGAGCACTGTTGGGTTTAACTTCCTTCAGACATTCTGCTTTTGCTTACCAGTTACTCCTGTTTACTTATTTGACGGTCTCTGCAACAGGATATAATAGCGTGAAAACATCACCTGGTTGAGGTACTCTGTTGTGGTTACTGTACTAAAGCTCAGGGAATGAACATGTAAATCTTTCATATTGCAGGAATTGGCCAGACCGGATGGGACATGGCACTACAGCAAGTCTGATTCTGAGTCCTCTGTGAAAGCTGCTGGTTTGTTTCCACCCTTCAGTTTCCCCACAACAGCTATTGTACTTCACCTGTTCTGGCAGTCTCAAAATGTCTGCATGATTGCTTGTGTATATGCAAGTAAGCTATATGCAATTCAGAAGCAAGTTGACACATATCAAGATGTGGGCTCTGTTTTCAGGATTTGCTTTTGGAATTGCTGCCGCTGTTGCAGAGCTTACTGGCTCTGACACTCATCAAGATGTATGGCTCCACTGTTTTGAGTGTTTTCTATTGAGATGGTGGAGTATCAAGATGTACCTGATGAAGGAGATAAAAATGCCTTGTTCTCCATTTACAGCAGAATTTTATTTTAATGTGATGTAAAGAGTTGAAAAGAGTTTGGGAACCCCTGTGTGAGGGGGCTTGCAGATAGGAAGTGTGAAGACTGCTGCTATTAAGCTTTTTGGCAACCTAGAAAGCCATGGTAACTATCAATCTATGGCCATGATTGTTTTGTAATGCTAAAATCCTGTTTTGCCACATTCATTCACAAATTTCTCTGTACTTTGTCAGACTAGATTGTCCTAAGGTTTGGAAACTTCATCTGCACATAATATGTTGTTATGGATTACACTCTCTAGGCAATATCCCCCTTATTGATCCATTCCTCAATCCTGGAGGTTCCCACTCCATAACTTTTGTCTGGTTTCTTTTGTTTCATAGAAGACCTGTTTGGTTTTCCTCATTTGTGAGTTTTCACCTGCAGGGCAAGGGGTGTTTTATTTTTCTGAAAGCAAGGATGAAACAAGTCAAGGGGGAGGTGCTCTTGCAGCAACATGGGCTGTCCTTCGTGGATCTGCAGCCTTGGCTGCAGTACTCCCCGTTAACCTTAAGGTACCCACAGCAGTGGCACTCTTTCAAAAGCATAATTTTTAAGGCGTTGGTGACATAAATAAGTCACTTGTTTCTACTACATAGTTGTGCCTCTGGTGGCCTGCTGTAATTTTGGAGAGCTTTGATGGCATCCATCCTATGTGATCATATTTCTGGAAGATTGACAGGTCCTTTTGAGGGTTGATTGCTGCACATTTTGGGGGCAGGTTGAGAAGGAAAAAGTGTTTGGAATTGCCAACTTTTTGCTCCGTACAGGGCTTGCCCTCAGCCCCACTGAAGCTTTCTACCAGCTTGATTCTCTGAGTGTCTTGGAAGATTACAGGTAGAAGTTGTGATATCTCAGTCTGCATTGTGTCTAAGAATATGCAAAACTAGATGTTCACCAAGAGGATGGTAATGATAGAGTATCTCTCTATCTGCAGGATATTCTTTTGTTGGTAATTTTCTGCTTGGAATGATTCTAGGGCAGCTCTTTTTATGAATCACCAGTGATGGAGCAGCATATGAGTTCAAAGATTGGAAGAGATTCTTTTCTGCAATATATTTCTCTGCAGTGGTTTATTAGTCTAACTGTTTGTCTGCTAAATGTTCAGGCCAGCAGTCCCAATAATTGTGCAACCATCTTCCATTTTGTCACTGAATTCAAATAACAACCTTGAGGTATGCAAAAACTCTGATTCATCTTTCATGCAGTTCTATGTGTCAACTTCAGTTACTTCTGTAGCAGTCAATCTGACATTGTTGTTCTGCAAGGTGGTAACAATTTCATGCTTGAAGGTTAGGTTTCTGTGCACATTTTTTCCTCCCAAGGTAATTTGATTGGAACTAAATTTTGATGTGAGCTGTCAAACATCTCTGGCAGATATACCTCAAAGAATATATGTATACATAGATGTACGTTCTGTACCTGGCTTGGTGGTTATGTAGGTTGCAGTGACAACAGTGTTGGGAAAACCAGTTCCACAAGTTGAAGTGGCTCTTGTTTCTGCTCACCACATTGGTGCTGATTCTCCCCCTGTTTGGTCTTCTCAGGTATTTCTTGTCTTGCTAGTAATGCATCCATGTGTGATCCACTCTTCTTAGAAATGGCATTAGGAGTAGAGTCAAACAAACTCGGGTTGAGAATACTCCTATATGCATGAGAAGCACAGTGGTTTGCTGTCATCCATTTGTCGTATCTCCTTACATCTTATAGAAATTGTATTGGCAATGACATGGGTTAGGTGGTACTGATGTCTCCTCACATTTATCACATGCATTCCCCTTTTTGACTCAGAAATATTGAGAATCTGTGGTTGTTGCCACATCTAATTGTCAAGTTGTCTTCGAAGCACTTGGATTCTGAGTTATCTAGGATGTTTTCTTCACAGATTCTCCTTTTATGTGGGTTTTGATTCAGAACTTTAATTACATTGAGGATAGTGGAAAGTATGGCTTTGATTTTTTGTCAGCCATAAGCGGTTTGGGCAAGTACAAGTTGAGACTGGAGGTATGTTATATCACAAACGATGGAAGGATTTCATCCATTTCAAGGATGATGATAGAGGTTGTCTTTGTGGTTCTCTGGTCCTGTTCTGCTTATCAGATGATTTTGAACAGAGGCAATTTTCTTCCCAGCAATGGACAAAGTTCTGGTAATCTGTTTGTGATGGTGGATGGAGAATTTGTGTAACACAGTAAAAGTTTGAATAAGCGGATTGTGCAGGTGAAGCCAAAGGAGCATTCGAGTTACACATCTGGTGGCCTTGTCACATCTAGTGTCACTGTTGTTTCAGCCATCACTGTTTCCAATGTCCAGCTAGCTGTTCTTGACAGTGATTCTGGCATTCCTGACTTTTCAGCTGTGTGAGTCACAAACATATGTCTTTCTACTGTAGGGCTTCTTTCCATGTCAAGAAATTGCTGGATCATTGTGTTATGGTGAAGAATCAACTTTTGTGATGGTTGTGAAGACTTGTGCTCAACAAGTATATGCACACTTCAAAAGCATTGGCCTGTATGCATCAGCCATTGGAATGGTGGTGACATGAAGAGCTGCTTTCATTTCTGCAGTCAGAGGAAAACAACATCAAATAGCTCATTTATGTTGCAGATATAGCCATTTGTAGTGTAATCTGTGAACCATCAACGGAATGCATGGACTTTTGTAGGAATATAAGAAGCTTCTTATTTGACACCCTAATTATCAAGTCCATTGGATACATTCCATGAGTAATAAGTGATGAACACACAGAAATCCTCCAGCTGGTTCCTTTTTTGTGACATTTTGGCTTGTGAGAAGTGCAGGTTAGACTTTGAAAAGCAGGAGAAAACTTCTTTGTCTGCAAATCATCTACAGAAGCTACGTCTGTCATTTGAGCTTACATCTCCTTCAGGGAGCTCTTTCAAACCACAACAGGTTTTTCTCTATTTGGAGAATTTTGGCTTTTCCTTCAAGAGCTTTCAGTTGTACCAGTTTTCAATGTTGTATCATGTAATTGTTTATGGAGGAAACTTATGTTTGTTGTGGGCAGGTCTTCTTGAAACTAGTGCATGAGACCCATGTGGAGCATCTTTATCTTGTCAAATCTTCTGGAAAGGGCTTTGAACTCACTCTGGTATGTCTTACACCTCTTGTAAAACCTCCAAAATTGCAAAGTTGAGTTCAGAGTTAGGTTACTGGAATATTATAAGCTTATTTGTCAATGTGTCAGCTGGATAGTAGCTTTGTAGTTATGAGGCCACCTCTGGTTACGAGTGGCACAATCTGTATCATAGTTGCAGAACCTGGAGATTTCAGTCTCTAAATTGTGTCCAGCTGACCTGGTATGCACCCAAGGATGTATGTGACAACCCGTGCATTTTGGGACATATAATGAAGTTATGTTGTGCAATTGCTGCAGGACTTCCTAGGGCTTGTTGAGAAGCTGCAATATCTGTCTGGAACATATAGTGTTGTGCTTATTGTGGGCGATGAGACAATGGTACTCACACACTTCTTTCATGTGTTTGCATACGCATTTTTCTACACATATCTTTGATAAGCTTTAAGAAGTTTATTGATGCTTCTGATTTCTGGTTTTTTCTTCTTTAGTTCGTATCGGGTGTATGGTGGTTGACTTATGGATTCACCTGAATCCAAAGGACCTCTGCAATGTATTCAAAGAGAGTTCACTGTGCAGGTTTTCTGAAAATGTGAATGGTCACAAGTTAGTCATTCACAATGAAGATATCACAGTGCAGAACTCCAGGGTACTAATTTCTACTTTTTCATCTGGTTCATTGGCTGCTCTGAGTTCTTATTGAGTTCATCTTTGAACAGGAAAATTCTTTTGTGTGGACTTTGGCAAGCTTAGATTTGGACTTGCCAGAAGCTCCTGAAGGCACAGCCCCACCACCTACAGTACCAGTGGAAGTGAATGCTCGGTTTGCTCCTAAGCCTGAAATAGCCCACATCTTCCGACAGCCTGAGAAGAGGCCTCCAATACTCCTCTCCAATGTCTTTCTTGGCCTCACACTTCTTCCTCTCATTGGCTTTTTTGTTGGGGTAAGTGTACATTAAAATCGACAGCTGGGAACTAGTAACATATCTTGATGTCTCTACATAAAATCCTGTTCTTCCAACTGAACATCTATGTGGATGATTGACTCAACAACTCATCCTGTGGTCTGCTTACCTGAACAGCTTCGATACTTGGGTGCCAATATCAAGCTTTTCCCAACAACAGGGCTACTAGGGGTTGCAGCATTTTCCTTCCATGGTGCAATTGCCAGCATTTTATTACTCTACTTCTTGTTTTGGCTAAAAGTAAGTCTGCCCTCTCGAACGCTGGTAACCGGTCACCTTTGGTTTTCAGTTGGGTCCCTGAAAGTAATTAGGACTATACATAAACTCTCAAACTGGGACAAGTCACAAATGTTTTTGATGTATAGGTTTGGTAGCCTACTGTTGCAATGTAGGACATGTTGGCGTGTGTGCACTGTCATTGGACTTCATGACCAGTGTTGCAGTATTTCCTATGCTGACTGGCTTCTGTCTGCAGTTGGACTTGTTCACTACGCTGAAAGTACTTGGATTCCTGGTGCTCCTCACACTCGTTCCCGGGCATTCTATCCTATCTTACTTGGCTGATTTGTCAACAAAGCAAAAGGCATCTTAGTTGCTTCTGCATCTGGGGTCTGCTCCACAGCTTCCTGTCCTTCGGATTCTACAAAATGGCTACATGTTGGTTGCACAGGAATGAAGGAATCAGTAAGGTCATGAGTACTCTTATACTCCCATGTCTATGGCTTTAGTCCTTGGGTGGCAGTATGTGTGTATTGACATACTGCTTTTTTGTAGTCACTAGAGTTATGGCCACAATTGAGATCAATTTCGGCTCTTAAACTCTCCTTGCAGTTAACAAAAGAGGTTAGGGCTTTGTGGGTGAAACAAACAGTGGAACCTTTTTTCACCCCTTATTGTCATTAGGGATCATTGGAGTCTTTGTAAAGTTTGAAGTCTGCATGTGGTTGCTGCTTTTGATTTCACCACTATTTTCTTGATTTTAGAAGCAATGTTAGCAAGCATGTAGACTCTATATGTTTGTACCATGTAATTTCTATTTAACTAATGGCTTAGAGGTGTGGCCTCCGTATCTATATCAATAAGAATTGGCCAAAAGAGAAAGACACAGGAAATAGGGAAAGAGAGTAGGGAAGAGAAGAGGGAAAAATTGATATAAAACTTCATGAAGAAACTGTTTTTCCTTGAATTCTTGCTCTAACATTGAGATGTCTCTATTCACCAGGTGTTCCTTCCTCTTCCACATTTACTCAGAAAAAGTGAGTAATTGAAAGATGTTCTTGATCTCTGCATTAAGATTAACATGAGCCCTTGAAGCCTGACCCACATGGCCTTGCCAATGAGAATGCTGGATTTCTACTAAGCATGAAGTGTCTTGTACCTGAGATGAGTAGAGAAGAAAAAAAAATGTCCTATTTGGAAGAGCTACTCAGAAATAGGTTTAGATAAGAGTTGTTTGGGCAGAGAAAGGAGAGATATATGTGTAACATATATTTGTCAGAGAAAAAAGAAATCTGAGGAAAGAAATTGGTGAAAATTTACCTACATATACCACTGACAGTAGCAGCATTACAACGTGCCATTGGTCAAGGCATTAGCTTTGCTTGGTAACTGTACATGTTACACATTAGTATTTGAAGCAAACGTAGTGCCCCAAGTATGCAATAGTGGTAAGCTTGAAGGATATACTCATGGTGGAGGAGTGCCAATCTATGTTGGCATCTTTGTTTTGCTTATGGGCTAGGGCTTCCTTGTTGGGCAAATGCAAAATAAGATGAAAAGTCACCCTCACAACCTTCTTGCAGTTTAGCTTGAATGGGGATACTATTGACCCGTTTTATTAGTATGTATCTTCAGTGCTGCTTGATTTCATGAGTAAGTCTTCACAAAATGCCAAATTGTTTATTGCACAAGACAAGAAATAGAGTAATAGAATGCTATTTTATGAAATTTGGTTTGTTCTTGTCTTTGGAAGCAATTGCCAGCATTTTATTACTCTATTTCTTGTTTAACATTTCACTTCTTAATTGTCACAAACTTTTCAAGAATTCCATGTGTCTGCCCATCATAAAAATATATGAAACTAGTTCTAAACATTTGGGACCATCCATATTCATTGTTATGATTTCATAACCTGCATAACAAATAATCTTGTCAACACTCACAACTAGTAAGGGCGACTTTAGACAAGGGCCCAAGGTCTGGGGACCAATGAATTCAAGCAATCTTATTGGTTGAAAGCTTTAAATTGGTCCCAAGGCCTTTAGACGAGGGTCCAAGACCAAAAAGTGGCAAATTGAGGCTAAACCTACATGGCACCTGTTTTGGAAGGAAAATAAGTTGGTTGGGACCAAAACACAGTGCTAAAAGGAGAGCTCCTGATTTGGAGAACCAAGAATCAGGCTAGGGACCAAGGTAGTGTCCAACTCAAGGATTCAATTTGCCTCAAATCAGTCCAAATTGGTTCCTAGGAAATTGGACCCTGGCCTAAGTCATCTTGTGAACATGAAACTGGAATTGTTGACCTGGATCCAGGTTTTTAGACCAATTGGATGTATGGAGTTTCACCATTTAGTTTGTTCATCATTAAATCAAACATTCAAGGCTTTTTGTTTCCCCTGTTATTGTTTCTTTATTAATTTCTCATGGCATTTGCAAATCTTTACTGTTGATGTTGATGAAATGAAGTACTTGGTTACATGGTAATGGTGCAGGCTACACATGTTTATACTTGTTTACTTTTAATATTGTGAAAACTTTTGAGTTAAGGTTGTTGAGTAATTTTTATAGTATGGGGAAAGGCAAACGTAACATTTATAACATGCTTATCTCACTTCGTACAACCCTAAATTTTCAGTCAATTTAGGGAACTCTTGGCTTGGTGTCAAGTGTCAACACTATTAGGGTTCAAGGAACGAGGGTTAATTCTGCTATTGGATTTGAGATTTACAGGAAACTCCACATTTCCAATTAATGGACTACAAAAATCAGTTTGAGCTTTGGTTCAGGGTCTCATAACTAGAACTAGAACTTGAGTTTGAACCCACAAATGTGGGTATATTCCCCAGACTTTTTTGGATCAAAGTAGCACAATTGAAGATTTCCACACATGTGGCTTACTACTTACCAAAAGTATGACATGGCTTTCATCTGTAAGCCACAAGTCGCCACCCAACGTGAACTTGACCACTTGGTGGGGGAGGGCGGCCAGCAAGAACTTAGAAGCTTGAGATGTGTTGGTGAACTAATGGAAGGGCGATGGAAGATAACAAAAGATATCTAAAGAAGGTGAATCAATGGACTTGTGTTTACAGAGTACAGTCAAACCCAGTACAATGTGGAGCTTTCATTACCTATGCTCACCTTGGATTTGAGTTTTAGAAGGGCCCAGCATTTTGCACTTGCATTAGTAGTTAAACTTGTTGGATAGTGCTATGGTGAGCAAATGTAACATCTGGCATTGGGGGTTGCTTTTCTACTATGTGGGTCTTGTAAGAATCTCCAGATTTTTCCAGACTCAAAAGATCTTGAGTTCTACAGAAGGTTCTGCAGCCATTTCTAACCCTAATAAGAGCAACGAGGTGAAACCAGGAAATATGAACCACACAAAACGGAAGCGCTTGGGCTTTCAGCTTTCCATAAGCAAGAATGTATTTCTTTCTTCACTGCAGGCTACAGTCATAAAATGACAATTAGGTATCGTTAAGTGTTGGTTCGACCTTATATCTCAGTAATATTGCATAGGGCAGAGGCTTTGTGAAGTGGACTAGGGTAGATGGGCTGATGACCATACACTTAGTGTATTAGAAAGCTTAAATTTTTTGGATGGTCCTCTATTGCTTGTGGAGTTCAAAGAGCTATCATCGACCTCCACCAGTATCCATGAAAAGCAATGAAAGAAGACAAGAAATGAGGGGATACAAGGTCTTGAAGTCAGGAGGCTCAGTGTTTGGTTGTAGGCCTGTTAAAACAATTTATGATTTGGAGCTTCAAATTCTTGAATATTTCTTAATTGCCTTTGAAGTTCAAAAAGATTTTGTAGAGCTCTAGTTGAAACCACTGCCATCCGAAAGCTTGGTATAATAGGGTGAAATAACCTACTGCAATGAACTGTGCACAGAGAATGTAGATCCAACTAGTGTATGGGCTAGGCCTAGTAGGGTTTTTGTACGGGGTCCTCTACAGAGCGAATAGCAGAAGGGAAGGGTCCCTATCTGCTCTACATTTATCTGCAACTGACCTAGGCTGTTGCTCACGATCTGACCCAGATCCTGGCTGATAACCCAATAGATTGTCAATATCCAGCTAACACTGATAAGATTCAATTCATGAAGCTTCCAAAACGGTGAAAATCTGTCTCACTTTATAAAAAGATTAATGTCACGAATGTCAAGGAGAGGGGCCACTTGTCAGCTCAAGCCTTTCTTAAGGCACCCTGAAAGATTGGTAACTGCCCAAAGCATGCCCCAGGCACTTTTGGAAGAAGCAAAGAACCTCTCTGTACACTACTGTGCATACATCTAGAAAAAAGAGCGGCGAGAAAGCCAAATTTTGTGAATCAGCAAGAAACAAACCTTTATGTACTATGGAATGATCAAGTCCTTGCCCATTATCTTGAGCAGGGTACTGGATTGAGCCCACTAGGGTGAGCTAGTGACACATGTCCAAGGCACTATTGGAAGAAGCAAAGAACCTTTCTAGACACTATTGTGCACACATTTACACAAAAGAGTGGCTAGAAAGCCAAATTTCGTGAATCTACAAGAACAAATCTGCACATATTATGGAATGGCCTCACCCATGCCCATTATGATGGGTAAGTGCCAGTGAGCCCATTAGGATGAACTAGGTGACACACCCAACATCATTGGGGGAGGGGTGAGGCCAATCCATGACATTAAGGTCTGGGGTGGCAAACCATTTGGAAAAAGAGTTATGTTCAAGAAACACAGTTTGCTCACTATTACACATTTATCATCATCATCAGAAAAATATGTCTTATAGTGTGGTTGAGAAAATGACATAATCTGCCACCCCAGACCTTGATGTACTTATTCATTATGTTACAATTGCGACTGTCAGGTTGATAGTAACTGTGAATATATTTATGAATCCACTGTGGTGGTAATTTATCTTTGAAATGCCTCCTACGCTGTTAATGATTACAATTGAAAGCACTCATATGCAAAAAAAACTGTCCTCACATCAGGTTTCTTGCTAGGGACCTCTGTACTGACCATGTAATGTGCCTCCACACCAGTGTTGTACATGTAAGTGTCAATAGTATGTACATATAGCATGTAAATCTCATGTAAGTGTAAATCATTTACATTCACATGTTTGAACCTTTTACACTTACAAGATACTAGTGTTAATATTTGTCAAGTACATTTACATAATCTCATATAAACGTTTTTGGACATTTACATGAGATTGTGTACATGTATATTATATATCTTTAATAGCCATGCTTTCTTATAAATCCATATTAATTAGTTGTGAGTGCATGTATTGATGGTTATTACATTATGGGATTGACAATTACACAAAGTGTAATTCCCAAACCCTCTACATGCATAACACTACTCCATGCTTAAAGATGGTGTTCACGTACAGTAGGGGAAAAACAACCATATTTGTAGGGTAATGCCCTCAGAGTGGGGCATTCCTGAAATAATCACCCCTTGGTTACTTCGAAACACCCCACTCCAAGGGTGTCATCCTGAGTAAAACATAAAGAGAAAACAAAAAATCATTTTTTCTCATGATACTCAGCAGGTATCCACACCAAATCACAAAAAAACATGGAAAAGAGGTGTGGCATTTCAAAATGTCCAAGATCTTTTGAAGTGCGTTTTGCAGAGGACAGTGGCTTGAATAGTGCCCTCCAGATACACTACAAAAATTCTGGCATTGCTTGACATGAGAAAAAAGACTGGGAAAAAAGAAGTAGCTGATAGGGATTGGTGAACTCTGGTTAGAGTTGTCATCCAGAAGGTTTCCATTTGTGGTAGATGCCTGAAACAATTTTCAGGTGTAGGAGAAGGTTTTGTAATTGATACTTTTCGAATTTAAGGTACCGTCCTGAGGCCGGTAGGTGAAGGGGAGGGGTCGAAAATCGGAAAGGTACCAGTTACAAAACCTTCTCCTACATGAAATCCAGCTCAATTTTTCTTTCCATTTCTTTCTGGCTTTTTTTTCCTTTACGTCCTTATCCTAATCAAAGATAGGAGTGGATCTCCTGAGACACCTCAATGCGATATTATGACAATGGAATGGATCTCCCAAGGCGATACGACGACACTGACAGGCTACATGGGGCCATCTTTATTGAAGAGGAGTAACAAATCGATGATGAAAAACAACACCAAAAGATGAAATCAAAAACTATACCTTCCAGATTTCGAAAGGACCAGTGACAGGCTGTACTGTACCGTATGAAATCCGGAAGGTACAGTGAGAAATTCGAGCTGGCAAGGGACCTAAAAATATACGAAAAATTGAGCTGGACTTTACAGCTACCAACTGCCACATTGTTGTCCACAACATCAGTAGGCGTCCAAAATTGAGTAAAGAGGATGGCAGAATTCCACTTTGACTAAGAAAATAGCGGGGGGCGACCGTTCCGTTTTCCTTGCGGTCTGACTCTCCAGGTGAATGGGCCATGAGATGGCATTCCAGGGAGTTCCCCTGACGTTTATTGACTTTTACCTTCATTCCTCCCTTTATATATCCCAAGGAACATGACCCCTGGTGGGCAATTCTACCAGGCTCATCGTGAGCATGCTCTGATGGCCTAGTGCTGGGTGAGCTTGGTGACCACAATCCTGACAGAATCAGGCATCTGGGGTCTTTTTTCTGATGTCCAAAGCAGATTGTACAGTAGCTATTCACAAAAGCTGGAGGTATAGCAAATTTGAGCCAGGCCAAATTACATAATGCTTCTTAGTTCTTTGGTCCTTTAAATTCAACTAATTGGTTCCCAGTGTTGGGCAGGTATTTGATTTTGCTAATAACCACCAGTTGTGAGTTTTTTAATATTTAAGAAACTAGAGAACAGTTGGTTCTGGTTATTGGGAAACAAATCAGAATCAAAGAACAGCTGGTTGAGGTTGTTTCAAAAACCACAAAGAATCCTGTGGTTTTCATGATAGCCTGTTATTTGACTTTTTCAAAAACATTGAGAACCATGATCATTTAGCAAGAGTGCTTCTTTGATTGGTTGGGAATTATGGTTATCAATCCTAAAAGCCACCCTGATAACCTAGGGGTCTATTCTTGTTTTTGATAACCAACCAACTTTGGTTGTTATCTTAACATCACCTTGCTCATAAATAGTGTGATCACCATTTGATATGGATGTTGTAACTTTTCAATAATGATATATGATAGATTAATTAGGCACTAACATTTGGTGTGATTCTAGTCTAATCCTTAGATCATTGGAATACATATGATGAAACCTTCACAAGCTCCATTAGAGAAAATATCTAACAAAGGGGGGAAAGGAAGAACAAAGAGAGCAGGTCCCAAGTCAGAGCCAGAAATGCCCACCCAAAATGGGACACAAAGAGACAAAGGAAGAAATTATGTTCCAAAGCCCTAACCGGTTGCAAGAAACATATTATAAAAAGAAAGGGAAGGGAAACCTGAAAAAGCAATAAGCTTAGAAAAATCCTTACTTGCAACATTGACACACCTTAAAATAAAAGTGACTTGCACTTTTTGCAAAGTTATTAACACCTTATGTCTATAGAAAACTCATAGAATCGTAAAAAAAAGGGTCACCAATGCCCTTTGCAAATCATGCCACGTTAGCACATCAATTTTAAAAATCATCTCTTTATTGATGTAAAAAATAAATAAAAATTATGATTAAAAAAATGCATTCATCGAATGTTGATGAATTTACTCATATATTATTGACAATGATCACATCAACCGATAACACAACATTAACTCATCAGCAAAAAGACTCAAAAAAAAAAACATGAAATACATATGGATTGATGTAGCATCAACTCTAAATCCTTTTATTGAGAAAACGAGTGCAAAATGGTGTAAACATAGTTAGAGACCAAAATGTCCTCGATATGAGAGGATCTCCACCCACAACCTCAATTTGGGCCTCAACCAGAATTTTTCACATCTAAAATATCTAATGTCCTCCCCCTAAACAACCATAAACAAAAAAAACTAAATAATAAAATAGAGTGAAAGACAATTTAAATGTCACGATCGAAGCCAATCAATATGATTGACCAATAGAAATAGCAAACAATAATCATTTCTTTTGTACAGTGCTCTTCCAAAGTTATGCAATATGTACCTTTTTAAAAGCCCAAAACAGTTTTTTAATGAATCTGTTGTACTTCATCCAATATTTCCAATTCAGAATGTTCTACAGTTGCAGCTAAACTGGCTAAGTGTAAACTGGCTAAGTGAACCCAAAACGAAAATACTGGGCTTGATCACTTGCAGGAAAGCTCATGTCCATGCAAATATCATATCATCACCTAGCATTCAACTTACTAGGTGGGGGATAGGGCAGAAACAACTGCCAGTATTATCAAAATGGTTTTCAGTCGCACGTAGATCCTGGTTCTGGATGCCTGAACATCTTAAGGCACATACAGAGTCGGCCAGAGTCATTTTACAACCCCGTCCCCCCCACAGATTTTTAGGTGCAAGGTGGCACATATCCAATCGGCGTCATAATCACCTGGAAAGTATAATGCATGTTTCCTGAAGCTAGCTGTCTGAAAGGAAGACACGTGAGGGCCCAGTCATTGGGCGCACCGCAAACTCTTCCCTCTCATGCGACAATACGGGAGAATCGGTCTTACCTCGGGCGTCGCCTTGTTGGACAACCGTCGGGCCCCCGGGTGTGGAATGGGCGTTCAACAGCCGTAGTGAATTTGTATATCCTGAGATGATTCATCCGGGTGCAAGGAACTTCACTCTGAATGAATGGTTTCTTTTGATCTGAAATATTCTGCACTTGAGAGGGATTTTTTAGGGGGCAAATCGAGAGCCTTGGAATATTTTTTATTCATCTGTTCAATTTTGAAGCTTTTTTTTAAGCTGATCACATTGAGAGTGTAGATCTGCAACTTGCAGGGCGTGGAAAAGAGAAGTTCATCGGAGCTTGCAAACTGTAAATTAGAGCTGGCTGGCTGCAGGACGGACAGGTCTGTCGAGCAAGCTTCACGTTGGTCACCTTAGTTGATCACAAATTGCTGCTGCTCACTTGTGGAAGTGTTGTGGATCCTAGCTATTGCAAGCGGTACGTATGTTTGCAGCAGGTGCCCGAATTTTCTGTTAATCACTGAGTCGTGTAGCGACATCATCAGAACTTTGTTCAAAGAGAGGTTCTAGTTGCAAACTGCAGTTTGTAAAATTGGCCTAGTTATTTAACAGCAAGTAGATTCCGTATTAAGCTGTAGCAACTTTCGAATAAATTAGTTTCTTTTTTGGGGTCTTCGGTGGCCCAAGCTGATCGGCACATGGACCTTAGGAGATGAAGTAGTATTTTTGAAGTAATTTATCTTTTGGGCCCTTTTTGTGACATCCTTGTGGATTCCCTAAAAAGTAGCCATGTGATCGTGAAGCGATGTTGAACCCTTTTGTTGCAGAATCCTATGATGTTGCAGGAGTAAAGTACTGTAGGGATCAGCTTAAGTTTCCGCCCTTTCGTGGAAGTTTGTGGCCCGAGTGCATGAGATGTTTTTATGAGAATCTCTTTTTCGCAGAGATTATATATATATATATATATATATATATTCTGAACCTTTTGAGACATCAAGAGAAACTTGTAAACTGAAACAAGAATATAGTAGACAAGGTATGTTTTTGGCCCTTTCGTGGAGCGTTTGGTGACTGCAGAGAAGTCCCCTGAGCTCCTCACTCATGAAATAATAACAGCTTTTATGTTCTCTACATCTGTCAAAGCGGCACAGTCATTTGAAGAGAGTTTCTGGCTCTTTTCGGAAAACGTAGTTCGAGCAGATGGTTTCAAGGAGTAGCTCGAGTTGGAATACTCAAACTAACTGGGCCTTTTCTCGAGCTCCTTGAGTCCAGTCCCTTGCAGGTGGTCCTAAAAAGTCGTGATCTTGATCGAAATTAACTTAGTCTTTGTTTCTTCAGTCGAGCTTAGATACTGATACTCGATATTTATGCTAGAAAAGGCATTTGAAGCGATCTTGGTCCTATACATGGCTTCATTGAAATTCGGTGCGGCCACCATGTATGATCTTCTCGTGCAGTCGTCATCTGATGTTTCTTTTTTGTGGATTCAGGGGTCCGTGCGCCAGACAATCGTTGAAGTACCAGGACCCGATACTCATTTGAGATTTAAACTGGAGCAAATGGACTCCAACGTTTTGAGTCGATCCCCACACGAGATTAACGAAGCTCCTCGTGACGGCATGGAGGTAATTCAGACCTTGGAGCTTGAACAACCTGCTGTAGAGCAGGATATACCCTTAACAATTGATGCGTCGACACCGAAGTCATGCTCATCTTCTCCTATTCCCGCGCCAACTACTGTGAATCAGGAGCCGCAAAATATTGCCCAACTTTTAATGAAGAAGTTATCTGGATTGTGCGTGCCTGAGGTCAAACAACCGCCGAGTGACATATTTGTGCCATCTCTTGCAGACGAGATGTCTGGATGTAGTCAGTGTGAAGAATCTGAAGACAGTCATGACGACTTGGACATTTGTAGTAGTACTACATCATCAGATGAGACTAATCAACTTGAAGGGAATTCAGAACCCGGCTTTCAACCGCCGATGCTGCCGGTATTTATCTTCTTGCACTTACATCGAGGCATCATCTGTCTGTGCGAGTCCTCGCTGTTACAATTTTGGACATCGTCTGGTGACATTTGACCCTCTCATATATGTGCAATTAAGCTTCTTGACTATTGGAAATAGTTGTCAACTCTCCATCGGCCTATTTCTCACGTGGTCTCTTAATGTGCGTCATGTACTCCAGGATCTTCACTTGCATGTGCCGTTGGAGACTGACGATGACATCGCGAGGGTGAGGAGGGCTTTGACGATCAAAGGTACGCAGCTACAATCAATATTCCAGCAGAATTTTTTTGTTGTTTCAATACTGTCGATGACAGCTTGAACATGTTACAATATTAGTCCAGGACTCCAGGCTCGATCAATCTCGTAAGATGTTTGATAACAGATTCAAGTTGTGCAATTTTCCTTCATTCCTGACAGCTTCATGGGCTCCGCGTGGGCTCATGAAACGATGCAGAACTGCAAGTGATTTCAGTCTGCGTAGCATAATATGCCTTAACTGCGATGGTTCATTCTATAATAAAAATTCAGTTGAGATTTCAGGAGAAGACTCGGTACTACTTGAATCTCTAAAGGACCTCAAGCTGAATCCTCCTCTATCTTACATGCACAACAAACTGCGTTGGCATTTCCTGTAGGGAGAAGAGTGGAAACCTCTGACGAATTAAAGTTAAAATTAACGAAACATGCGGAAAGTTCTCCAAGGGAATCGTGGGACCAATGTGTTCCGATAATTTTCTTGGATATCCAAATAGTGTAATTTTTTATTCTAATTTTCCCATTGTCAAGCAAACCATTTCATTTTTGCGTAAGGGAACTTTCAAGTTCTTCTTGATGTTCCCAGAGCGAATCCAAAAAAGTTTCTTCTGATATATTGTCAGACAAATCTCTGAAGTGGTGCTGAATCTCTAAAGAACGTCACTTGCTGAGTCCTCCATCTTACGTGTATTGATCGACTAGTACAACAATACGGGCAAGATATAATGACCAAGAGAATTAAGTACATAGCTGCAGCCAGCTTGTTTTGTTTCACGTTTGAACCAAACATTCAGCTTCTAGATACATCGTGTTGTGTCAATCTAGAAAAAAAACATATTTGAGATATAATATTTGAAAGCTGCGAGCAGGTGTGCTAGAAATTTCCTGCGATTTGCAGAGGCAAATGGTAACAGTTTCCGGAAACGTCTCACCCAGAAGGTTGCTGAAGAAGGTGAAGAAGGTGAAACCAAACTCCCGCATTCTTTCCACTACTACTAGCGCAGGCCAGCTTGGAACATCGACGATCTCCAATATGATGTGGAATGCGCCTCCTCTTCCGGCACTGAATAACGGGTATAACAACTCTCATGCGGATTTCGAATATTATCAAGCTTCATCTCAGGAGCCCATGTTCGTAGCCCCACGTCCCAGGCCGAGCTATGAATCCTATACTTTCCGCAATCGTCCCAGTAGTCCATATCTGCGCAATTACAGCCCATCTGACATGAGCCCTCCCAGTAGCCCTCCCTACGAAGATTATTCTTGGAGCTCGTCAAATTATTATCACACTACTGGTTCCAGATCATACGCGCCAACTTCAAGTGCAGCCAATTACTACTCCTTGCGGCAGCCTGGTGGGATTTTTCACGATTATTATTACGACTAGATCCATATGGGGGTGTCAATGCAACCTAAGGTCGGTCACTTTTTGAATTTGCTGTGTCAATACAAGTTAAGGTGGGTCGCTTTTCGAGAATATGACTGAATTTTATTCAGATGTCTATGCAAGTTAAGGTGACACGTTATGAATTTGTATCAATGCAAGCAAAGAGACTCATTTTCTGAATTTGTCGAATTTTGTTAAAATGTCAATGCACGCTAAGGTGGCTCACATTTTGAATTTGCTGAATTTTTGTTCCTATTAGTAGTTCATGTTCAACTCTTGACAAAAATTTGAAGTTAGAAATTATCACTGATCAAATAATGTACAAATTGAGATTCACGTGTATGCTGGATAATACTAATTGCACAAGAGTCACTCTCTCGCCCATTGACTAGCACTTCAGTAGGGTTTCAAGTGTAGAAATTGATCAAGTTTTAAATTAACGGTTCTTAGGATTGATTTTCCGTTTCATCTTTCCAATTGATGGGACTTAGAAGAGCATGTTCACTGGCAGCAGTACAAGAACATCCACACAATTTCTTTTACGTGAAGTATAGCCTTTTACCAGTGTGAGTTGCTGAGTTTGGACTTGTAAATATGCACAAGAAATAATGATCTTTCAATTTCAAAAGGTTAAGAAAAAGGAAGTGATTGGATTATGATTAGTTCGCCATAGTGATTGGTCAATGATTGGCATCTTTGGTTTTTTTTAGAGTGATCACAAAATATTGTCCATGCATGTTCATTGTTAAATTTAGTATAAAACTTTCAAATGGATTGATATAAATTATGTGAATTTTGACACCTAAATTGAGAATATGGAAATTTTTATATATAAAAACAAAATGCAAAAATATAAGTTTGATATTTTTTCTACATGGTATTCAACTAGTATTTAAATTTATCAAATATCAACATAATTTTTGAAATATCTCAATTTTAAATGTAAATTTCATGAGTTGAATACTAAACTCTTTAAATACCTGTCCATTTTTGGTCCACCCTAGTGAACCAAGAAACGACATGATCTCTCACTTTGTACTAATCAATATTTGATGCAAATAAATGAGGATGTCCATACAAAACAATCAACACTTCATGGTGGATGTCGTCAACACTAGTAGAGGTCCAAATAGGGGGTTTGGGTGGAGATGCAAGCATATGTCATGGTCAATTTTTTATATTAAAGCTTAACATCCATTTTGTTAGAAAATTAGAATCAATGGAGTATAGGTAGTATCACTGGATTGAGAACCATTTTGGTAGAAAAGTAGAATTAGTGCAGTAGATGGAGCATTACTGATTGGAACGCCTGAAAAGATTCCAGCATGCTTGTGTTAGATATGCTCATTGCTTATGTGTAATCTACCTAGCTAGTGAACATCTACAAAGGGGTTTTCATTTTGTAACTTATGAGTCAAAATTTAGAATTTAAACGGTGGATAAATATTATCACTCAATGTGAGCGATCTGAATAACACAAAAATGAACATATAACATCTACCAAGCAGGCTTCCCTCCTGGAGTTATGTCCAGAGATTAAATGGACCTGCATCTTGTACTGCAATAGCAGTACCAATTATGTACACAGTTCAGATTTCCAAAACACTCTCTTACCATTAAACTGATAGGATCATAATCATCAGTTTATTAGCAGATATCGGTGTGGCAAAAACTAATGAATTTTCTTCCTTCACTGGGCGCTGTCTGCTGGGTCTTCTCCAGTGTTAGGTGGATATCAGAATTTGTCCCGGTTCCTTGATGGTTCTCTACCAATTAAGGGTATACACAACCAGGACATCACAATGTGAGATAACTTGAAACACCTGGCTTCATAGAAGTGTCAAATATCTGGAAGAATATCTGGAACATTATCAAAAGGGGTTTGTATATCCTTGCACTGCTTGGGAAGCTTGAAACATGACAAAATCAGTTCAATTATGACACGTAAGGTAGAATAGGTTCACCCTTCACCTTTTCAAGGAACAACCCTTCAAGTGGCAGAAGGGAACATTGATGCTTGGAAGTGGAGTGGCAACCCTTCAAGTGGTGGTGGCTATGGTATGGCCTCTTGTAGCACTCATCCTCAAGTCTGAAATTTTATTTTGCTCAATCTTGTGAAATGTGTGTATGAAGTATGAAATTGTTTGTCTATTGTGTGAAACGAATATGGTGCTTTGGGTTTGCATTATAGTCTAGCCTCCTACATCAATGGTGGTTGCTATCCATTATTGAGCTATGGTTTCTTCAAGTGATGGTTTGCCAAGTTTGCATGACCAAATTTCTAGTTTATCTCCTCCACCTCATGATATTTTAGATTCTACAAGTAATAGTGAATACATGGTATCTAGAATTGAAGGGCAAGTAGATCTTGGTGTGCCATCATATAGTCAAGATACAAGACAAGAAATGTTACAAGTCCAACTACATGTTTAGTTTACTCTAGAAGCTTGATATATTATGATTATAATATGCTCAATTTGAGAGTACATAAATATCTTTTAAGTCTCCATTAACTTGAAATTTTTTTTAAATCAATTTTCATTTACTTGCAACCCAATTCGCATTACAAAAAATCACAATTTTTTAGGCCATTCAACTAAACTAGGTTGTCATTTCTCACTAAAAATTTGGTCTTTTAAAAGACTTGATTTGGCACACAAGTGTTTTTTTGCTAGATAGTGTGACTCAAGTGATTGTTTTGACTAATGGTCAAATGTGAGATTAATCAAATAGAACAAAAATGACACTTCTCATATAAAAGTAAAGCACGGATGTAGGGTACTCAAACATATGTTTTTTTTATGGTCAAAAAGTTACAATCAAATGGAACATATACTTGTTTTCAGGGTTGTGGAAAAACATGAATCTCTCCATTTGGTGGAGCTATGATGGCTTATAGTGGTGACACATGATAGTCCAAACTTGGAATAAAAGCATTGTGAAAATTCCTTAAATAGGTTGGCATATTAAGTTGTGGAGGGTAAAATCATGGGGGCCCATTCACAATTGGGGTACCAAAAAGGAATGTCTAATTGAAAAAGGACTACAAAGGACAACTTTGGATTTTTGTTTATCTTACATTATTATAATTGTAATGGATTGTCATATGCCAATAGATAAAATGATGTCTTCTTAAATTAATAAAAATATTTTAAAATAATTTGGATACTATTTTAATGTCATTTTGAGTCTTTTATTTAAAGGAATCAAATGTCCAAAGTAAGTTTTATTTTTAAGTAGTCAAAAGGAAGGCATAAAATCATACAATTGATTTCAAAAAAATTCTACAACAAAAACATGCCCCCTTCTATAAAAGTACATGTTCATTAGATGAACTTGATGAAAAACCAAATCATTCAAGAATTCCTAAATGTTGAAATTTTTAAGGAAAGGGTCGCAAGGCAATTTTGTAAACCATTTGATAAAAAAATAATGTTCAATGGGTTCAAAATGTCTAGTTTTAGATGCAGGTCACATGTGCAGGACATAAACATGCCAAAAAAACATGTTTGGTTGTCCATTGAAACTCATTTTGGGATTTTCTAGGATTTTTTGCATTTCTGGCATTAAACTAAAATATTAATACACAATTATGTATGATTGTGAAAAATCACCATTAACACATGAATTATTTTATATTGGACTATTCAATTTTTCTCACTTAAGTTTGTTTCATGTAAATGTTAATTTTTAAAAATAGTTCTAAAAAATCCTTAAGTTTTTTTTCTTTTTTTTGGTACCCCAACTATGAATGGACCCATGGATATAAGGTGATTAACTTTTGACATTTTGAAACTTTACATCTTACATTAACTAAAGTTCATGCAATTATAATAATTATCAAATTATAAATATTACAATTATCCCCTATGGTTTTTAATTAAAAGTAAATTAGTAGACCACCTTTTAGAATTCATTAAACATGTCATTGGTTTAAAAATTGGCATGAAAGTTTAAATATTTCAATGTGAATGGGCTATAAATGACCAAAAATTGACAAAAATCATGGCATTTTTTTTAAATGAATTATAATTACTTGTATTGAGAAAGTTCCCATGCATATTATTTTAAAATCCTTCATTTGATGGTGATTTGCTTTTCAAATTTTATTTCAACATTACTATAACCTACTTTTTGAGTTTAAAATTTTCATTTTATTTGTGCATGAAAAACTTGATTTCATCATTTCAAAAGTTTATTATGAGTCCATTATTTTTTTTGAATTCATTCATATTTTTTATTATGGTTCCCTATAAATTATATTACAACATGAATATTTAAATTTTGATCATGTTAATGTTCAATATGGCTTTACATTTTAGGCTTGTCTATAATCCAAAAAAATTGCAATTTTGATGGTCCAAATAGTCTTTAAGTAATTATGCTTTCACCCTGGATAATTGAAGTAGGTTAAATGAATATAAACCTTGTATTAATTATGTGAATTAATTATTTGGCTTCACTAAAAAACATATAAAGTACAACATGAATGCAATCTATCAAAGTGCTAATTTGAGTTTGTTCATAAATTTTTAATATTAAGCTTGAATTTCCTAAATTTGCCTTAATTAGCCCAAGTTTAGGCTACCTTTACCTTTAGTTAATTTAGTCTTAGTCTAACTTTGCAAACCTTGGTTAACCTAACATTAACAAAGGTTCATTAGAAGAAAATTTGGCATTTGCAACTAATTTTTGCAACTAAAAATTGTCATTTGTAACTAAAAGTAATTGCAAATGACATTTTTCATTTATAAATGACATTTTTTAGTGGCAAAAATTGGTTTCAAATGATAATTTTTCTTTTAATGGTTTAACCTCTATTAGTTGAAGTTTAACCAATGGTAGAAAAATTGTTGTTTCCATTGTTGAAGAATTTGACTAGAAAGTTTTTATACCGATGTTCATGGTTGGCAATGATTGGACCATGCCCTTTTTTACTCCCAAAGAGAGTAGGAACATGATTAATTGCACCCAAACACACTTGATCTTTTTCAAATGTGCACATCAACATCAAAGATGACCAAAGAATTTGTGATCAAGGAATTATTTTTGTTTCATTCCTTTACAATAGGCTTGGAAAAGTGTAAAAGCCTTTGACATGGCGGAGATCAAATGCAACAACATTCCCATTTGTGGCTTTTTTCATAAAAAACAACCAAACAAAAACTATCCATAGAAATTTGAATTTCTACCCCAAATTCATTTCTTGGGATGGTCACCAAATGGTAAACACTAATATTCTAACATTGTGTTCATTCTCGAATATGTTATTTACATGTTATCTTTCACATGTTTTATTATAATACAAAAATTAGAAACAAAACTTAGCCAAAAATCCATTACACAACACCCATATGTGTACAATTATGACTTTTGCAATCATTTGAAAATAGAACTAGACCCTCATGTTAGATGGAAACAGAATATATGAAAACAAAAACATATTGTAATATATTGTTCTTCCTCATCAAAATTGTTTCATCTCCATATTTCTAAAATTGCTTACTCTTTCAATCCTCAATCCTCATCATTCTCTAGTCTAATAATCCTTTCCTCAACATCTCTTGTTTAGAAATCTTCTTTAAATTTTGCCATAAAACCTAATTTGAATCAGTCTTCACAAGTCTTAATCCTACACAATCATTTTACATCTCTATCCACTCTATCAATTGTTGAAACAACCATTATCCAATCTAACCAACATGGATAACATAGTTCTACTTATAACAAAGATCTTGAAGAATTAACTTCAAAATGAAGTTGACCATGAAGAATTGTCAATTCCAAACCATTCCTTCTAGGTTTTAATATTTATTTATAATGCTTTCCAATTTTAAGATTGTCTTTCTTATAATTGCATGTTGTTCATGATTCCTTTAATTTTCACATCATTAAAATGTGCATTATTTTCATGCTCACAAATTGATTTGTATTTCAATTGTAGGTTTGTTCAACATTTTCTCTTGTATAGAACAAGGCCCTTGAGGATTGCACATATGGGTGCACCACATGATCAAATATAATATGTGCCATTACCTAATGTTAAATTGCCATTTTAATGTAATATATGCCACAATAAACACCGCAAATTGTAGATTATAATGGATGAAACCACAAACTTTATTGCACATGTGTTGTGAGCCATGACCTTTTGTGTGAGAAAAACCACATTCTCTTGTAATGTTTTATGAGTGTATGCATTCAATTTTGTAGCTAGTAATTTTTGCATCACTTATAATTTACACATTTTTCCACTTTTGAAACATTCTCAACAATTTGAAATTATGGTGTTGGTGATGCTCTATGGATGAGTGCAATATTTTTGTGGTTATTTAGTTTCTTGTGACCTTCAAGGTTTGACCCAAATTGTTTTGTCAAATATGGAATGTTGACGTCAAGTATTAAAAACTTCACATCAAAGGTCAAAGTTGAAGAATATCATCTTCATTAATGATGTTGAACGTTCCAATTTCTAAATTTTCATATTCAAAATAAGAAATTTCAAGGTGTTTGGTTAACTTGAATTTTCAAGATATCTATAACATGTCCAATTCCACATGTTTAGCTAGGTCATGTCAAAGAACTAGCATGTTGTATCATTGCAAGATAATATATGTTATCTAAAAATCTAGATATTATTTGAATGAAACAAAATGGGAATAAGTAATATCTATAACTAGTAAATAACCTTTGTATTGAATTTGCCTCCACTTGTTATAACAAGTATTTGCATAAGTACGTAGGAGGTGAGATTTTTTAAAATAACCACCCAACACTAGTCTTTTAATCTAAATTAAAATTCATAGTTCTAACTACAAGTTTGGAATGAAACCTTGGAATACTCAATTGGAAACCTTCACCATAGTTTTTATAATCCCAACATGTTATTGAGACATATATATTTGGTACACATCTATGTTGAATTTGTGTTTTTTCTGAGTTGTTGCATCTCCATTATAACAATAGTTATTCAACATCAAATTTAAATTTGGGAATGCGCATACTAGAAATAGTGGGTTCAATTATCTATGTAGCCCCCTTATTTGTATTGTTAATACTTGGGTTAAGAGATGGTCGATCTAGTTGCCCCTTTACATACATCCTACCCATGACTTGTGTCAACTCGAAAATTGCTTGAAGCATGTTATGTTGTGTGGCATTGATTTTAACATTCCAAATTTTGAAATATTCTATATTAAATGTTTGTTTTATAACTTTTCTTGACATGTGTGGATTTTGTTGATCAAAGCAACTAGCAATTTGTTACTACATTTAATGGCCTTCAGTAGCCATTGTTGACTAAAGATGATTTCCACTTCACTCTTGTGTTGTCGAACTCTTGTATGTCGAGAACTAGTGATCTTTTAATGATTTTCATTAAGTGATTAAACTCATTTGACAAATTTATTTCCTTAAGAATATCTTTTAAAGAATCTTAGAAACCAAAGTGATATTCATGAAATCTTATACTTATTGGAGGAGTGTGCATTGTTTATGTAATTGCAAGAATTGTTTTTAGAATAGTTGCACCTATTTATACTACATATGAAAATAATGAAAGACAAAGCATATGGGTTAAACATTTTAGTTGTAAGTGTCACTGACCTAGTTGGAACTTATTTGCAACTACTTCCTGGTACCCAATGTGCTATTCTAGCTTACTTTACCTACTAATTATATCCATTATTGTAAGTTAAAAGTTAATATATAATCATAATAAATTATTTTTATTGTAGCTAATAAATAATCTAGCTAGTTTTCTAAAAATTTAAGTTATTGTCTCACTTGTTCTAGCTATTATTAATCATAATAATCAATATATAATAAGTCTAATCCTAAACATAAATAATAATTTGAGGACCTATAGTAGACCTTTAATAATAATTCATGTCATCATATAAAATATAATATTAGTTTTTTTAAATTGTATGTTTTATTAAAAAAACATTTAACAATAATAATAAGGCTATTTATTAAACTATTATAGAAGCTAGTGGCTAGCTATTTTGCCATTAATTAGTTTTTTGACTATCTCATTTGTTATAACTTTTCTTATAATTTTCAAATTGAAATATTATTTTTTAGAACTCAAATTTCAAATAGAAATATTTTTATTTCAAATTCAAATAACAAGTTTTAGAACTCAAATATCAGTGTCGTTTTCATATATATATATACATTGGAATTGAAAAATCAATTTTCCGATTCATATAACATTTTTAAAACTCAAATATAAAATTTGAAATTCAAATATTTTCGTAAAAAATTAAATATAGCAATTTTGAAAGTCATATAACAATTTTAATAATTGAAATAACATTGTCCAAAATTGAAATATTTATTTTCAGATTCAAATAACATTTTTTGAATTTACCTAACAATTTTCATTGTTCAAATATTAATTCTCAGATTCAAAATATCAATTTCCAAATTCAATATATGACCATTGGACATACATATGCATAATTAATATACAAAAAATACGCATTTATCATATGGGTAATATATCCTAAATTCTTTTTGAATACATACATAAAAATATACCCTTAAGTAACCGTAAAATATCTCTAGTTGAATGCAAGTAATGTGGTGATTATTGTGATTAATGGAACATATAAGCCTATTCATGGATGGAAATAGACATAAAAACCATCCAACTCATAGGATGAAGTTATCAACAATTGCAACAAAGTCGTAACAATGACCAAAATAATTGAAATTTGATCTTATAGTTGCAAAAACTCTCAAAACTAGTCACAAATGTAGTGGTTATTATTTGGTTTATTTCTACTAGTGATGGTAGGAGAATTGAGTTGATCTAAGAAACATTGTGAGGATGAGGAGGATTATGAGTAGTAGTTTGTCCATGGAATACGGAAGAAGGAACTCAAGGAGATTAGAGATTAATTTTTGATGAGGAAAAACAATATCATTCTTTCTTCTTTTTTTTCTATAATTTTTCATAATATGTTTTTCTTTCCATTGATATGGGAAATTGAGTTTGTTCAAAATTATTACAAAATTAGAATTGTGCAAATTTGCATGATGTGATGGAGTTTTGGTTAATATCTAATCTGATTCCTATAGTTGTTTTGAGATAGATTTTGTATTTGCAAAATAACATGTTAAAGAACAAATTCTAGATTTAATACAATGTTGGAACATTAGTATTTACCAAGAGAAATGGTGAGGAAGGACCTAATTAGACACATCTATGACATGTCTAATATGTAAACATATTGCCAATGCCTTGTTAATCAATCTAATCTTCTAATTAATACAACAAATCCACTTCACCATTTGGTTTCCACCTTAATCTAACCTAGATTTTGTCAGTAGGTGACAAGATCTCAAATGTGTGGGGGACAAAACATGGGTAAAACACCCATAAATGCATTAATCATTTCATACATTTTCTTGTTATTATTTCATGGGAGGTTGAACATTGTCTTCTCTTGTGGAATAAGGGTCCAATATTCACTATTATTGTTTATGTTAACATGTAGTCAAAGTGTTTGAAGTACCCATATATTGCTCCCCATTTATCCTTGCAAGCCCCAAGATTCCTAGAGTGAATTGCATGTGTACTTCCATTAATTGCATCTACTATCTTACACCAAATTTTCATGGTTGTAAATTAAAATTGGTTTTTTAAGTTAACAACATCTTGCCTTGCTAGATTTTTTCTTTATGGTATTAATGCATACACATCTTAGTAGCCCCAATTCGGCCATCAAAGTTTGCACATTGAGTTTTGTAGGTGTTGGATGAAATGTCAAATGTGGATGGTGCACATGTAATGTTGTTGCAAGAACCCAATTATGCAACTATTTTGAAAAAATTAGCATCTTGCCTTTGAGTATTCTATTTCTTCAACCCCCACCAACTCCTATGTCTTTTCTTCTTGCTCATTTGAAGATTGATCAAGGAATTTAGCTTGCATGATCAAGAAAGAAATGCTCTATGACCTATCCAAATTATTTAAGATGTACCAATTTTTTGTCACAAGATCATCTTTTTCAATGCTCCTTTACCTAGTCCTACTTTATCATACCAAGACACAAATTGAATGATATTGATGGAATCTTGAATTGTGATTGTCTAAGATAGTGTATTGTAAAACATTTGACATTCTTTATTCATTTATATTTATGGGGATCAAAATATAGAGAAAAAAGGATTTCATTAAAGACTAGGTCCTTTTCATCCTAAATGGTACATCTTAAAAGATTTTCACCCTACAACTTGTTGGAACATTTGAATTCAAGATAAGTGAATATCTATAAGCTTTTAGTTCACAACATTGAACAAAAGATTGATTGCATTCTTAAATGTTTGAACTATATTTTAATTTGAACTTACTTTGTGTTTTATTATTTACAAGTTGTCCAAATTTGTCATAGCCACCATTCTTTTTAGGCATCTTTTTTAACATCTTGTGTTGTGTGAAGCTCAATGTTCTTTGATGAACTTCTATTGTTATAGTGTACAAAAACACAAAACAATGATAAGGACAACAATGCATTTCGATGTGATGCAATAGACAAGTGCAAACTTATTGTCAAATTATATGTTTAGATCTTTGGTAGGCAACTTAACATCATAACCTCTTGTAGGTTCTGTGTTTTTTTAAATTGACAATGGTTTGTTAACATTATTGTTATTTTATCCTTTTAGTTAACATTTCCATAACACGTCAAATTCCATGTCATCTGCCATCTTATGTGTAACATTGGGTGTGAATGAGATTATTTTTAACAGCCAATTACCATCTAATTACCAATGTGGTTGGACCATACATCTTATAAAATACATTAGTACATTTGCATATAGGTTGTAGCAAATTTTGTATTTGTGGTATTGGTACCTTCGACTAAGTTTTTAGATGGGAATGTACTTGATTCCACAAAATTTCAACCTATTAAAACTAAAACATAACATAGATGTAGACCAAAATTGAAACACCCCTTTCATGTATTGAGTTTCTTTTAGCACTTTTGTGTGGATTGACAAAAGCAACAGTGACCACCTTCTCTAGGCATAAGCATAAGCAAGGTGCATTATACAAAACAAATGTCACAACTACAATTTATGCAAGTCATCAATTTTGCATTTGAAACAATTGCATTAACAACAATGGTTGATTTTCATGATTAGAATTTAAATATTTGATAATAGAATTTATATATGTTAGATAATATATAAGATATTCAAAGTTTTTTAAAAAAAAATCATATATTTGGACTTTTGAAAATGAATCCTCTAGTTGTCATGGAATTTTTGTATAATTATGGTGAAAGCATGATAAAATAGATCAAAAACAAAAGTGATATTTCAAAGTCTAATTTTAAACACAATGTACAAAAAAATAGTCTAGTATCCAAAATCTCTTTAAATGTATTTTGAATTAATTAAACTCTCCCTTGAATTTATGGTAAGTTAAATATAAATTTTCAAAAATTTCATTATAATAAAATCAAGTAACAAATATATTTTAAACTAATTGACTAACATGGTGTTCAAACTTATGTTAGAATAATTAATGAAATATATTAGTACAAAGTTAAGATATATAAATTATCATACATTCAAGAATGTCAAAAAATATATAATTAATTAATTAAATATTTGACACATTAAAAATAAATTCACACTGTGAAAAGTAAATTTCACAACTACTTGCACATCTAGAACCTAGTGAAAAGTCCTTGCACACAGTCATCACCAAGCACTTTAAAATATCGAGTTGTCATAAGGTTCCCTTTGTCCATGATGGTTTCCCCGGGATTTTAGTATGTCATCACACATTTGGGCACCTAATGTGATGAACAAAATGCGAGGAAATCAATGAACACTACTTCCCCAAAATACAGTGTTAGCCATGTGTGGGCTGCCAAGCCAGCGCTTATTGAATTGGTCGCCTGAGGAGTTGGCTAGTCAAGCTCCATCATCATAAGTAAGAGAGGAACAACAGAGTGGGACCCAAAAGTATAACAATTTCATCTGACCTGAAACTTTAGAATACTCAGGGGAGATCTATTGACACCTGCCTAATGCCTTTCCAATTCATTGACGAATTGTATGGTTAAATTGGCCACAAAAGGCTGCTAGTGTTTTGATCCAACGGTTTGCATTGAGTTGAGGTCTGAAGAAAAAGTTGTTACTATCATCTGGAATCCAATCAATGGTCCAAAGTCCAAACTCAAATTTGATGGCTAGACTGGGTTTGTGGCGTGTCGGTTCCATAAAACAGCAGAATTTCAAGAGTGAATCTCCTTCATTTTCAATTAATGACTGCCTACAGGTGGGGGACCCAAGGAGGCACATGGTCAGGGACCACTCACACGGATTTGCTATGGAGTTTTGCAGCAACTTTTGAGTACTGTAAAAGGATGAAACAGTTTCATTTTACCTTTTATTATTCAGTCATCACACCTATCGTCCCCAACAAGCAAAACTGGGGAATCATCTCTGACTCTTGGAGATGACAAGTAGCTCCCTAAACCCACCCTCACACAAGGTGCTGTAGCAGCCTGTAAGTTTGCAAGTTGCAACCAGTGTTAGCTGGTTCTTGGTTTTTGGAAGAACCATAGAGTTCATGTCTAGAATGTTTTGTACAATGAAAGACCGATTGTTTTTCAATCTAAGGAATATTCTCAAAAATTAAAACTCATCTATTCTGGGTTCAAGGCAGGTTTGGTTTTAGATCCTTATTTAGGAGTTGGGTTCAAAGCCAATTTTGGGTTTCAGATTTTTTTTTAAACATTGCAACTGCAATCTACATACAACCTAACCAGTTTTGTGAGTAGCACCCTAAACCAAGTTGTTCTTATATGTTTATTTAAGGATTTTGTTTACATACTTTTTTGAATCCAAAGGCAATGGAGTAATGAAGATGAACCACAAAGAAGATGAGTGTGTCTAAATCATAAAATGTTTGAACACACCCATCACCAAGCACTGATATCCTTACTTTTGTATCTTACATTTTCCTCATTTCTTGTCCATTTTGAGCAATCTAAATGGTTATAGGTGCATAAGCAAAGCTCTACGTAAACTCTTTTAACTCTAAAGGCAAAGCAGCAATGTTCAAAGATTTTAAGATCTTTGGTACACTAAAGGTTTGGTCATCAACCTCACCAACATATATAATCAAAAGAAAACGGAAAGGGAAGACTTTTTATGTTCAGAAGGCAAGAGGGAAGAGAGACTTTTTTATCCCATATGCATTGCCCACCTATCCATTGCTCTAACTCGACAAACTTGGAGAGAAATTCCAAGAGTTCTCTTTTGGACTCTTCAAACTTTGATGAGTAAATGAAAGAGGGTTATCATTAAACCAAAATAAAAGGTACTTGGGTGGAGATGTGACCCCTCCTATAAAATGAGTCTGAAGACTTGGAGGCTATAAATTGAGCCTTAAGATGCTCAAGCTGATTCTAGGGTCGGGTCTAGATGACCCTGGCATTCTGAAGTCAAGTTCATGGAACCTGTGGCTTCACCAGGGCTAGTCTTGTAACAAGGCTTGCCCCATGTAGACCCGCCATGCTTAATTCTTAGGACCAGGCTCTAACCCAAAACCAACCAACACTGGTTGCAATTGTAGCAGAGAGGAAGAGTCTCTCAGTCAAATCAGCTTCAGTTTGGACTATATATATATTCACCGACAAGAACAAAGCTTAAAAGTATTGATAATGTCCAAGTTTCCAGGTTCAATGTTGCAATTAACCCATGATTAAATTGCAGTTTCATGTGTTCTGGTTTCATATTCTTGATTAAGTGTAATTCCTATATTTTATGAGTACCTACCAGTGTTTTTGTGTTTTGAAAAAAATTTGTTCTTCTATTGTAAATTCTACTAATCTTGATAATTGTTTGTGGAAAAACTTGCCAAATTTTCAGGATCACAAAATTGGAAAAAAATAAACTGTGGCTTCCTACCTCATGACCAGTGGCCCTAATTTGCTGGATGCAAGAAAATGCAAGCAATCAGGATGTTTTGCTGGTATTGCACATTCAAGGGACAAATATCTATGCATGTTGTGGGGATTTGTGTTTCTATGGAAGTAGTACGATGACCAAAACAGGGAATGCAGCACACCCATGTTTAGTAAGCACCAGGTGAATGTACACTTGAAGTTCTCTAACATGTGCTCTCTCAGTTTCCAATAATAATTTAGGTTATGTGGCCTTTGTCCAGACTCTCCTTAAGTTCATGGCAACACATGTTGCATACTCATGAGGTTTCTGTTTTTTGATGCACGAGCCCCAAACGACCTGTTTCAAGAAATGTAAAGTACACCATCTGCACAAGCAATCACAATTTCTGTCTCTAGAAGAATCTTTAACCTTTCCGGTGCATGCTGAATACTCATTACTCATGAGGTCCCTGCTTCTTGAGGCACGAGCCCAGGCTGGTTCATGAAACCTACTAGCCTACTGTTTCAAGAATGTACAGTATATTCTGTTCACAATCAATCACAAGTTTATGAACTTCCAACGTTTTTGAGCGCCATGCAGCGCTTTTCCTGGACTTTTTGAGATTTCTACGGGTGGCTCTTCGTTTAAAAAAATGCTGGTATTTCTCGCGAATTTGAATTTTTTTTTCTTCCCACATGAATGGTGAAAGTAACGATTTTTTTTTTTGCAGCAAGCCAATTTGAGTGGCCCATCACTCAAAAAAAAATGAAACTATGGAGACTCCCCACAATAGAAGGTTCTATTTTGAAGTTTAGACTTCCTCCCCTTTGGCCAACCTATATAGGTGAAGGGAGGACAACATTTGCCAAAGCATATGGGGTAAAAGTGAGGTGCTATGGAGAACATGTTGTGGAACACATTGGGAACTTGAGGAACATTTTGAGAACCTGATGGGAATCCATTAGAGCTTAAAGGGAACATAGTGGGAACACATTGGCAACTAGGGAAAAATGAAAAAAATTCAACTTTGAATAGTTCCAAAATAGATATGTTGCAGTCTCCTCATTTGGGCTGCTTATGTAGGTTACAAGAGTAGAACTTAGGGCAAAGGATATGGATGAAGTGGGGAGCTATTGGGAACTTGGGGAACTCATGAGGAACTTGATGAGAACACAATGAAAACTTCATAGGAACTCTTTGAAAACAAAAGAAATCAAACACCCACACCTTCCCCTAAAGGCAAAAAGCCTGGTTCCATGGATGCATGCTACCTCACCTCATTGGCTGCAAGAAGTTTTTTTTGCGTACCTAAGTTCTTTGCCATTTTGGCCCAGGCTAATGGCAGGAGCATGAACTATTGGTGTATACTTGCATAAAGAAGGAAGTAGATAAGATAGGTTCAATCCATTTTCAAGGGACATCCCTTTGGCCTTGAGTGAATTAGCACCCCCATTGGTACCATGATAAAAATCCTAAAATTCATTTAAATTGTTTTTAAATAGTATTACAATCATCCCATGCTAGACTAAATTGCATCTTTGAGTCCAAATCTTACATTTTTCAAACCTAATATGGACACACTGAGGCCTCACTAAAACCTGAAGGTACCAATGCAAATGTGGGTTCAACTCAGCTCTTCACCTTTGTGGCAGTAAAGATCTTGTGGATCACATGCACAACAAAACATAATGCAAGTTCATCCCAACAACAACGTCAGTGGGACTAAATGCACACTTCATTCATGTAGTGGCAATGAAACCTTTAGCCCCCTAATGAAAAATGAACAGAGTGACAAATTTATATGGATGACTTTAGAATATGTATGGTGATCTAGACTATCATTATTATCATGTAATGACCACCATAGCATTGAAAAGTAGATGAATCCTAGCAATATTTTCATTTTTCCCCCACATATTTTCCTTAATACTTTTAGCACCCATATTTTTATCATAGCATTTTGGCCATTTTTAGCCATCTAAAAAATGGAACAAAAAAATTTCTATGGGTGCTTAAAAACATCTCCACCCATAGAGATAAATGGCATGTACAGTGTATGTTACATGTTAGCTATATAATAGCAGTCAAATATTGTGAAACTCAATTTTGGCTATGTACTAAGTTTCCACCATCCACATGTATCTACAGACCTTATACCCACCAAGTGCTAGAACAATCTACCCTAAATTCAAGGGGTTAATACTGGTTATGTTTCAACATGATTAATATGATCAAATCAGCCTACCTTGCGGATGTTTGAGGTGGCTGATTCTTCTTATGAATCCCATATTCCCTAGATTTGTTTTCTCATGGTTCTTTGATTTTAACCGTTAAATAGCCTAAGTCCATTTTACAACCATTTTACCTATATTTGAGCCTTAGTACAAAAGTCAGTACAATCCCATTAGCATGTTGTGCACATGGTGATGGGGCCTCCATACAATTGGATTGGAATTGAAAAATGTTATTGAAGGCAACCATAAATTGTTTGTAGTTGGTCCAAATGAAATTTGGTGTAACTCATATAAATTGTTGGAAGTGACATATTTTGAACTTGTTGATTTAATAAAATGAAGTTTTGTAAAGGAATCATGATGTCATGTGTGATTATCTTTAGAATTTGATTAATATTACACTTTTCATTAAACGTGATTACAATTTCACAATTTTTGATTCACTTGCATTGATATTGTGATTTTCCTTGTGCACATGTTAAAAGCATAAGTAATAGCATACATCCCATCATTTCATGTCCTCAAACTATTTCCTTGCCAATATTTTGACATGTTGGAAGATCCATGTGTCCATATCAAAATACAAAATCCTCAAATACAAGGTCATAGACATAAAATAATGAAATAAAATCAATAGATACTCATTTGAAGCAATATTTTTTATGCAAATAGAAGCCTTTAAAAACCATTTTGTGTCAAAAGTTTGGTGAAATTTAGTCAAAATATTGGAAATTTGATTGAATTTACACTTGAAACCAAAAACTTTCTTGAGTTTTCCCAACTTTTATGTTTAAAAAACAAAAAAAATTCCCAAAAAAAGATTTTCAATGTATTTTCCATCACCATAGTTTGGTTGTCAATTGTTGTGTAGCGATTGAAATAGGTTTAGTCGCTAGTGGCTATGGTGAATATTAAGAATGTGTAGAAATTATGTAAGGATGGCTTCTTCCAAATATAAAGCTTACCAAACACTTGTAGGAGTCTTTAACCTACATCTTACTAAAATATATGTGCAACCTTATTGAATATAATTAGATTACCTACCAAACATTGTTTAAACTTTAATAGAATCCAAGCAATCACCTTATCGAAAGTTGGCAAGGGTAATTTTTTAAAATCTTGTCAAACTTGGATGTAACTACTTAAGGCCTATTAAAACAATTGATATTGTCGATATGTCATAAGGCTTTAATTGTTTAAGGGTTTGAAGAAGTAGAAGAAGAAATGGGATAAGGAATGATATTTCTTTCTGGCTCCTTCACATAGATATTGTCTTATACTCAAGTATTGTTAATAACACACATCATATTATCTATTGTTGTTGGATATGCACCATTAAACTCTCACCTTGTTACTTGGTTTGAGCATGTGGCTTCAAGAGATCTATCTTTGTTTTTTGAGTATGTGGTGTATTGCATGTAACATGGTAGAAAATAACCCAATAACAATGTATAGTTTAGTCCTTGGAAAATCATCACTAATATTTGGCGACCATGTTGGGGATATAAAATCATTTATTAATATTGATGGCCCCTTTTTATGTTTGAAAAATGGTGAAAATTCACCATAAAAAATCATGGAATTAGTTATCTATATATAATATTTGATGGTGGAACATGTTGAATTATATATAGTAAATGTGGAATTTTGTATTGTGCATATCTTAAGCAAATGCATACAATTATAATATGGGGGTAAATGTTATTCTAATTTGGGAGCCTTTCGTCTCAATCAACCTAGTAAAACATTGAGTGATATGTCATTGGAAGGTGCTAATTATGTTCAAGGTTTTCCTAAGTTATTTTTTGAGGTTGAATAACACCATGCGAGAAAAATTTGTTTGAAAGGGTATTATATTCATAGACTAAATAATGGTATGGAAACATGTTAAGGGGATATAATCTTGTCCCTTGGGAAAATATTGCATTGTTTATTAAGGAGGCAAATAAGTTGCTTCGGGATCATTGCATGTATGGGTGGACACGTCAGGCATATTTGTTTATACCAATAACATGTCCACAAAAAGAGGATTGGAATGAATTTGTTGATAGTTTAAATTACTACATATAGGTGTTAAGGAAATGATCTTACAAAAATTACATCAAAAAATAATTGTGTGGTCATTACAAAACTATATTTTATACATTGATACTACATAAATATCTCAATATAGAAAATGGCTTCTAATAATAGTTTGTGTTATTATTCGAACAAGGTTGGAAAGATGACTAATCATATTATAAGCATGAAAGATGCAAAAGAATATTTAAAACCAAATATTAATGTTTTAATTAAGTGGTGGATACCTTTTGATTTGTTACAATTACAATGTAGATGGATAGAAGAGTTCAAAACATATAATTGTGGTAATGAAATGTGATAAGATATAAGGATTATTCACTAACAATAAATTATCACCATTATAATTAATATAAATGATTGAAAAAATAATTGTATAGGTGCATGAAATTGATTTGGAAATTTTTTTTCTTAATAATTATTTTCCCATGTGGATTTAAGGATTTTAATGGGGTATATCAACTTCAGAAAAAAGGGGTAAATCTTTTTTAAGTGGTTATAAAAGGGGCAAAATATATATAATTATGTATTCTAATTTTTTCATTTATTATGAACAAGATATGGAAAAATCAAAATTACTATAATTAATTATTACAATAATTTATCAAGGTTGGCATGAGCAATGATGAACAATGTCTATATTCAATCAAGGAAAAGAAAAATTAAAAGAGGTCATCATTATTAAGATGGTTCAAGTAAGATTATGTCAATTAAATAATTTTGGATGGTCTATAGCAAAATATCTATATACACCTCAAAAAGTATTGATGCACCCCCAAACTCCTTGAAAAATTCAAATGTGAATCCAAAGGTATTAGCAGAAGAAAAAAAAGTTAAGGTATGTTCCCTAGTTCACAACATTTCAAGGGTAGAAAAGATGTGTTGGAATTTTGGGATGGGGATTAGGATGAGTGACAAGTGGCTCAACCATTCACACAAACCTACACAAACCAAACAACAAGTTGGTAAGTGCATAGTTGGAACATTTTTGGTGTATGGATGAGACACGAAGATACACGGGTTCATAAAACTCATTACAACTTGGATTTGGAGGAAGCCACCACCTTCCTCCTCATAGTATTCTCTACGATTAGCCATGGGGGTTGCATTCAAATGTCATTTTTCTTGGGATTCCCAAATTGGGAGGCCCGAAATTTTCGAAATTGGGACTCCTGGAACTTTGGAAGCCTATAACTTCTTGTATAAACCTCTGATTTAGGTGACGTGCAAAACAGAGTTATAGCCCTTGTCAAAATATTTCCAACGATATGTGACACACCACCTGAACGCACGTAATTCAAGGTGATTTTTGACTTTTAGTGGTTGGGAGTCAAATTGACACTTTGACTCTTAGCCTTTCTTTTGATCATAA
>Ga0209611_10000694_pt1 | contig 52455 bp, 34 predicted proteins | sample S1TSphgellanicum_3_FD_187693 | JGI IMG/M metagenome (GOLD analysis project Ga0209611, IMG submission 187693) | Host-associated microbial communities from peat moss isolated from Minnesota, USA - S1T2_Fc - Sphagnum magellanicum MG (SPAdes) (version 2) | ecosystem: Host-associated > Plants > Peat... | reverse complement strand
CATGCACCGACCTTGTTTCTCTCTTCTCCCTACTTCCTCTTGCTTTCCTTGACTTCCATTGCATTTTTCTCATTTCTTTGCCTCTCTGTCTGTCTGGTCTGTGTCTTTCTGTGTGTGTCTGTGGAACAGCCAAACAAAAACACCCATCATTTTTATTAAATCTCTCTTTACAGGTTTTCATTTGTGTTTTGTTTTTTTTTTTGGTTTTGCTTTTTGCAGCCGGTTTTGACCATCTGAGTTTCTGTAGCAAAACTCTCCTCCAGACATATATCTCTCTGGTCTTGTTGTTTTGCTTTGTTTTGATGAGATCTTTCCTCCTTTGAGGATGGGTTTGTGGATGGGGTCTAGTTTCTTGTTGTTCATCTTGTGATATGATGCTCTTCTTCTTCTTCTTCTTCCTCCTCCTTTGATTGATGTCTTTTTCACTTTCTTTGCTCATCATCATCATCACCATCATCTTCTCTATCTGATGATGTTCAACTGTTTGTTTGTTGGTTGATTTGTTGTTGTTGTTGTTTTTGGGTTTGTTTTTTGAAAAAATTCCTTACTCTTTGGTCTTTGTGAAGCTCCTTCTTTGCAAGTCTTTTGGGTTCATGTTCACGAACCCAGTTGCTGGTGCTGGTTTGGGGTTTGTTTGTTCTTTCCTTTTTGGTCTTTGTGAAGGGGTTTTTGCAAGTTTTTGGGTTGTTTGTTGGGGTTGTTGACTTGTCCAGATTTGCGACCAATTTTTTACCATGGTTTTCTGAAACATGTTGTCGTTGTCGATTTGCGGGTCTCATTCATGTTACAACCATGAGGAGCTTGGAAATGAACAGACAACATGAAACACACCCACCACCCACCAAGAGCTAGCTTCCTGTCTGTACATCTCATTTGGTACTCCAGGAGAGAGAGAAAGAGATGGGGTTTTGTCCTCCTCCTTCCATCCAGAGACACAGTTGTATAAGAAGAATAGGTTGAAGAATTTGTACTACTGCTGAAAACTCCACTCCAGCAGCACGCAGCAGGGTTCACTCTTGAACTGCAGAAATGAAAGAGAGAGGGAGGAGGAGGAGAAGAAGCAGTCCTCCGGCGGTGGCGTTTTCTCCCCTCGGCGCGTGTAAGGCGTTTTTTTCACGGGGTTGGTGTTTGGATTTCGCTGGCAACAGATGAGAGGAGGATGTGATGATCAGAAGAAGATGCTGCTCCAACAAGAGGAGGAAGAGGACGAAGCAGCAGCAGCCAAAAGTGGACAAAACAAGGGCTCCTGTGGAAGAAGAAGAAGAAGAAGAAAGGACTCAATGAACAGTCCTCCGTCGTCATCGTCTTATGTGTACCAAATTCTGCATCTCGCTCTTCTGGCCGTGATCATCTTCTTCTTCCACACTTTCTCGCCCACTTTTTCATCCGTTCAAAGCTCTTTGAAGTTGAAGGCGTCGACCCAGCAGCAATTCTCATGTCTGCTCGCTGTTTTGTCAGCAGCAGACCCAACCCTAATTTCTGCAACTACTTTCTTACCACCCACCTCCCAACAGCAGCAGCAGCAGCAGCAGCAGCTTCCATCCATTTCCGGAAGCTCTGCAATCGACGAGCAGGCATTGCTGGAGTTCAAGCAGGCAGTAGTTCAAGGCAGGGGCAATTTGTTGGCGAGCTGGGTGGTGGGAGGAGGAAGTAGCAGCAATCTGTGCAGCTGGGAAGGTGTTGTATGTGATCCTGAGGGAATGGGGCGAGTTGTGGGGTTACTCCTGCCCAGTAGTGCACTTGTGGTGAGCTACTTACCTGCTGCTCTTGGCAACCTTTCTGAGCTTGTCACGCTCAATCTTTCCAACAACAATTTCAACCAAAGCCACATCCCTGTCGAATTGTCGTTGTGTTCAAAGCTTGAGTTCTTGGATTTGAGCAACACCAATCTATCGGGCTCCATCCCACCTCAGCTTGGAAATTCTCTGTTTTCTCTCAAGGTATGCAGTATGCATGGCTCCTCCTCTGGCTGGATGGATACACATACACCCACATCCACACACATACCCACACTCAACTTGCAAAAGCTTGCTCTTTGTTATACAGCTCCTCATCAGATTTGTTTGAGCTTCTGCTTCAACATCTGATTCTCTTCTGATGTGTTTTGTTGTTAAGGAGAATTGGTGGGCAGGTCTAGACTTACAATTTTGCAATTAGCAGATTTATGTTGTTGAGGGATTTTCTGGTAGCAAAGTTTGCTGCTGCTGCTGCAAAATTGTTTCTTCTAAAAGCAAACAAGTTAGCTGGTGTTTGGAATGATCGTGAGCAAGAAGAGATTAGAGTAAAGCATGATGCCATCCTTGTTGTGTGCATCCATTTTGGGAAGCAGATTAGTGTGGGTGTCATCAAAAACTGATACACAGCAAGGAAGATGATGGTCTCAATGTTGTTGGTTTTGGCAGGTTCTGAAGCTTGGTGGTAACATGCTTTTGAATGGAAGCATCCCGGATACATTTGCAAATCTTCGGCAGCTTGCAGTCTTGGATCTTTCGTTCAATCAACTTTCTGGCTCTGTTCCTTTGGGTGTTTGGAAGCTACCAAACCTAGTCAATGTCTCACTGAACAGCAATAACTTGACAGGGACTCTGACAATCTCGCCACCTGACTATTGGGGGCAGATTCAGTTTCTGGATCTTGGTGGAAACTACTTCATAGGTGAGATTCCAGCGGAGATTGGAAACCTTAAAGCCCTCCAGGTGCTTGTTTTAGCAGGTAACCAACTGGTTGGGAATATTCCGCAAGAGATTTCTGGATGTGTCTCGCTGCAAAACCTCACTTTGGGCGAGAACAATTTCACGGGGCCTGTTCCAGAATTCTTGGTCAATTTGACAAGCTTAGTGAGAATTGATCTTGGAAGGAACAACCTCACTGGGTTCATTCCATTGGATCTTGATAAGCTTGGCAACCTCTCCACTCTGATTTTGTCTTCAAATGAGCTGTTTGGACCTGTGCCTGCATCCTTGGGAAATTGTTCCAGCTTGGTTGAGCTTGATCTGGCCTCCAACAATTTGACAGGTGAGATACCACCAGTGCTTGGTCAGTTGTCAAAGCTCAACATCCTTTCCTTGAAAGGAAATAACCTCATTGGGGGATTTCCACCTGAGCTGTGTAATTGCACAATGCTGGAGGTCTTGGATCTTGGAAGCAATCAGTTGACCGGCACTCTGCCAGACGCACTTGGGAATCTCACGAACCTTGTAAACCTCATTCTCAGCGACAATCAATTTACAGGTCCAATTCCAATTGACCTGAATAAATGCTTGAAATTGCAGGGGCTCAGCCTCGGAAGCAATCACCTCTCAGGTGTTATACCACAGGGTTTATCTGAGCTGTCGGAAGAGATGCGGTACTTTTGCTTGAGTAGGAACAACTTAACAGGGCCCGTGCCTGATTGGCTGGGCAACTTTCCAAAGCTTCAGGTTCTTGATCTTCATATGAACCAGCTGAATGGTTCCATCCCTGCATCACTGAGCAATTTGTCAATGTTTAAGGGAACCCCGAGGGTTACAGAGCCAAGCACAGATCTGTCGGATTTGTTTGTCAAGTACATAATGATGGGTGTACAAGTTAGATACCTGCTTGGGACAGGTGCCACTCTCATGGATTTGTCAGACAACTTGTTGAGTGGTGAGGTGCCACCAGTTCTTGGCAACCTCACCAACATGCTCATCTTAGACTTATCGGGCAATAATCTGACTGGCAGTATTCCGGCAAGCCTTGGAGATGCACACCAGTTGAATGCACTTGACCTTTCTGGCAATGGATTGTCTGGCCATATTCCCGACAACCTTACGAACCTCTACTTTTTGGTGTATTTCAATGTTTCACACAATCACTTGTCTGGAGAAGTCCCACTCAACCACCAGTTTGAGACTTTTGATGTGAGCTCCTACTTTGACAATGACCTTTGTGGCTACTACTTAAAGAAGCAGGCCAATTCTCTTAAGCAGCCATGTCAGGCAGCACCTTCTCCAGCACCGTCTGCAGCAGCATCAGTTGGTAGCAAGAGATCTTTCCCATTTCAGGCAGAGATCTGGATTCCAGTGAGCTTGTCGGTCCTTGCTGTGTTGAGTGCTGTAGTAATTTTGTACAGATGCATGTTCAGGCGATGGAGGGATGATATCAAGGTTGTGCACTCCACAGATTTGGGGGAAATGAATGAGCATGACAAGATGCATTGGTTATTGCCAGAGTTGATCAACAATCAGCGCCTGAGTATCAACTGTGCCACTTTTGAGAAGGTCATGTTCAAGCTTACAGTGGAGGATATTGTTAATGCAACGAACAACTTTGATCCTGAGAATATCATAGGAGATGGTGGATTTGGTTTTGTGTACAGAGCGACACTGAAATCTGGCATGCAAGTGGCGGTGAAGAAGCTCTTTCGACATAGGTTTGATGGGGACAGGGAATTTCTATCAGAAATGCAGACACTCGGAAAGATCAAGCATCGGAACCTTGTGTCACTGTTGGGTTACTGCAGTGTGGGAGAGGACCGATTCCTGGTATACAAATTCATGGAGCATGGCAGTCTAGAGTCTTGGATCCACCGGTACCAAGAAGACAACAGCAAACCTCAGCTAACATGGCAGGCCCGACTTGATGTCGCAAGGGGTGCAGCCCGGGGTCTGGCATTTCTACACCATGTTTGCATTCCCCATGTAATCCATCGTGACATCAAGGCTAGCAACATCCTCTTGGATGAGAAATTTGAGGCCCAGGTAGCGGACTTTGGGTTAGCCCGACTGATCAGCGTAGGTGACACACATGTCAGCACTGATTTTGCAGGTACAGTCGGGTACATCCCTCCTGAATACAGCCAGTGCTCCATTGCCACAACCAAGGGTGATGTTTACAGCTTTGGCATTGTGTTGCTGGAGCTTGCCACCGGGCAGCTGCCAACATACCAACACAGCAGTGGTGATAACCTTGTGACTTGGGTGCACAAGCTGGTCGCAGCAGATGCAGGCCATGAAGCACTGGACCCATCTTTAGATATGAGGGGGATTGGCAATGACCCACTTCGCCTTTTGGAGGTTGGTTGTGAGTGCACGCTTAATGAAGCGGCAAAACGACCAACAATGCAACAAGTGGTACGTTCACTTGATAGTGCCTCCCCATCATTGTCAGATAGATCAGTGGTTTTAAACTTCTTTGATGGAGCGGCAGACGATTCCATCCTTAGTAGGTGACAGAGAAACACGATAATTTTGAGTGACCCAAAAGGAAAAAAAAACACTCAAAAAAACAACTCTCATTTGAAAGGCTTTTTAAATTACTGTTATGCAGTTTTGCATACAAAAAGCCTGGAGTCTAAAACCATGCTTAATATTCATCATGGTTTCCCCAGATTGAGCCCTCCCAAAACCTTGTACCATAAAAACTAGTGAAATTGAGATCATATCACACTCACTCATTAATCCTAGAGTGTGTGTGTTTTGGACTTTTCTGGTGTTTGTTTGCACATGGGATCCATGCAATCTGCTTTTGCTTCAAGGATTTCTCATGCTGATTCTGTTTACGGTTTACTCAGAAAATGTGCATTCTTGCCATCACTAAATATGTCTATTATTGAACTCAATTTTGGCTGAAGCTAATGTGAGTACAGGTCTTTCTGCCGTATATAGTTGCTTATGTACTGTTGCCCTCTTTTCTAAGTGCTATTTGGGTTTCTTAGGAGATCAAACAATTCCACATTCACTTTTTTGCTTCACTATTGTTTGATTCAAGCTTATTTAGGTTAGGCCATGGGTATGAGATTGCCACTTGTCTCCACACTCTGAATATTGTCACATTCTTCAACCCTAATGTTGAAGGATTTTTTTTGGTGTTGGGATCTTTGATCTGTCTATGTACTTATTGTAACATTTAAGAGATTTTAAATTTGTTTCGCTTTTGTGTTTGTTCACCACAAACATGTAGGGTTTTTTCCTTCAATTTTGTGTGATATAGCCACTAGCCACACTGGCAGTTGGCCGCAATAGGAATTAGCCAAATCTGGCTACAGGTCAGAGAGGAAAGTAGAGAAATTTAAGAATTCGGCTATATATGTTCATGACCTGCTAGAATCTATTATCTAAATATGGCCCTTTCAGCAAAAAGAATTCCTCAAAATCATGGGGACTTTGCAACACGTGTTTGTTGAATGAATAATTAATTAATTAATTAATTTTTAAGATTTTCATTTTTTAGACAAATAAAATGTTACTGAAGACTCGATATTTTCCTCCACAAAATTTTGTTCTTTGAAAAAAAATAGTTTTTTTTGGTAATTTTCAACATTTATGAAAGTAATATTATACACCTAATTAGTGTTGAAGCTGCCAAGATACTCTGGTGGACATTTTTTAATACCAGACTTGGTCCTAATATGAAAGGTCCCACCCTAAACCCTAAACCCATCAAAAGGCCTCAAACCCTAAATTCTAGCCCTAAAAACCCATCAAATTCTGTTTGAATTTGAGGAAGTACAAACAAACAGCTTTAGTTCAATCAAAGGCTCTTCACACATTCTGAGTAGGAGAGATTTTTGCACTGCATTTCCCACCCTAAACCCTAAACCCTAAACAACTTGTTTCTAGGGTTTTGATAGTTTTTGGCCCTTGCCTACCAAGGCAAGGCTATTGTGTGTAGATCCATTATAGAGTATTTATTGTAGCTTAAGGGATTTTGGCTTCCCTAGGTACCAGGCCTATTTTGATATGAGGATTTTTTGAAAGATGATGATGATGATGTACCCCTTTTTAAACAATATTTAGCCAATTAATGCTAAATGTTTTTTTTGGGATGATCAATAATGATGCAACAATATCAGAAAAATTAATTTTTTATTTTTTATTTTTTAAAAATGTACTCTACCCACATGCAATGTCTTTCTTTTTTTTTAAATTCTTGACTTTCTAGAAGTGGCAATTTTTTGTGGGAAAAATCATGTGTTTCCAAGTTTTTCTCCCAAAAAAAAACCTCAAATAGTGAAAATTTGCCATAAAAAAACAGAGTGCCCATGTGTAGTTTGGAAATACATATTCGTGAAGTCACACTGACAACTTGCCAAGCCCAATTCATCTTGTGGACTGCCCGAAGGCACCATGACATTGAAATTGCCTACAATTGATTTTTTGTGGGCTGCCCAATGCCTGAAATCTATTCCTTCTTTGTCCTAATTTATTCCTTCATTACCCAAAAAAAAAACTTGACCAAATTAAGTTAACCTATCCCAAACCTACTTCCAAGCTAAGCACAAATAAACTTTTTTAATACAAAAATGGATATTCATTCACAATGTCTTTTCCTTCATATGTTTAGCTCTCTCTCTACACATACAATTTTTAAAGCCATTTTTTTATTGATATCATTTTAAAATATTGGCATCCACCAAGGTAGCTAGTGAAGTCATAATAGAGTCAAATTAATTTCAATTTCAGGCATTGGGCAGCCTGAAAATAATAATTGTGGGCAGCTTGTAGTGCATTAGGGCAGTCCACAATATTGTGTTTTAATGTGTTTTAATGTCATATTTTTTCTCTTAATTAGTGGTGAGACACACTAATCATCATTTGTTAAACAACAAAATTTGGGAACAAAATAATTGTCACAAATGGCATCCATTGACACCAACATAAATTATAAAGCATATATTGAGAGCTTTAAAATTGTTCATAAATGAGATGATATCTCTTGGCATGTTTCATGTCGCTCATGATGATTTGCATTCCTGAATATGTACCTTTCATCTATGGACATCCATGTTCATCCATCATTAATGAGCTTGTTGTTTATGTAAGAAAAATCCATTTTTCATAATGAATGGAATTCACTCATCATTGTTCATTTTTTATCCATAATATATGTTCAACAATTGTCTTAAGAAGGTTGGTGGGGTTTGGAAGCTTTAATGACTTAGCTCCCTACAAGCTATTAGTTTTCTTTACCAATTTTGTAAAAAAATATTGTATTCTTCTCTTGTCTTTTTGAAAAGTTTACACAACATTGGTTTCTCCTTCAAGTTTATATTTTTGACAAAAGTCGAATGCAAATCCAATGCATTTGAAATGCAAAAACTTACATGTGCACACTCATGACATATAGGGAAGGAAGTGCATGTTAATTAACAACCACTTTTTTATTTTAATGTGTACGCCTTTTGTTCTATATTTTCATTGGCATTTCATTCAAAGTTTAATACCTAGATGTTCTTTTGTTTTCTTTTTAATGTTTTTTTTCTCAAGTTCTTTTATTTTTCCTCCTTTTATCAATTAGACATTAGTTGCTTGATTCTCACACAAGCTCTATCTTGTTTATCATTTTTGTTTTGTTTTGGTTGCCATTTCATTAACCCAGTAGACCACTCGTTATTAAGGGTGCATTCATAGTCTTACGAGCTAAGGATGCCAAGGTAAAAGTTCTTTTTCAAAGATTACATGCATTGGTCTATTATTCTCAAAATTTTCATTTTTCACACATAGTTTACAACTACGTGTTGCATTTACATACCTTTTTATTACACCTTGATCATACATAATGTATATTATGCATTCATGTTCTAAATCATATATAAATGCATACCTTTTGTTAATGACACATTTTTAAAAACTCATGATTTTTAACATCAAAACCGCATTTGAAACAAAAGCATTCAAATGTGCTATAAAAATGGATTTCACCAATTTCAACTCATTTTTCTCTTTTGATCATCAATATTAGGACCCTTTCCAATTTAAAGAAAGAATGATGGACATTTGACAAAGAAAAAAGACATTTGAAAACTATCCACCCATGAATTTTGAATGCTTCATCATTTTTGAAACATCATCAATTTTCATCAAATTTTGAATATGGAAATTTTGCAAGTAATGGAACCTATTTCCAAATAAAATTGACAATCCAAATTATTATGTTAACCTTGTGATTTTTCAAATATGTAAAATTATAGTGTTAAATAATGTCCACCCCTTTAGGTGGTACTAATATTGTGAATTCAACCCAAGGGATGTTTTCATTTCCACAAATTACAATTGAACAACTTGTCACCCATGTTTAAGCTTTGAAATCACCATTCTTTGAGCTTAAAATGACCTTCTTCCAACCTATATGTGTCTTTTGGGGTTTTAATATTCATTCATAATTGTAATTACTCAACCATTATATTTGTACTTAATTGTGTCATTTGTATTTATTGTGCAAGCTTTCATTGATTTCCATTCAATTCATTTTCAAGAACCCAAAAGTTTATGCCAATAACATCCAATTGGCACAACAAATTTTTAAACAAAATTCAAAAGAAATTGAATAATGTTTTTTTTCATGACAATTTAATTGTAGTAAATTGAATTGTACTATAAAGCCTCAAATGAACATTTGACCTCATTGGGACAAAACTCACAAAACTACACCGTGTTGTATAATTGTTTTGCATTTTTTACATACTAATCTTATGCCAACTTGTATTAATCGACACAATGTATGAAAAGGCAAATAAATTTATCATGAAATCTTAATTTGCAACCTTAACCATCCCTTATGAGAATCTCAAGTGATGTTCTAATTAGTTGTTAGGTCGTGATTTACAATAATAATCTTTGCCCTTTGTTTCATTACACAACACATTTTGGGTTTTGTAATTAGCTTTTACAATTACATATTAATTAGAAAGGACATATGCAATTAATGAGTTATTAAACCATGTCATTTCATCCATTTAGTCACAAAGGATGTTCAGTTGCAAAGCCCAATCATTTTAACAGAAATTTTTTAAAAAATTTCTTATAATAATGAAATTTCATGTCATCATTAACCTCGATATGACGTGTAAAATGCATGTCATTTCAATTTAATTATTTTATTTGACTAGATGTTACAAAAGATGCCTTGATGGATTGATGACATGTGTAAAAAATCTACAAACATGACCAAAAATCAACTTAGTTTAGCCCATGTAACTAGCTTAACCAAAAGTCAACTTAACCTGACCTAGCTAACTCGATTTAACTTAACCTAGTTAAGTTAACTATCTATGTTAGGCAACCTAAGCAACTTAATTTAGGCTAATTGGCCTAGATTAAAAACAAACATCCAATTCCTAGCCCAAGAAACCTAGATTAAGCTACTTAACCTAAGCCAAGTGGCCTAGGTATCATAAGTTGCAAGAATGAAAACTTGAACTCCTCACCTTCATTTTGGGGTTCAAGCCCTCATCCATTGCACTACCATATTTTTTTGTACTAATTACAATGAACACAAAGTTATTAAGCTCAAAATTTTTAACTTTGAATTAAATTTGGTCATCCTAGGTTAACCTAGGTCAACCTACCTACTACCTACCAACCTAACCTAGACCTAGACGTAGACCTCTCTAGGTTGATTTAAAATCAACTAGTTTTTCAACCTATACTACTTATTAACCTTACCTAGGTTAACCTAAACATTCATGGGTTAAAAAATAAATTAAACTATGATACTTATGTCGCATTTAATTGTATCTAATCACATCATAGTCACATCTAGTTGCAGAAACTTGAAGTGGTTACAAACTTGATAAAATATTTTGTAATGAAACTACTTAGGTTGACTTGGCAAAAAACCTAAAGCTAGGAACTTAGGCAAGCCTACCTAGATTAACCTATTAGTAAGGTAACCTATGTTAAATATATTTAAAAATATTAGGTGTAATAAAAAAATTTATGTCTAATTAAGTAACTTACAAGATAGCTTATATTACGAAGTAGGTTTTTATTAAGTAACCTACATACATAGGTTAACTTAATAGGTATGTTAACCTAAGTTAATGCATTAAATAGTTAAAAAGTGAAAGAGTTATATGTCACCTTTTTTCAAAATGACTATTAATATTATAATCATAATTACAAGTTAACAATAGATTGTTTAGTACACATACACATGCATGTGAATTCATGACTTCAAAAACTTCATGGCACATTAAAAAATTATGGCATGCCATGACAAATATTGGTGCCCTAAATTCAAGACATAAAAAAAATTTATGGTGTTACAAAAAATCATAAATTGCCATGAAAATTTGTAACACCTTATTGCCAAATGGCATGTGATGTCATCACCACATGGAAGATCAAGTTGTTAATAATTGCAAAGGACAACAATATTTTCAATTAGTTCACAAATGAGATTAATTTATCAAATCAAGGACATGAATCATGATGTTGATAAATATGACCACATCATCTTGTTAGCATATAACATGCCATGTCATCATCATGGGAGATTGAGTTGTTATTTGTTGCAAAGGTGGATGGTTCTTGGAATTAATTAACTAATGAACAAAAATAAAAATAAAAATGATAATTTACCCAAAAAATTAACAAGTTGTCATATTGACTACAATTGCAAAACCATGATGCCATACGACATGTTGATGTCTTTTGCCATTATTTAATGATTGTTATGATTAAGTAGTTATAAATGTAGTTGAAAATAATAATAGCCATTTTTGTGTTTGGTTCAAAAGATAAGATTTTTTGTAGTGAAGGTAAAGTTTTGGACTTGCATTTTGATGCAAAGAACTACATTGAGGGATTGGACATCACCTCTATCATAGTGACCAACTTATAAATGCTTCATTTTATCCAAAATAATGTATGAGTCATCATGTTGATTAATAGTCAAGTATTTTATTACACAACAATTCCAAAACATGTTTTTTATAATTGATCCTGTTTGACTATAGTCATTTTTAAAGTTGTTTTTAAAATTACTTATGCCATTTTTTAGTCATTTTTCCCATTGTAGTACTTAAAATACCTAGAACAAGTTGTAAAAAGACATCTTTTGATGTTGTAATTGCACGTGGAATGCCACATCATCATGTTGTGAGACTAAAAGTTGTTATTCTAGTTGCAAAAGTCAGGGTATTTTTAATTAATTAATTAATTATAATTTATTTAAAACATATTATTACAATTTCAAAAAAAAAACAACTATAAAAAAAAGCCCATTAGTCATCATACTAATTATAATCACAAAACCCTGACATCTCAATGGCCTTTGCAACTCAACTATATAATGATTTTTGTGACTAAATAATAACATTTGTAGTCGAAAAGGAAAGTAATCATTCTTTGACCAGTCAAAAAACCCATAATGTGTTGTTGTGTATTATCAATAAGGAAAATATTTCTTATTTAATTACCATTTTGAACAACAAGCATTCAATCATTAGGCATTAATTATGAGGAGCCAATTGTGAATGTTGTTAAACAAATATGATTTTCCAAGAGAACCTTACAATGCATTTGAAACAACATCATGTCATTGGACAAATGTCAATGCCTTACCATTTAGGTAAGTAATAGGTCTAGGATGTTGTAGGTTGGTAACAAGTAGGTAATAAATAAATATGTAGGAAAGCAATAAATAGGTAGAAAGGTAGGGTAATAGGTAGGTAAGTGATAAGTAGGTAGGTGACAACTAGGTTATAGGTAGCTTGGAGGTTGATAATTAATAGGTAGGTAGGTAGGTAGGTAATAAGAGGGCAGGCTATAAGTAGGAAGGTTAGGGTTATTATTTAATAAATGGGTAAGTTGTAATCAAGTAGGTGATAAGGAGGTGTGAAGTTGGTAATAGGTTAGTAGGTTGTAGATGGGTTGGGGTTGGCAATTAATAAGGTAGTAGGTAGGTAGGTTCAGGGTCAAAAATGTAATAAATGGGTTGGTAATAGGTAAGGAAATAATATTTATGGGCACATTGTAGGTAGGAAGATGTATCAAAATATTGGCCATTTATCAACCTACAACTTACCTACCTATTACCTACCTTCCTATCTATTTCCATAAATTAATATATGTGAAGCAAATTATTCATAACAAACTATTCATGATCATCATTGTTTCACAAAGGTGTGGTGCATTGATTAAAACTTGGTTATTCTTTGTGTAAGTGAGGATTTCAATTCCATTTGTGACATCCTAATTAGCCCATAGCTTAAATAAGTATTACCTTAGTTTTTATGTTTCCAAATCTAGTGAGATGTGAATATTCCTAACAAACAACATGTGGCTTTATGATCGTGATGCACCATGTGTGTACATTTCATGGGGTTAAAAAATCAATTATCTACCCTACTTTAAACTAACCATTTTGTAACTATGATTAATTTTTAATTGCAAGTGACATTTGTAATTAAAATCTTAATAGTCGTGTTGGAAAAGTCACATTGACACTAGTTGCAAACAACAACAAATTTTGGATGAAAGAAAAAGTCAACGAAATACACTCATCATTTGATTGGTCATATATGTATTGTCGTTTGCAACTAAAATATGATTTTTTGGGTGAATAATGGGAACAAGTTATGTGTTACCATGTGTCCCAACTCTTAATAATTAAAAATATTTTATTATTATTTTGAAATAATCTAAGATGTTTAATTTTTATGTTTGGATGGTTTAGATTGTGACACATGGTGCAATAGAAATTTGCTAAGTGGCATATTAATTGAATTTTTCCAAATTAAATTAAAATCAATATTTAGGTATATAGGTTGAACTAGGTACCTACCTACCTATTTGGGATAAACATCTATCTAAATAGGACCTATTTACCTACCTAAGCCAAATACCTATTTAGGTAAGTAGGTAGGTTGGTAGGTAGAAAAGTAAGTAGGTAAGTTAGGGAATTATGTAGTTAGGTGTAAGTACATGAATATTTTTATTTTATTTTGGGTTAAGTCATTTTTATTGACTCATCCCACATGCCCATCTTTTTAAATACGACAATGTAAGACAAAACACCTTCATTATATACTTTTCAAGATAAAAATGAAGCCAAAACATATGGGATAAAATTTTTAGTTGTAAGTCATTTGTGACTAAACATTTTTAGTTACAAACAACTTGGAATTAAGAAAATTTATTCCATATGTTTTGGCTTTCATCCTCATCTTGAAAAATACATAATTAAGTAGGTAAGTGACGAGTAATTAATTAAAAATATATATTAATTATAATAGTCTATTAACGAATTTAATATTGAAATAATTAACTAACTATTAATAAATAATAAATAATAAAATTTTAACCAAATAAATTAATATAATAACTGAAAATTTCAATATTTAATAATAATTAACTATTATTTATAAATATTGTGTACTAGTTTTTAAAATTTTAATAATATAATTAAACTTAGCTTAAGCTAACTATTTTATTATAATTATTCCCATTATTATTTTCGTTTATATAGTTAACAATATATATAAATGTAAATATTTAATAATAAAAATAACTTTAATTCAATTATTATTGTAGCTAGTTGGTAGCGAAGGTTAATTATTTTTATTTTAATTATTCATATATTACTTCACTCATTAAAGTTATTTATGAACTATTATAATAAATATTTTATATTTTTAATAAGTATATTTTTCCTTCAAAAATATTTTCCTGCATTTGTTGAATATATTAGTAATTGATTATAATCATCAAGTCATTAATAATTAATAAATATCAATTAAAAATTTGAAATATAAAAAATTAAAAATATATATTAATATTTCTTAGTAATTATTATATTAATCTAATAATAGTTCATAATTGATTACTTATAATAATAATAATAATAATAATAATAATGTAATTTGTAGCTAGCCTAGGTTAGCTATTTTTATATTATATATTATTATTATATATTATTATGTCAGTTGTTAGAATTATCATGATTTATTATAATTAAAATTTCATTTTCAATAAAATAAAAATTAATTTAAATAAATACATTAGTTATTTGAAAAGAATTTAATAATAATATATTAAAATTTTAATAATACTTCAATCATTATATTATTTTCAAAATTTTAGTCAAAGATAATATTCAAATTTATTTATTTTATCACATCTAATTAATATGAATATATAATATATTATTAATAAAATAATAATAAACGTCATTTGTAATAATTTTAAAAAATATAATAAGATGGTTTGGATAAACTTGTAATATGGGCACAATATATTTAGCAAATATTTTACATAAAATTTTAATATACTCAAAATATACACTATTTAGCGTAACCATAATATCAAGGCCATTTATGCTAATAATAATACTTGAATACACTTCTAATATGGTTGTTCATATAAATTCAAAAATATACAATTTTAAATCTTAATACACCCAACTATATTCCTTATAATTCACAAAAGACACCTTTGTATATTCATAGGGTTGTAATTAAATTGGTCATATTTGCAACTAATGGAACATAAATTGTTATTTTTAGATGAAAACTAAAATAAAATGTTGTTCACATGGAAAGATGAACACCAAAATAGTTGCAAACTAGTTGCATTGTCATTGCAAATATGATCAATACAAGAAATAGTTGCAAAAATGTCCAAATGTAGTTGCAAATAATTAATAGTTGCATGTAGTCGCAAATAAAGTGGTTAAATTTTGGCCAATTTTTACTAGTTATTCAAGAGGGTGTAGTCATGTTAATAGGAACCAAAAATAAGCACAACAATTATTTAAATTTCAAGTTTTGAAATGGTATTTTCAATTAGTGTTGAAATTTTGAGATGTACTTATATAATAACATTCATGATATACCATGGGAACAAAATATTTTTTTTGAAATCAATCTAATGAATAAAAAACACTCAAAAATATTTCTAAAACAATTGTAACATCCTTGGGACTTGACATAATAGTATAAATAACATTAAATATTTTCAAACATTTAAAAAACCATTTTTCCAAAATATTTCAAAATATTTTAAATTAAAGGTAGTCAATTAATAGGGCATTGTTGGTTCCTATTAAAGTGCTTGAACCTAATGACCAATATTGCATGATCTTATGACGTTGGGATTGTCCATCATGATTACATGTAGTCATGGATGTAAACATATAATGATTGCATAAATGACTATAGGTATGGAAGCAATTAGATGGCATAAACAATGAAAACTATTCAATTACATAATCATATAATTGTTATGGTATATATGAGTATATTTGTAATCATAGATGAAGTCATGGATGCCACTTTTTGATATATTGTTGAATCCAATGTCATTTGATTTGGATAATTAGGTGAAACATGGGAGCACAACCTAGTTTTTCATGTTTTTGTTGATAGAATTTAATGAAGACATGTGGGTAGAACCTTCTATATGAGTAAAACTACCTTGTCTAATATTGTAGATTAATTAAGACCCACTATTTAAAATTTAATTAAAAATTTAATCAACTCAAAATTCTAATTCCACTATTTAGAAGCAATACACCAAGTATCAGAAAACATTTTTAGTAGAGATTTGTGTATGTTGTATAATCTATAAACTAGTTCATGGTGCCATTTTTCTTACTTATAGTAAATTTTTGTAGAGCAAAAGTCAACAATGTGCCTTATTTTATATAAATTTGTTTATGGATTCAATGATGAATACAAGGATCTAATTATTTTGCCTCAAGTAGGGGCAATGTCAATTGTAACAAAAGAGTTTAAGAATTGGTGTGGTTTCCCTAATATACAAAATGCCATTGATGGCACACAAAACCTATTTCACATGGTGAAGACTATTGATATCACAAAACATTTGGGTATAGTGTAGAGGTACAAGTGGTTATAAATCACAAGAGTTTTGTTTGTTGTGGAGAATGCCATTGACATATTCAAAGAAAATTTCAAAGACTTGCTTACTAAAATTGATTTGAAAGTGTCTTGACTATTTTGTGCCCTATGTTTTCATTATATGTTGTCTAAATTGCATAATCTAGTACAATTTCAAGTTGGATCTAACATTCAAAGACTAATGCAAATCATTGATGTGAACGTGCAAATTAATCCAAAATTGAACATGGCACATAAAACCAATGTTGACAAAGAATAAACATTCCGTGCAATTAAGGGATAAAAGAGATTTGAAGTTGCAATGCACATGGAGTTAAACACTTATTATCTTGGATGTCAAAGATCTTTCACATGATCAACACAATTATGTCAAATTGAACAAATTTAAATTCATTAAGATATTTCAAGGTTTTAAAAAATTCAAATCTAAATTATTTTTAGGGTAAAGTTTGTTTCAAGATTGGTTGTAGATGAAGATTGTGTATCGCTTCCATCACCAAGTTGTCATTGTACTTGTCCCCTTGTTGTGAATCAAATTTCTTTTATATTGCATGGTGTAGCACTACTTTTGTTGCGTAGTGTAACATTTCTATTGCATATTGTACAACCTTGCTCACATAAGTTATAGAGCCCGTGCCCCTCATGTGTAAAGTTAGACAAATCCTTGATCACATTCGATTTGTTATCGAATGTGATCTTGATTAGGATTGAGCTTGTGCCATTATTGTATGAGTTACTAGAAAAATTTCTTGTTTGGTTTCAAATGAGTTTATACAAATCCTTGATTTTGTATTGAATGTGATCTTGCTATACACAAAGCCAGCTTTGTGCATTTGTTTGTTGGAGCAAAAGAAGGATCTTACTCCCAAAGAAGCCTTGGGAGTTATAAAAGTCTTACACAAAGTAGACAGACTACTGCAAAGGTGTCTACCAACTTGTTGGCCACCAAAAAAATAAAAACATTGTGGCAAGCAGGATACTCTCACTTGGTTCCAAGACCTTGGAAGGAACTCATAATCTTAAAGCTATATGACGGTGCCAATATTGGCAAATAAATGTTATCGAACCCCTTGTTAAAACAAACAATGCTAAAGAGTGGGGTTCTTCTTCTTGTTCTTTTTCCTCTTTCCTGTGTTCTCCTTGCAGGAGAAAGAGAAACAACAACAACAACAATAACCACAGCTCAGCCTTGGAGTGCAATTCGGAATGCTGACTACCTTTGACATCACAACTTGTTGAGGCATTTGCACCAATCGTAGCCACAATCATTTGTCAATCTTGGGACATGTCCTCTGATGTGAACTGGTCAGAAAAAAATGGGTCAAAATGAAGACCATATCCCAAGATGAAAGGCCATGGATGGTCCCCAAAGCAGCTGACAGAACAATAAAGGCTGGTGACAAATTGACCCGAACTGTGTATTCACTCCTCCTCAGAAGGTCTGTGTATCATAGCAACAAAGGGAACTCTCTCACCTCTGTCGCCATTCTCATTTCTGAGTTTGAAAGACCCACACAAGAAAACCAGTGCCAGAGCTACTAGTTTTGTAGACCAGTAAGGACCGAGTCAATAGGAAGAGGCGGAGGAGAATGATCCATCGACATTTTGGAGATTATTGGACCATTCTGCTGGCTGGTGGTGGTGGTGGTGCTTGTACGTGCCCTGGAAGAAAAGCAACACCCATGTACTACTTAGAGTCAGATAACCAAGCTGATAGGTCTGTGTGGCTGAAAACCAGAAGCTCAATGGAAGAAGAACATTGGCAAGGAGAATAATGGTGCAAACTATCCATTCGTATGACCAAAAGAAAAAAAGAACCTGAGGTGAACTGCACCTCTTTTGTTTTTGTCGCATATCAAGAAAGCGGACCAATGAGGTTTTTCTTGCATGTGGCAACTCTGTTTAGAGATCACACAACAACATTTCTTTCAGTCACTACTACTGTGAACCCCATTATTATTGCAAACAAGAAGTTGTGTGTGACACAATGTGTTGGACGGCTTGATCATCCTATCAATTCTGGTCTCACTACATAAATAAAATTGACACAGAAAAAATAAATATATATACCTTGTGTATAACAAACACTTGATCCACGCATTGCAGCATTCAAACTGGCAGCAGGTGCACAGCTGCTGGGGTTTGATGCTGCTTCTTGAAGCAGCTCAAGTTGCAACTCATTTCCTTTTTTGGCAGACAGGCCCATATTATTTTTTTCAGCTTGCATTGATAGTGCATTTGCTAAAGATACGAGCGCATCTGATCGCTCACTTTTCACATTTAAAGCAGCTGTCATGACTCTTGACAGCTCTGGCAGCAATAATGCTTCTTGTTTCTGGGAGATGATGGTTCCTTGACTGCTGATGTTCTGGCCTTGAGGGGCTGCTGGTGGCAGCAAAGCTGACAGGGGTACAATTGTCAAGCTAGTAGTATCTCTCATGTTTAGTAGAACTGGAAGCTGTGACAAGCTTGAGTATTCCTGCTGCTGTTGTAGTTTGGCTGCTGAGTTTTGAGGAGCTGAAGGCAACAACATTGGAGGAGCCACATTCGGAGCACATGCAGCAGCAGAGGTAGTAGTAGTGGAAACAACAGAAGAAGAAGCTGGAGGAGGATTAGCAGCTGGAGGAGTTGTTACGGTCTGGACTGGAGTTTTGGCAGTCACTGCATTCATTAGTGATGGTGGAGCAGACATGATGGAGCTGCTCCCTTGTGAAGAAATGAACTTGGCCGGAGCTGCTGATGTCCATGATGTGCCTCCTCCTCCTCCATTTGCCAGAAGCATAATCAGATGTGCCTGAAAACAAAGAGCATCAAACAACGATGATGGTCTCAGCAAAATTTCTGAAGACTGGGCGGCTGCTAAGAACTACCTCCTCATATTGTTTCCAAGACTGGCAATGGCAGGCACTCAACATTCTCATGATTTTGGGATTTTGATAAGCACCCACAAGATACCACCATACATCAAGACACCTTACATATCCCAAACAACTAAATCCTATCCTGATCAATCATATAACATCACAAACATACTGCCTACACAAAATCTTCCTGACCTTTTCTTGAGTAACATCATTGAAAACATTCACAGTTCCAGCATAGAAGATAGTGAGCTGTGCTGTTTGTGTGCCTGAAGCATTTGACCCAAAAACCCCCATTCTGTGCCACAGCATTTTGCAGCAAATGTCAGCCACCAGCAGCAGCAGCAGCAACTTCTAGTGTATTGATTCCAATTTTATGTAGGAAGGACAAGATTGCTCCTACACAGTACTAAAAAAACGACAACTATTGAAGAAGGTGCAAGGATTTCAGGTCAAAAAAAAGCACTTGAATTGCAACAAAAGAAAATCTTGCCTTTGAGTTGTTGGGGCTGGTGAAGAAGCGTCAATGACAGCAGGAGGAGGAGGTGGAGGAGGAGGAGGAAGAGATGGTTGTGGCTGCCGTGCAACACTTGTGAAATCTTCCCTTTGAGTTGTGGGGGCTGGTGAAGAAGCATCAATGACAGGAGGAGGAGGAAGAGATGGTTGCTGCTGCTGCTTGACAGCAGCAGCAGGTGTGGCAGCAGCAGCAACTACTCCTCCAGTGGTAGCTGCTGCTGTCCAAGCATTGCTGATGCCTGTTATACTAGCTGGTGCATCTGATCTTGGAAAAACACAAGGGATACCTTCACAAGGAAATGGATGCAAGACACGGATCAGGAGTTGTTACTAAGCACACACACACCCAGAACAAAAGCTGACTTCCTTCTGACTGCCAGTATAAAACCATGTCAGGAATGGAATGGCCCAAACGAGAAAGCGAGCAAGTGCTCATCATCAAAGGTGAGAGAGAGACATTACATCTATGCCAGAAAGGTTTTGGACTACGACAGAGAGCACACCACATGAACTGGAGGGAGTGAGGAAAAAAAACAGGAAACAAACACATACTTGCAGACTGAGGAGGATGTGTGCGAGCTAGCTCTTCTAATGCACGACTTGCAAGCATCCTGGACCTGGTGCTGTTGTTGTTGTTGTTGTTGTTGTTTCTGATTTGATGACGATGATGCAACTGCTGCTGCATGATGGTGATGTCAGAACAACTCCCCAGAGAAGATTTGCTCAGATTCTCTGCCACAGGAGCAGCAGGAAGAAGAATGAGTCCGCCTCCTCCTCCTTGTTCCAGGTTGATTGTTCTCATTGTCGAATCCTTCTTCTCCATGCTCATCCCTTCCTGCACAAATTCCATGCAAAATGGCAAACCTCCTTCTGGTTAATTGTCTTTCTTCCTCACCCAGACTGCTAAGTTATGCACTACTGTGTGTGTGTGTGTGTGTGTCTCTCTCTCTCTCTCTCGGGAGAAAGAAGAAGAGCTCTTGACTTACCTGAGATTGCAATCCCAAGGTTCTATCCCAAGAGGGCCATTGCATCCCTGCAGCCAAGGAAAAAAGCACATAACGAAAACAACACCACCCCATTAAAACCTTGTCAAAGGTCTTCTTCACAAGAGACTGAGGTCTTCTTCTTCTACTGGTTCTTGTTCATCATCATCATCTTCTTTTTTTCTTTCTTGTATGTGAAAAGTTTCATGATGGGCTGCTGCTGGTCTGTGGGGAAGTGTGATCATGACGATGATGATGATCTTCTTCTTCTTCAAAAAAAAGGGAAGGAATTTGTTCTAGAGAGTTTTGGGAAGAAGCTGATGAAACTCGAGATACATACCAACTTCTAGAATCAATCTCCAGCAATCTTCTCTTGAGAGCTGTTGGATGTCAGCAGCAGTTGCCACTTCTTCCAACAACGTTGTCGCCTTGCCACCTTGAGCTGCTTCTGCTGATGCCTCCCTTGCTGCCCTTTCTCCGTTGTTGTTGTTGTTGTTGTTGTTGTTATTGTTGATGCTGTTGTTGTTCCCGACTGCATCTTCCACCACATCCTCCTCCTTCTTGCTGTTGCTGCTGCTTCCCGCGAACAAGCTACCTGTGAACTGTAGCCGGCTGCTTTTCTGCTGCATTCTCGCACTACTGAATCCTGTGAATCCTCCTCCTGATGCTCCTCCTCCTCCTCCTGCTCTGCCAGCTTTCTCCGTCAAATTTTTGTTCCCCGAGGCCCCAAGAGCTGCAGCAGCTGTGCAAGAGGTGGACGAGGTTACAAAATTGGGTCTGGAGTTCGAGCTGCTCATCAACCCTGAGAATCCACCAACACCACCTCCATGTCGGTAGATTGATGGAGGGGGAAAAGAAGATGAGGAGGAGGTGTTGTTGTTGTTCGAGCTTGCTGGGATTCCTTCCCTTTTTTCTCCACTGTTGCTTCTTCTTTCTGCTGCTGCTCCAAGCCCCATGAAATCCCGCATAAAACCACCTCCATTGTGATGCTGATCCCTGTCCCTCTTCTTCATCACAAGCAGTTGCTACTTCTTGTTCTTCTTGTTCTGCTGATTATCAGCCTTCTTCTGATGTTCCTGGCGACAATGGGTCTTACCTACCTACCTACCAAAGACCAAGAAGCTTGAGATGATCAAATACAAACTCCCCTGCTCTCTCCATCCACATGAGATCTTGTTGCATATCCTCTCATCTCGTTGCACACATCTTCTTCATCTTCTTCTTCAAGTTCAGAGATGTTTTGGGGCTTTTTTTTCATTTTGTTTTTTTTGGCTCTTTGTTTTGGGTTTTGTTCCGAGAAACTAAGAGAGCAACAACAACCACAACCCAAGTGAAAAAAAACACTTGAATCCTTGCAAGTGATGAAGAACCTCGTCGAGAATTTATGAAATTTGAATGAATGGGAAGATTGTCTCTCGCAAACTCCTCAATCGTGTGATGGAGAGCAGAAAGTTGTTCATCATCAACAACAAATCCATTAGCTCAAAGAAAGAAAGGAAGGAAGGAAGGAAGGAAGGAAGGATTCTCACGCTCCTCGGTCCTCCTGCTGTGAATTCTAAACCAAATCACAGAAACTCTTTTTCCAAGCTCCTGCTGTTCCTGCTGGTGCTGGTGCTGGTCATGAATCAATCCTAAACAAATCACAAAAGAACTCATTGTCTAAACTCATTTTCTGCTTATTGACATGATTTCCGTCTTATTGCTTGGTCCATGAGGATGTTTTGACTGTGACGAGGCGATGGTTAAGATACATAGAATGAGGATGACAACTCATTTGGAATTCCCCAAGTTTTGTTCTCTTTTTAAAGCTTCTTCTACTGCTGCTGTCATGAATGAATCCTCAACCGAATCGCAGAAACTCTCACAAGATCTGGTTGATCATCAACTCAACCCGGCAATGAAGCCGTTCTTCCAAACCGACAAATAATTTCTGGCATCAAGTGAGACTCAACCAAAAAACAAATCTCTTCCCCCTCCCCGCCTCCGCCCAAAAAAAAGAAAACAGAAAAGAGAGAGAGACAGAGACAGAGATTTTTGCATCAATTCCTTCATGGAATCATTTGCGCTCACAACAACAGAAACACTAACAAAAGCAAAAAAACAAGGGCAAGAAAACACGCTGATCCGGTGAAGAAGACGAAGGGAACAACAAGCGACAAAGCTCCGATCAGTGTTTTTTCTTTCTTTCTTAATCCCGTCTGGACTCTGGTATACAGAGAGGGTTATAGTAATGTAGGCGAGATGCTCAGCCCCACCATTTCCAACCCCACCCATAAAACTAAAATTGGGATTGCAAATAGATGAGAGATTATAATAGCACCCAGCACCTGGATCAATGATTATGATTAGCCGATCAAAAACAAGGAACACTAGTTAGATTGCATTTATGATGGCACTCTTCTCTGCCATTGGATGGATGGGCACCCTTTTACCAGCAGTGTGCAAAAAATGTTGGGCCAAAACCATTTTGGGGAGCCAAAACCACATGCTTTGACCCATAATGAGCACCTCTGGACTTTGCTTTTTAAGGTTATCTTGAGAGAACTATTCACTCAACAGTTAAATGTGTTGTTGCTTAATAGGGTTTAGTGGGTTTGTGAAAATATTAGAGCACCACTGGAAATGATTGATGGAAAGGGACCACTATTTTCAATCATGCTCATGTGCTTGGGGGACGAGGCAAACAACTCCTTTTGGGATTGTGCCTACAAAAGACCATACTAATCATGTGTCCAAATGGTGTGCAGAAATGTGTTTTTGGTGGGGGGGGGGCATACATGTATTATACATATAGTACATACATGTGATTTAGGGTATGGATTATCTATGCAAAACTTAAAGGGGCACGTGGCATTGAATCTAAAGAGAAATCCTAAGTGAGAAAAAAGGCAAATCACATGGGTGTTTGACAAATGTCACTTGCCCTTGACCTAGAATTTGCTTTTTTATGAAAAACCCTTAGAAATGAAGAGAGAGAGAGAGAGAGAGAGAGAGAGGGACTAGGGTGACTCAGCACCCACGTGGCACTTAGTGCCTTTACCTTTTTGTGAGTGAGACCTCTTAGTGGCCATTGGATTAAGCCAAAAAAATGTTAGATTTGAACTCAGAGACCCTAATTTAGTCTAATAAGCACGAGATACTTGTAATATTTATTTATAAATAATTTAAATGAATTTTGGGATTTTTTTAATCATGGTATCAACATGGGTGCTGGTTTCACCCAAGGCCATAAAAGAAAGGGTAAAAAAGAAAAAGAAAAGATCAGTGTTGGGTGGTTAATTAGGCTGATAAAAAAGAGATGGATAAATTCAAGCTAAAAAGGAGTCAAAAGTGAACCCTTTGTCAATGCATATTATTAGAATATTTTAGAAATATTTTAAAAAAAAATTCCATATGTAAACTTGAAAAAATCATTAAAAATTCTAATGATTCATAAATATGTTGCAAAATATTATTCTTCAAAGATATGTTTAAAAGTTATTTTCAGAAATATGTCATTTTTAATCGATTAAGGATTAATATATTAGGAGTCCTTAAAGGAGCAAAAAACATTGAAAAACCACTGGTTCCAGTGTTATACAAGTGCTTTTGATTATTTTATCCTCATAAAATTGATTTAAAAAATTCACATGTTTCCATAATTCATTAAGTTTTAAAAAATATAAACACATTAAAATTATAATATTAATATAATTTTTAAAACTAAAACATGAAAAATCAAGCACTGGTTATGCATTAGTTAACTCCTTTCAGTTTGAATATGTACTCAATTGAAATGTGCACTTAGAATGAAGTCCACAATGAAGCTTGTGACAATGGGTTAAGTGACAAGTGCCACAAAATGAATTAAAAAAAAATTGTTGACATGTAAATAGTGTCATCAAATTCCATTCATAAAGTTTTGTAAGGTCCCCTTTATTTTCACCCAAAAAATGATGTCATTGTGACACACACCTTAGCGTTTTCTTTTTATGCAAAACTTCACACTATTGGAAAAATTGAAATTTTTTGGTCACAAACTCAATGATTAAAAAAAAATCACCAAAAAAAAATTAAAAAAAAAGAAAAAGATTCCTAAACATGGGTTGTAGTGTCAACAATATGTTTACTATTGTCATACAAAGATATGTTCTTTTACACATGATTTTGATATTTGACCTATTCTTAATCTAATTTTCATTTTGTTGACCTATTACTTGTTCTCTCATCCACACTTTGTTGTTCTTCATAAAGTCTAAAAAAAACTTGATTAAATGCCAAAACTCAACATAACATTGTTATGATTAATATTTAATGTGATGGTGAAAGTGGTGCTACAAGGCAAACAAAGGCTTTGGACAAGTTAGGCCTAAACTCATTTTAGCACTTGTGAATGTGCTAAAAAGATTTTGGTCCTACATATAACATCCAATACAAATTAATTTACAAATTTAGAGCCCAAGACCACACATGTCTTGCATGATTACATTAAGATAAAATAAAAAATGTGTGGAAGAGTTTCCTCAATACGTAAGTCATAACAAGTGCAAACACAATGAATGAGTTGATTAACCTTAGCCCTTCATGTGTCAATAACAATAGCCTTGTGAAACAAGAATCATATGAACCCATTCTTTTTTTGAGACTTTTGTGATGTCCAAACTTCCTTCCAATTGAATACAATTGTTTCATCTTACGACTACTTTGCAATAGGTCTTCGCAATTGGTTTTGTGCATATCTCCATTTATATTTTAAAAATCCTTTTTAATCATTCCAACACCAACAATTAATGCCAACTTGTACATGTTCCATCAACCAAAACTTATACAACTCAAAAGCATCACTATTGAACCCTTCTAGTGACTTCTATTCACAACGTGGATTGGTTGCCTATGCCTTGTGAAAATTATGGTCTGAAGGTCCGTGTTAGTCACCGCAGTGGAAACATTGGTTTTGACTTGCAACCCATGTGCAACATGACAAAATTATTCACTTCATTTTGCTTGAAGAGTGTAAGAAAAGGATATGACGACAAAGATATGATCCCAATTGACATGGGTGTAAAACATGGCAAACCCTATTGAAAGAGTAACCCAAGTGACATGGGTGTAAAACATGGCAAACCCTATCGAAAGAGTAACCCAATTGACATGGGTGTAAAACATGGCAAACATCATTGAAAGAGCATCTTCACACAAATGCTCAAATTTGGGTTCAAATTCGGGTTTCAATTCGGATTCGTCACATCCCTTTACACATATATAGTAAAAAAAAAAAACTAGATAGTATAAAGTGAGAGACAATTTAAATTGCAACATTTGCACTTATTCGTTACAATCGCCCAATCGAAAACAATGAACAAGAATTAATTCTTATTAATTGGCTTTCTTCCAATCTTATCACTTGAGCCAATATTATTATGGTCGACCAATTTAGAAATAAGGACCAACAATCACTTTTAGTTTATTGGGCTTTTCCAGGGCTCACAAAATATGTACAATTTTTTCAAGCCCAAAACATTTTTCAGGAATCCACAGAACTTAAACTGTTGTGCTATATTCAAAATTTCCAATTTAGGCCATTTTACAGCTACTATTGAAGATGCTCTCCTTTGTAACCTGACTTGAAAATGATGAATCCTATAAATAAATAGGGTAGTGAGCCATTGGCCTAAGTATAAAATTACCTATAAAGTCACCCATCCCAATCCTATTATGCTCAAAGTGGGTTTAACTTTACATTAATTTGACTACATTTTCAACAATGAAAATTATTTTAAATTCAATAAGTTTTGCTTTGTTGTTCCACAATGAAGAGCCATGGGTTTTTTTTTTTTTTTTTTTTTTTTTTCTGACAAAGAATTGGAAAAAATTGGGTTTTTAGTGTAAATTCAGAAAAAAAGATTGCTCAAAATTTGGAGAAATTTGGCAAACTTTGAAAACCACAAAACTGAAAAAAGAAACCCTGAAAGGTGTATGTTGCCTTGTTGGGGGTTTTTTGACAATACCAAAAGTGGAGCCATTGGGAAATTGGCCCACTTGTGATATTTTAGACAAATGTTTTGTTTTTTCAATTTTGTGATGTAGCAAAAGTGGCTATCATTTGTAATAAGATTTATCCAAATTTAACTATGAACACGATATTGAACAAAAGAAGAAGTCTAAAACTTCCTTTTGTATGTTGGTTACCAACTTGAACCTAATATAGATGTCAATCAATGTCTAATAAAAGTGTTTTTTTGGAAATTTGGCAATTCAAAACCTCAAAAATCCCCACTTTTATTTATTTATTTATTTTTTGGGTTTTTTGTTTTGAGGTTTTGGTTTCAGGCCACTTGTCCCCCAAAGCCAAAGAAAAGAACATTTTGAAGTGGTGAGACATTTGCCATTTACACACATAACTCAAAATTTCAATGGGAGCTCCCATACCCTATCCCACAATGACCATCTATCTTGATAAGATCACATATTCATTCCTTTAGTCAACTTCATACATCATGTAAAATCATGATATTTTCACAACATGCTCCCAAACTTCAAAGCACTAAGAGTTCAAACTTTGGCAATTTGCAACTGATTTTGACTTGAGAAACATAATTTTATATTATTGAGAGACTATAGGCTACATTCACACAATGGTAGCTATGGCATCACCACCTTGCAAGTAGAAAAAATGGAAGAATTTATTTTTGGATCATTTCCAATGAAACCTCCAAATGGGGTTGATGTACATTGTTCTTTTGTCATCTTCAATTAGACTTGCATGACAAGTGTGATCTCAAAATTGTTCTTCATCAATTTCCAAAGGCAATTTGCAAAGGATGATGATGACAACATGATGCAATCCTGATGTTCCAACTTCCCAACCTCCATTCCCACAATAACTTTTCCATCATTTTTTAAAATTGTGGGATATGTCTTCCCATTGGGTAGGTCAAAATGGTGGGCATGACTCAGGTAAATAGGATACACCTTGAACTACCCTATCTATGCTTTGAGGGTGAATCCAAGGGTCATGCCAAGAACCTAAGCTTCCTACCTTTTCTTTTAATCTTTGATCAACTTAGGTGGAGAGGTATATTGTAGATTCCTTGCATGATCCCAAGGGAGGGAAGGGAAGGGAAGGGAAGGTCACCCTTGAATTCATAGGGTGGTGGTCACAACTTGGCGGGGGAATTTGTTTTTGTCCCCAATGTGTTCCCAAGGGGTTCCTCAAGAATAGACTTTAATGAGGTATTAACATATTATAATGCAATAAAAAGAGGTTATTAATTATTTTATGTAAAATTTGATTTTAAACTTGATATTCTATGTAACTGTTTTTACTACTCATTTAGAGTTTGTCCTTCTTTTTTTTTCCTTTCATTTTATTCATTTTTTTTGGTTTTAGCAAGTAGGATGGCATTGGGAACTTTCATGGTCTATTTGAGGTGGGTATAGGGTCTTCAAGACAGTTGCATGAAGCTTCATTCCACTATTTTTCAATGGTGCAAAGATATCCTTAGAGAAAGAACAAAGTTGCATAGTCGTCAAAATGGGGGAAAAGCAAGGGGGAAGTTATTAGTTATCAAAATGGGTAAGATTAAAAGCAAAGAGGTGTTACAATCTAAGATCATATTCCTTTGTGGCCCCTTCCAACAATCTTCGAATATCAAGACTTTGAAAGAGAAGAGCAAAAAAACCGTCTCCTATCTATTTGCATGTCAAGAGAATACTCTCAATTATCAATTAGGTTGGTTATCTTTTTTATGATACCAGCATGTTATCATAAGGGTCAGTTTTCAAATACTCACCTTGAGAACTGTCTAATGTATTATTACCCATATAGATTTTAGGGTTTAGTTTTTATTTTTGGGGGTCTTATTTTCAAGAAAAAAGAAAGAAATGGAAACATGATACCTTCTTAACCAAAAGTCTGCCAAATGCTCTCATGCTTTTTGTGACCCTTTGTAATAGGTAAGAAAATCAAAGGTCATGCAAGCCAAAAGAGAGCAAATTGAGTTTCGATGGGAATTTTTGTGCATTGTTTTGAATACAAACCCACATAATTGTGAGCACAAAAGCGAAATTCAAATATCAATACTAAACCATAGCCCTCCCCAACTCCATACTTAAGTGCCCAAGACAAACGCAACAAAGGTAGCAATCTATTGAGACTTCCAAAACTATTGCAAGAATCCACTAGGACAACCTTGAAATGGAGATGGATATAAACATGAATTTAAACAAAAAAAAAAGTTGTAGGCCTTTCATTTAAATGTGAAGATTGTGAAGTGAAATTGTCCATAGAAGTTTTAATCCATGTTTAAAGAATTTTAATGGTCACAATTTAAAAGCTCATCACACCACATGATAGAATTATCACTACAGTCAGAGCATCTCCAGCGGTGACCCTGCGAAAATATATTTCACATCCAAGTTTAGTTATGTATTCTTTTGCAACCCCACCCATAAAACTGAAACTTGGACACCAAATAGGTGGAGGACTACCAATAGCAAACAACCTGGACCAATCATTATGATGGACCAATCAGAAACACTAAACAGCGGTTAGATCATATTTATTACACACCTTTTGCCAGCCATGGCAATGTGCGCAATTATGCAGAGCCAAAACCATTTTCCTGAGCCAAACTGGCATATATTGGATTTTCTTCATCCAATTTTACTGTGGAGGAGTGCATACTGAGCACTGTTGGAGATGCTCTTAGTCATTGTAAAATGACTAGCCTTGTCCAACACATGCAAAACAAATTTAGGGGTTTAAGGATTGAAAACCAATCTGGATGAAAATTTCAAGCATTCAAGTAGTTTATTAGATATTAAAAAATAAGGGTCTTGTTCTCTAGATGGGTTCTTGTCGATGGGGTTCATTAATCAATTTTTAAAAAATGAATGTAGTGAAAAATGTGGACACTAGGAGAATCTCTGCCAGCACATTGCACAAGATGTTTTGGGTGAAGATGAGTAAAAACTTGATGGATAGGCTCAATCAAATAACATTTTTGCTCAGGATGCTGAGACTAACAAAAACAAAAACTATTGCACAATCTAACATCTTCTCTTGATTGGTCACATATATTGATTGGTTTAGGTGGTTGTTATTAAGTAGCCTTCGACATTTTATATTTCCAGTTTCATGTTTATGGATGGGGCTTGAGAAACAATGAATAAGTAACCTTGGATGTGAGAAATAGGTATTGTTACAAGGTCAAATATTGAGTATGGGTGGAGTTGTGTCTAAAGAGGTTTAAAATGAATGGAGGTGAAAAACTTATACATCCAAGACACTATGAAATTATAAATGAATGTGGTGAAAAACCTATGCAATCAAGCAGCTAAAAGGCTAGAAATGAATGCTATGATTTTTATGATACACATTAGTGTTGTGTGTGTATCATTTTAGGACTTACACATAGTGTAAATGTAAATGGCATAACGAAATTCATTTACATTCCATGTAAATGTAAAAGGCCCACCTAAATCTATATAAATGTATAACGTGGGACATGTAAGTGTAAACACTCAGGAAGTCCAATTATGTGATGTCAAATTGGTTTACACTTACACAATTTGACATGATGTCAAACACTTACACAAATTGACAGTTTTCATGAAAGAACCACATTGATGGACCTGTGGTTTTATGGCCAGTCATGTACAAGACAAGCCGATCTTTACCGAGGTGTGACTTACTAGCAAAACAACAAGATTGATCCCCTAAGAATTTGGTACAAAAGAAACACACATGAAAGCAATTTGATACAAGTAGATCCACATGGCATGCATCTTGTTTGTCCAGAGAGACTCCTCATCTCCCCCTTTCCAAAAGCAAGGTGCGGAGGAGGAGGAGGAGGAGGAGGAAAGATGTCCCCCAATTGAAGAAATGCAAATATGCAACTTCTGGGGGCTTTCTCTGGCCTCCCTCTCAAGACATGTTGTTTGTATTACAAAACTATTAACATGATGATAAGAAACAATGAAAGAAGTTTCAGAAATCAAAGAAGACTTTTTCCAAAGTATCAAAATTGAACTGACATTGTTTGCACAAGTACATATGTGCCAATTAAGTCAGAGTGACATCACAAGATGGGTTTGTAAAATTGATGTTTATGTCCTCCTCTTTTTGAGGCTTTGGTAATCGTGATATCATCAGATGATGGGTACTTAAACTTACAACTAGGAAATATCACCAACTGCTTACTGCTTTGGTTGAAAACTCTGAAAGCAATAGTATTTTAGATATCACAAAACTCCTGCAAAGTCTTGCCTGGGGCATCAATATCACGGCCTGCATGGGCAAACATGGCACAGATCTTGAGGCATATGATCATGACACTAGTAAAAAGAAAGATTGTCACCCTGGATTTCCAGGATTCCAGGACTTCTATCCATCTTCACAGTTCCTTATGGATAGCTGATTTGGTTTGATCCCCAAATCAGACTCTTTTTCCTGCCCATGGTGGAAAGGAAAAATAAAATAAAATGAGAAGATCATGAAGTCCATGAGATAAGAAGACTTCAAAAAAATGATCTGACTGGGCAAATGGCAAATACAGAAATGAAGGCAAAATTTGGTATGTGCAATTGATCCAGACGCAAAATGTCTGGGGTCAAGTCACATGTAAGTGCACAAAACATCCCAAGATGCCCATGTGTGAAGAACAAAGAAAAGGGGAGATCTCAAAAGGAGCAAGAGATTGTGACTACCACAGAAATTACGATTATGTTGGCATATTTGGTGTTTGCTGACAAAAACACTATGGAAACTCAAGAGTGTTTGTGTGCACTGAGAAATCCCAGGCATTTCTTCAATCATTGACTCACTAGCCATATTCAGTCAACCAGTTTAGAGAAAAAACAAAAGATAGAATGCGACACCTGTTTTGCTCAAAGTTGTCATCTTTTCTGTACATGTTTTGTTGCATGCTTCATGGCAAGTTCAGATTTGAGATTTTGTACCCTAACTGATTCAGGTTTTGCGTCCAACTGCCTCTTTCCAATTGAATCTAAGGAGAGGAATGGACAAAATTATGTCTCTGGTACTTGTGATGATGGACAAGAGAAGGGCAGCAGCACAAGAAAGCCTGACAAGATCTTGTTCAAGCAATCCTTGCCTTTTGTGAAGCATTGCAGAAGATGTTTCACAATGTGCTCCAGAGAGTTTTCTTGCTGTTAAAAAGACAACACTTCTGAATGCGCATGTCCAAGGTTCTAATGGAAAGCGACCAACTTGCTGATGCAAGCACCACATAGGTTTAAAGATGGATGGCAAGAAATGGACACTTTGAAACAACTAGCCTATAAGACACTAAACATGCTGAAGCTCTTTCTTATTGACAACTTTACTGAAAAACGCTTGCATTTCACTCCAAAGCTCTCGAAGAATGTTAATGAAAAACTCCACCAACTTGCATCTTCCAAGATCTGTGAACAACCACCAAGGGAATATGGTGAAGCGTTCTCCAAGCTCTTGAGCCTGAATGTGACAAAAAAGCACACCTGCCAACACTTTCCATCCTTTCACTTGTCACATCTTTCAACTCTCCCACAATAACAATATGTCACATACCTAGATGCATCAAGAATCCCATTGGCCATTGTGATTGTTCACAAGATCTCATGCAGATGGCAAATAAAAGATCTCTTCTAACGGAAAGTAATGATGTGGGCTAGATAAACTGCAGCTGGCCTTCAACCTGGTTGCTTGCCATAGGTTCTTGCACCTGCAAACAGTGGGCCGGCACACCCTACAACAACCACCACATCTTCCCCAAAACCTCTGCCCTGACAATTCAGCAAACAGCACTCAAAACATCATAAGTTGCTTCATCGGGGGAGAAGTTTGTACCCTAATTGCAACTCCCTCTTTGGCAACACACAGGTTGGCAGATGACACACTCTAAATGAAGTGAGAAATGACCCATCTACTCATGTATTCATTTCCGCTGCTGAAACATTCTTTCTCTCCATTTGAGCAATATTCACAACTGATTCCAATCTCTTGAAAGTTGGGTTAAATGTTTTAGATGCCTAGAAAGAGATCAACTTTCAAAACCATTCCCAAAAGGATCCAACAAAGCCCCCTTTCCTACACTCCAAGACACAGGGTTTAGGGTTTATCATCTAAGTTGTTCTATACCCTTGCCAAGTTTGAAAAGAACTTGGTTCACTCAGTGAAACCCTGAGCGAGTTCATCACTCTTGGATTCATTCTCTGCAAGATACCTCTTGCTCAATAGTGTGCTCCAATTCCATTTTCACTGCAACAATACAGTTGCTTATCTACACTTCTTAATTATCTTAATGTACAACATAGAAGCCTCTCCTGGACTTCACTACCGCAAGTATCAATATGAAAACACCTAGGAAGAAACCAAAGTCGAAACCATCAGGACCACCAGTGCCCTTCTTCGCCCTAGACAACCAGCAACCTTCAGTTTCAAGCTTGGAACCTTCTATTCTATACTAAGCATGACAAAAGGGTCTGAATTCATTGGATTTGCCATGCCAAAAAGGGATTGCATGTTTGACATGCACATATTTTAGACATGCTAAAATTGCTCAAGCCTGTCGCAATAAGGTGTAGCTGAGGCCTGGCCCCATCTCTGCAACCCAAGCTCCATCCTACAATTCTGAACAAGAATGTCCTTGAATTCTCCTTCAACCTGTGCTTCCACCTGTTGCCGAGCATAACTGCCAGGAGCATACTCCTTATTGAAACGATGTGACTTGACATAGTATCTCACCTCACGGTCCCTTGTTTTGTGCTGAATCTGATATGGTGCTACAGAGGTTAAGCTGTAGACTGGTTGAGAGAAGGGGAAGAAGGTGACGATGACCAAGATAAGGATTGGAAGAAGCTGCAATAATCCAAGAAGGTTGATAGAAGAGTGAGTTTCTCCCCTGGCTGCTGTGTTCCATTGAGGCACTTGAGTCTGCACAAAATGGGTTCTCTGAAAACTTCCATTTGCTTGATGCATGCCAAAGAAGGCATTGAAGATGTCATTGGCATCAAAGACAGGATCTTCATAAAAAGTGGTGGGAGCAGCAGCTCCTCCATGATGGCTGCTTGTGTGTCCTCCCTGCTGACGGTAGATGCGCTGGGTGTCCTCCTCCTCCTCAGGGCCATGCACATCATATTTGCGTCTCAGTTCTCCATCACTCAAAACTTGGAAGGCCTTGGAAACAGTCTTGAATGCTTCTTCCGCACCCAAAGTTGGATTCTTATCAGGATGGACCTTGAGAGACAGCTTCCTGTAAGCTTTCCGGACTTCATCTTCTGTGCAATCCTTACTCAATCCTAGAATCTGGTAGTAATCCCTTGTCCTTCTTATGTGTTGAACAACCTCAATCTGTTGTTGTTCTGCTGCTGCAGCAGCAGACGCTGAAGAAGTGGAATTGGAGCGATGGAGATGGTTGTTTACGTCGTCACAATTCCTCTTCCTTGTCTGCTTGTCGTCACTTGCTGAATCTTTGTCTGAATCCCTTTTCCTGCCTTCTTCATTCATGCTCGTCAGCAGCAGCAGCAGCAGATCCTCCTCCACTTGTGCACTGGGGTATAGACGCTGTGCCATTCTCAGGAACTTGAGAGCCCTGCCCTTGTCTCCTGCCTCCATGGCCTCCTTTCCAATCCTCAGACACTTCAATCCCTCGTCCTTGTTACTGTCCATGGGGGTTACGAATTCTTCGCACTCTAACTGCAGCAAAAGTGCTAGAAAATTCTTTCTTGCAAGGAAGGAAGGAAGAAGAGGATCTGGTCTAGGGAGGAGCGAGGATGAAAGCTCTTGTGATCTTCAAACCCTAATAAGATTCTGTCCTCTCTCGTGTTTATACTCAAACCTCGCTGCAAGTTAGCAAGCAAGCTATGATATCTGAGGAATTGAACACTACTTACTGAGATCTGCACGAACGTGTTGCAATGCTCAAAACTCTGCTGCCACAAGTCTCCGCAAAAAAAATTTAGGGTTTGCAGCTCATCTGTGCAGAAAGTCTCCTGTGATCTTCAAACCCTAATAATAAGATTCTGCTTCTTTCCTGCCTTTTGGGATTGTGGGTGCGCGTAATAATATTATCGTTCACAGAAAAACTCCAGAAGAGGTGCACAGATAAGGCGGCCGAGCTTTGGATCGACAATTGCTCAACGTCTCCAAGGGCAGCAGCAGCAGCAGAAGAAGAAGAACAAGAAGCAGCAAGAAGGAGGTACCCATTACCAAAAGGAAGTTCTACTCATTTCTTTTGATGATAAGTGAATAATTCTTCATTTGTTATTTGAATGCTTTGTGTTCATTTATTATATTCAACTTTCAAATAATTTAGTCTAGAAGTGAATGGTAGAAATAAGAAAAGGAAAAACTCAACAAGTTATATGAGGTATGAACAGTACATTGTTGTGTGTGTATATGGTTTAGGACTTACACTCTGTGTGACTGTATTTTTCATAATGAAATTTGTTTACACTTCTCCATGTAAGTGTATAAGGTTTATCAATGTTTGTGGAAATATAAAATGTAGAACACGGGATGTGTAAATGTAAATTTGTGTAAATTTATATTTTATGTTGTGTAAAACAGTTAAAGGTGTAAAATAATTATATTTATTATGATTTTACATGTCTGTGTAAAATAATGTAAGCATTTGTGTTTTGGTATGCATGGCAATCAATTAAATTGATTAATATGAATTATAATAAGTACCCAAGCTCGAGCTTGTAAAAAAGGATTAGAAACAAAATTAAGAATATAAATTCTACTCAAGCAATGAGGTGAGGCAAAGTGCACCCAAAAATGTGTGCATCCAAGATATTCCCTTGAATAGCATCACAATTTGTCCCCTAGCTTTTGCCCAAAAGTTTCCACTTGTATTGCATATAGATGGTTAAGGGGAAGTGTTACCATAGTAGTGCCACATTGATAGAAAACGTTATTAAATCATTCAAAATCACCTCGTTGATAGAATGTTCTATTTGGGGAGTATTAAAAGCATCATGGTTTTTTTTAAAGGACTAATCAAAATGCCCCATTGCAAAAAAAACATTGAGCTTTGGAATACACCCACATTTGGATGTACCCACAACTAATTAATATGGATTGCAAGTAGGTATGATTATTAAAGGTATATAATATATACATTTACATGCCTTGAAACATTTACATGGCATTGTGTTAGAGTAAAAACAATATATATACAACAATAATATAAGTGTAAAAAAATTTGGGATTGTTTACACTTTCACAAGATTTACATGCCATATATGTAGCTATTGACACTTACATGCACAACATTGGAGCATACTTAATATAACATTTGTCATGACATTGTGAATTAGATGCAAGTTGTGATCATATGTGCTCTCCCAAATTCTAAAACCTAATAACAAGAATCACTAGTTGCAAGGAATGGCTTAATGGTTTCGTTGTTGTCTTCAAAGGTTGAAGGAATTGATCTATCCATTTTATAAATTATTTTGCTCAACTATGTTGTCTTATGACATGCCATTTTTATATATAAAAGGATTGGATTCAGAATTTGAGGAAGATAGTGATTGAGCTATTATGTTGACACAAGTTGACACACCTCTTTGATGCACATGTTTTTATGCATGGGACAAGTGCAAGTAATATTTTGGATACCATTGTTAAGAGTATACAAGTATTTAAGCTTCATAAGAGTAATTGGATTTTTCTCAAGAAGAGATGAAAATGACCAAATTACAACATTCAAATGATGATGCACTCCACTCATGAAGGCATTGCAATTATGCTATAATTTTTTTTTACTCTAAATTGAATTACGATTTTGGTCAAAATGCCATGTAGATTATGGAACAAATAATAGTTTGAAAATGTTGCACATAAGAATTCGTATTTGAAAGCTACTCCTTAAACATTATGTAATATGAGGGGAGGTTTTTATATTATTGTAATGTCAAAGCTTAACAAGGTCTAATAGATGTCATGTTAGAAGCTATGTTGAGCTTGGGAAAAAAAATATTGCAATCCTTTTTTTTTTAAATTTATGAAAAAGGTGTGAAACACCAAATTTTAAAATAATGAAATAAAATTTTAGACATCTAAGGATTCGGATTGGTAGTGAAGTTGTGTGGTTGAAGTTTATGAAGATGCCTTGTGATGTGTATGAGCATCTCCATCACCTGGTGGTAAAGACCCCTTTTCATTCAATCTTGTAGTAGGATAACATGCTCTCCAGTAAACACCACATAAAATGTGCTATGATCATTATATCACAAAATTGGCATTTGAGTTTGACCAGTGGTTGTTTATTGGCCATAATTTATCATTTTGGTCTGATCAATGGCCATTATCGAACATAATTGGCATTTGGGTATGACCAATGACCATTATCAAACATAATTGGCATTTGGGAATGAGCAACGGCCATTATCAAACATAATTGGCATTTGGGTATGACCAGTGGCCATTATCTGACATGGTTTCTGGCATTTGGGAACCTGACCAATGGCCATTATGTGCCATACCTAATTGGAGGGTGGTGGAATCTCTCTCTTGGATGAAGATTATGTAACTGCAGTATTAGTAAGTTAGGTCCTATTGGGTTTGGCAATGAAACCTACTAGGAGTTGCTCAAATAGATAGTATAATTTTGTTTACAGTTTTTGTACAACCCAGCCTACTTGCAGGCACATTCAAGGTAGTTAGAATCTGAATGTAACATTGTTTTTTCTTGTTTTGAGGTCCCTTCAAAATGGGAAATATTGCCTTACTCAAATACATCAATTTCTGCAAAAAATGCTTGGAGTATGAAAAAAATTTAAATATTTTTTAAGGATTCAAAATGCTAGGTGCAACATGCCATAAGTGACCCCTAATCCTCCACAAAGGCCATATTTTCCCTGTCCAAGTATCACCTCAGCAGACAGTATTTTCATCCTGTTTAGTTTTCATCCATTTAGGGTTTCATTGTCCCACACTTGATCAATCTATGTGATCTGCACAGATATTGTATGTCTTCACTTTGTAAAGAAGGGGATTTATGTGATTTAGTACCCACCAGTGCACCAATCCATTGGAAACCCATTATGACTCAGTTGTGTTTGAGTTTCACCAAGGTTTCCACTTGGTAACCTATCTGTAAACCCTCCTACTTCCACCTCACATTGCCTAAGGTAGCAACAACTGTTCTTGGGCAAGTATGGCCGGAGTGAACCAACCCCCATGACTACCAATTGGCAGTTCCGTGCATAGGATGGGCTGGATGATTCGCCTCTTTTTCATTCACCTCTTTACCTTCCGTTAACCAACATTCCTACCACAGTTAATCTTTTTTGGCTGCTGACCTTTGATCATTTTTTTTTTGTCATTGCCAATTTTTTCCCAATCCTGACCTCCATACTACCCACCCACCCACCTAGCTACTACACTGACCTAAATCTTAGCCTTGCCTACTAACTAACAATTAATCCTTTACTTACCTTGGCAAAACTCTTATCTTCTCTTGGCTAAACTTATCATTTTTCTTGGCTAAACTTCTATCTCTTGGCAAAACCTATATATTTTATTGGCTAAATTTCTATCTCTTGGCTAAACCTATATATTTTATTAGTTAACTTTTATTTCTTCGTTAAATTTATATTTTTTCTTGATTAAACTTCTATGTCTTGAGTAAACCTATGTTTTTTCTTGGTTAAACTTATATTTCTTGACTAAACTTTTATCTTTTAGCTAAACCTATATATCTTATTGGTTAACTTTTATTTTTTGCCTAAACTTATATTTCTTATTGGCTAAACTTCTATCTCTTGGTTAAACCTAAATTTCTTTTTTGTTAAACTTATAATTTGCTTGCTAAATTTTTATCTCTTAACTAAACCTATATATCTTATTAGTTAACTTCTATTTGTTGGTTAAACTTATATTTCTTCTTGGTTAAATTTCTATTTCTTGGCTAAACCTATATTTCTTCTTGGTTAAACTTATATTTCTTGGCTAAACTTTTATCTCTTAGCTAAACCTATATTTCTTCTCGGTTAAACATATATTTTTTGGCTAAACCTATATTACTTATTGGTTAAATATATATTTTTTGGCTAAACCTATATTTCTTATTGGTTGAATTTATATTTCTTGGCTAAACTACTTTTTTTGGGTTGAACCTTTTTTGGCTAAACCTATATATTTTACTATCTAAACTTATCTCTTTTGGCAAAACCTAAAACTCTTCTTGATTAAACTTATTTCTCTTAGTGAAACCTATATTTCTTCTTGGTTAAATTTGTATATTTTGGCTAAACCTATATTTCTTTTTAGCTAAACTTCCATTTCTTGGCAAACTTTATATATCTTATTGGTTAAACTTCTACCTAATTCCTATTCCAAAAATTAACCAAACAAATAGATACATTTTTTAGTAATTCTATTCTAATTATTTGCAAAACATTTACTTATTGCCAAAACCTACCTACCCACACGTCATAATACCTACCTATGCACTTGCAAATTATGGACTTCAATTGTAAAAATTATAATGTAAAATGTGGGTATTGCAATTGCGAGAATGTTTTTGGTGGTAATCCTCTACCTCCATTTTGGACCATCTAATGCAAGATGTACTTAATTTAATTAAGGAATAGGCTTGATAAATTTAGAATTAAAAAGACATCAAACATTTATGAATATTTGCACAATTTTTAATACTAATCAAAATCAATCCTAGGTTGGATTTTGGGGGGGGAATTTGGCCAAATCTTCACATATAAATACTTGCAACAAGGTGCATTTTATCTCTTTTGAAGGTGAATGAAGAAAGTCTCAAGTTGAAGTGACCACATTAAAAGTAAGAGAATAAACTTTGATTTCATTCATTTAATTTTTTCTTTTCATTGTGTTTCAATTTTAATTCATCACTCACTCTTAATAGATTATTTTGTATGGCATTTGTATATGATTATATAGTTATTAATTTTTATGGCATTTACCATTAAAATCGTTTAAGTTTATATATGAATTCTTGGGGTGATTAGTTTTAAACTCTAAGGCTAATGCTTCCATTCATTATAATTTTTAATTGATTAACTTTAAAATTCAAAACATAGTTGTTATAAATGTTTTTTGTATTCCATTTTTAATTTTGTTTATATAATCATTAGGTTGAAAGCATTTACCATTAGGATTATTTAGGGTTTTAAGTTTAAGGTTTAATGAAATGTGTGTTGATTTATTTAGATTGTGTTTTCAAATCAAGATACAATTCCTTTGAATGTGATATCATCTTTTAACATCAACGGTATAATATTTTTTCTTAATCATTTTCTTATGTTTTTTTATTATTTTGTTCGTAATTTAAGGAAATCAATTTCCTTGGATGGTTTTAATATGGTCATCAAATTCCACTAAAAATGTTCCATGTTTGATATATGGATTTAGCATTTTGGCCTCCCATAGAGTGTGGATTTAGGGTCATAATGTTAATATTACATTTTGCCACCCACATATAGTGTGCATCTTTAAATTGTTATGCAGGTATTGCATTTCCCTCTCCTTATATAATGTGGATTATGATCATAATGTGGGTATTGCACTTTGCCTTCACATATAGTGTGCATTTTTTAATTATCATGTAGGTATTGCATTTAGGGCTCCCACATATAGTGTGGATTAGGGTCATAATGTGGGTATTGCATTTTCCCCCCATATATAGTGTGCATCTTTAAATTATCATGTAGATATTACATTTAAGGCTCCCACATATAGTATAAATTAAAGTCATAATGTGGGTATTGCATTTTTCCCTCATATACAGTGTGCATCTTTAAATTGTCATGTAGGTATTACATTTAAATTATCCATAGATAATATGGATTTAAAATTTAAAATTATGGCCATAGACCATATCATATGTTTTTCATATTTAGCATTTAGGGTATTATGTGCATGATTGTATAAGGTTTAGATGAGGGATACAAATTAAATACTTAAAACATGTACATTTGCATTAATATTGAATATGACAATTAACATGTAATACAACATATTGCAAATATAAAGTTTTGGACATCAATATTAATTTATTGTATTTTCTTGTACAATAAGTTCAAGGAATAGTTTCAAACATGGGTTGTGTTTCAAAATCTCAATATATTGAAATTCAAAACCCAAAGAAATCACCTTTTAACAACATGGAATTAGTGTGGAAAAAAAATGTTTGACATGGAGGGGCACATATAATCGAGTATGAATGTGCATACATCCCACCTGCACAAATTTCAAAAATTTTAAACAATGAATGAAGCCATGAAGATTCGTCGATGGAGTGGAACATTTATAAGCGGGTACCCTCACAAGAAAATGTAAAAATGCCAAGAATCCAAAACCACTTCGGCCATATTTGGTATGATGTTTTATTATTCATTTACGTTATATGGAACTTGTTTTTTAACCTTATATTGTACCAAACTTTAGGTCCTAAATCAATTTCACATTTTGTAAGTATGCATGTGGGTATGGGTTGGAAGATAATCGTGGAAACCCAAATCACCATTGATTCATTAAACGAGGTTGTTTAGCTCAATTTTTGATTAGGCTATTGTACACACAACCCAAGGTGGCAGAAATAATCTTTTACCATCGACCTCATACACGAGCCAATGGTGAGCTTGCACATGGCAAACATGACCTTGATTCCATTGCATGAGCATCTTTTTTTGCTCCATGAATGTCACAAGCCCTCAAGGACCACATTTGGACTTAATTGGGTTTAGGCTACGTCGTTAAGCAAATATATGATAAGCATAAGGTAATACGGTGGTTTAGAATCAATGTAGGAGAAGCAATGACAAGGGATGATTCCATTAAACAACTTGGATCATAAACACAAAAAAAGGAATTGGCATTTACACAAAAATCTAGCCATTTCCTTTTGTACATGGACATTTAGTCATCTAGATGATGTGTTTTATTTTCAAGATGCAAATGAAAATAATGGGATTCATGTCCCATTCATAATAAGGATACAAACCCCATTTCAATTGCAAGCCATGGTTTCATTAAGTGATAATGGGGCAATCTCAATGGATGCAACTTTTGGCACCAATGATGTGAATTTCATTTGTTCACATTGATGGTGTTTGATGCACATTGCACTGGAGTGCCGATTGCATGGAACATTACAAGTTGCCAAACATGCAATGATTTGGTGGAATGGTTAATTCCTTTGAAAACAAAACTTCTAAGGAAGAACTTTAAATGGAAATCTTCATGTTTCATCATTGATGGTGCTCCATACGAGCTACAAGCATTGTAGTGAGTTTTATTTCATTCTACTTTTTTTTGAACTTTTACATACATGTAACCATTTCAAAATTTTATCTCTCATTCTCCATTGTAAATAATGTTATTAATTGAAATAATAATGAATTGGTATTTTATGCATGGTTAGGATTGTGTGGGGCGATGATCAAGTGCCCATTTACCTTTGCACATGGCACGTTTTAAAGGCTTGGCGCTTATGTTCAATGGAAAAAATCAAAGACAATGAAAGTGCGACGTGTAATATTAGATGACCTTCACACCGTCATTTACATGCCCATTTAACCAAGTGAAGCATTGAAACCTTCATGACTCATGGGAGAACAAGATCATTGAAAGCTTCACCCAACATTTACCTAATGATTCATGGACTCGATATTTTTGGACCTATTATTTCCAAGTTGGTACATGAATTAACTCTCAATCCATTATTGTTGTTCCACCATGTTGTGCATATCCCAAAATATTCACTCTTTGAATTAAGGTAAAAACACCAATGGTGGATTTAACAATCCCATGTTAAATCCACATTAAGACCTTAATCCACACTATATGTGGGAACACTAAATGTAATACTTGCATGACAATTTAAAGATGCAAACTATATGTGGGGGCAAAGTGCAATACTCACATGATGACCATAATCCACACTATATGTGGGAGCCCTAAATGCAATACTTACGTGACAATTTAAAGATGCACATTGTATATGGGGGAAAAATGCAATACCCACATTATAACCCTAATCCATATTATATATGGTAGAGGGAAATGCAATACCTACACAAAATGGATGCACATTATATCTTGTTGTAGATTTGTGGATGGTGGGGTTTTGACAAATGCCACATTCAAACCAGGACACAAACATCAATTCAGTTTTACCATGGGGCATTGAAATGTTGGTTCTCTTTGGAAACGAAAGGGCTTTGAGGTCGACGAATTGATTAATTAGTGTGGAAATTCACAACAACAGTTGCAAGACATTACATGTACACATTTGAAATGAAAAAACGTGGGTTCATAAAAAATAAGGTTGTGGAACGCACTGTGAAAACGAACGTTGAGAAGGCCACATTGATCCCTCACACGAATGTCACCAATGGGATAGTGATTTGAATGAAACTGGCCATGCATGGATGGTACGAAGCTAACAACATTCGAATATGACATATAAGGTCCCATTTCCTTTCACCAAGTATGCTTATTACACATGTGAATGGGCGTTGCATGCAAATTTGTGTAAACATCAAGTTGCCATTTTTTCTTACATGTACCAATCATTCAATATTGTGGGACATGGTATGGATCTAATTATGGAGGTTTTGTTGCCATGTTTGAAAACCCTACCTATTTGCACATTTATGGCAATGTATTTAATGGTGTAGAAGCCGATGAAAATCACTCTGAAAAACCATGGGTTGTTGATATGTGTGAACTTATGAGATTGGATGATACCTCCCCCAATGTGGAAAAAGAGAAAAATCACAACCAACCTTCAAGTTCATCCACCCCCACGAAAAAAACGCTTGTTCGAATGGGTGACATAATGCAAGAAAACATCAATGAAATCAAAGAAGGTGGGGTTCAATTCATAGACCGCACCACATCATTGTTGCGTGTTATTGCAACAAATGTACAAAATATTTGCCTTTTTAGGGCGAACGAAGTCATGCATCCCGACATGGTATTTCATTGTGTCAATGATGGACTTGATAATTCAGTGCACCAGATGAAAGATTGGCTTGAAATGATGTTAAAACATGAAAATATTCGTAAGAAGAGGGCTCATGAGTAAAAAAACACAAACTTGTTTGTACCTATCCCTCATTTTAATTTTTCATTACTAAAATGTGCATCATATTACAATTGTGTCAAAGAATATATTATTTATGTGTTAATGCGTTGATTTTTGTATTAGTGAACATATAGGGTTTGAAAGTTAAAATAACATTGTTAAGGCTATATAACACATATCTTCTAAAACTCCCAAACAAGAATGTTTCATTCACACATCATATAAAGGTGGGTATTGCAAGTCAATTGTATAATAATCACCAGGTCAATATGCGGTAATACTTACCCATCTTGTTTCTTGTGGCATTTAATTGGTATTACATGCAAGTATTGCAAGGTTTAAGGTATATCATAGTTAGAGGTTAATGAACACTAACACAAGTATTACATATGATTTCATATCTTTCGTGGGTATTAATTATGTTAGATAAAGGTATTGCAAATTCCCTACTCCTTCTAGAGGGGGATTTGACCACTTAATGCGGGTATTGTCATACCTTTTTTATTAGAGTGATGATTTGCTTTAGTTATAAATATCATTTGGATATTTTTTATTACATTCAGTCCATTAAATGTAGGTATTGCATGAATAAAATCTCCTTAAATAAACCTAGATGATGAGGGACTAAGTTTTTGCAGTACTTGCATAATAAATTTGTATTAACCAAAACGAGGCTTTTGGTGAGGGTACACAATATAAATTTATGTAGGTATAATGATAAGCTTGATTGGTAATATTACATTATAGTAATAAAGGTAGAATTGCCTTAATGATCACCTTAACACTCATTACAAACGATGTAGGCATTGCAAATTAAGGTTTGGAAAAATTAGGACATGCCCATAATCAATGCTTACACTTAAAGATGAAGGTATTGATAATTGGTTTATTTTTTTAAAATAGGTATCTTTTGGATATGTCCTATTGTTTTTATACACTAAATGCAGGTATCGCATTTGGTAAACAAGATGATCTTACATAACCTTAGATGATGAAGGAATAGGTTTTTGCATTATGAAATCAAGGGGGGTTACATAACATAAATTTACCTAGGTATTGCAATTTGGGATTTAACATAAGGTGATAAGGTACGGTATTACAAATTGAAAACTTTAACGTTCATCATGTAAACATTACAACCTAATGGATGCATAGGTTTAAATTTGAAAAATCAAGTAAACCTATATAATGAACCTTAAAATGGAAAATTAAAATCTTTGTATGTAACAAAAAATCTTTACATTGACCCTTAATTGACACAAAAAGAATTAATTGCATAACTTTAATGGCGGAATTTAACAATTTTTTAAGAACTAAGTGTTAAACCCAATTTTGGAATTATTTTTGCATAACCCTAAATTGTGTACATATTATCAACTTATGTTTTAGACCTAATTTGGGGGGGGGGGGACCCCAACTAGTGGGAAGGTTTTTTCATCATTCATACCTTTGTCACAGAATCACTTTCATTCTCCTTTCCTTTAATGAAAAAGAAAAGAAAAATAAAGAACCTCATTAGATATATGTGTGTATATGAATACATAAATTCACTTAAAAAATATTCCATGAAAATAATATAAATTTTAGGAAAAAGGTTACTTTAAAACAATTAATGACAAAAAGGTGGGCTTAATTTCCCTAAACCCAAAGTCCCCCCTATTTATTTGAAACATATATTAGGCAAAAGTTTAGATTAGGGTAATGGAACATGAACATGAGTTGGTTGATATGTGGTTAGATGCAATTTGAAATGCTTTATGGAGAACCCAACCATAAACAAGAGAAGATCAAAAGTTTGCAATACTTGCATAAACAAACCGATTTATGCACCAAGGGGTCCTTCATGAAAATGGGCAATGTAATAATATAAAAATATTAAATTACATTTTTTCGTTAAGGTTATTGTGTGAGTATTTCATGATAAAGATAATGAAAGTATTGTTTAAATGTTCTAGCATGGTCACATAATGTGTTAACCCTATTAGATGAAGGTATTGTTCATTTGGTTTATAGTAAATGTAATTGGTTGTGATGGATGGGAGTATTGTGTGCAACGTGGCATAAGATTAACCCAAAATCTACAAATCCCAAAATTAGAGTTCAAAATTAAAACAAATGGATTGATACAAAAATATTCAAGTAACCACACTACAAAAAGGATGGTGACAAAAATATATCATGCTAAGTTAATCTATAATGGCTTGATACAAAATGGTGCATATGTGCATTAAAGCTATATCTATAATTATTCCTCCAAGGAGGATGAACTAGAAGGAATCCCCATACCGGTGCAATATTTTGCTACAATTTCTACAACTTTTACTGTATGGTGATGAATAAATAGTTAACGATGCTCAAGCATAAATCGAATTGCATTTGCAACAAAAGCCTCTTTTATTGTGCCCTGAAACCTAACACAAAAAAACAAAAAAACAAATTACATTCCAATGTTAAGATGCAAACAATGTTTTTAAAAACATATATAAGTATGGAAATATACCGCCCATGAATGATTTCGAAATTGTGATATTTGGATATTACATCCATTTCTTTGACTCGGTTGCATTTATTAGACTTCAATGTCCAATTCCGAATGCCCCATGCAACTTTCAAAAGCTTTGCATAAGTAATTATGCTTGCCCAAATTGTTTCAACAAAGTTCTTGTTCTTTTCAAGGTGCGTCCATGCATTTTGTGGGATGAACCCCACCCCCCATGCCGAAATCCCAATGATGCCCAACAAGATTTCGAAAGCTAAACGTACCAACAAAGGCCGTTTAACCTGTTCCATTTGTTGTGTTTAAGCTTGCAATTCATCCCATTTTAACTTTGCTTTCTTTTTCACTTTATTGAAAGCCTTATTTTCATTCCGTTTTTACCTTGCATGTGGGTTGCTCAAAATTCAAGTGTTCATAGGATGGTGATTTTGTTGCCTTGGTCTAATATGAGTAGAAGGATAGCTAGATTTGCCTACCTCCATGTGAAGCCCGTGTTTGTTGTCCAAATGCTAACGAAGTAACCATTTAGCCACATAAGCGTTGGTGCATCCATTAATCTTGCACTTCCACCTTGACTTTTCGTGCACCCAATTTACATCTTCCATTGCATGATTTGGTGGTACTTCTATTTGATCATTTTCATGTGAAGCCACCAAAGTCCCTACAAGAACAACATTCAAAATCAAATAAAAAAAAAATCCTTAAAAATGATGAAAGTATTACAAACAAGCCAACAATAAAAACTTACAAAATATGAAGGTATTGCAAATAGACCAACAAGAAAACCCTATACAATATGAAGGTATTGCAAATAAACTAGCAAGAAAACTTTAAAACTATGAAAGTATTAAAAATTAGCAAATAAACACTAAATACAAGGAGAGCATTACAAATAGGCTAGCAATTAAAACCTTTAAACAATGAAGATATTGCTTGGAAAAATTTGGGCAAAAAAACACCCCATCCCCATTCTCAAATAGAAAATGAAGATGGGGTTTAGGGTTTGGATTGGATTTTTTATTCATAATGTGTTACATTACATTTTTTAAAACCCTATTATGTGAAACGTATCATCCATCACAACAAATTTACTTTTAAGAATAGGAGTGGGATTAAGGTTTACCTTCAAAAGTAGGAGTATAGATGGTAATTATTTGTTCCACTTCAATTTCCTCTTCATTTGCTACAACATTCACTTGTTGATTATCAGTAGTCACCTTTCTTTAGCATTTAAGTTTCTTATGAGGACATGCCATCCTACAACAAAAGCATTCAAATATTTAAACAACAATAAATCCAAAAAACAAAAGCAAAAGCTTAAATCTCCCCAACAATAGCAATTGCCACCACTACCCAAAAACTTCAAGCTCCCTTAAACAAACAACTGTAAACAACATATAAAAAGGGATTGAAACTTATTTTTTCCAACTTGTTGCAACTTTTTTATACAAAAACAACTTGAAACAAGAAAAATTGCAAATTTAAATGTTCCTAATATCAATAATAATAAATATTTTTCATTATATTTAAATGCTTAAAAGCCCTATACCTTAAAAGTTTTATTTTTGATTATAAATGATTAATATAGTCTAATTATAAAATTTAATTATTATAATTATATTTTTCATTATAATCAAATTGAATTAATATTAAAATCATAAAATTATATTATTAAATTTATTTTTATTATAATTATTTGGTTATATTGACTAATTATTTACATGAATTCATTGTAAATTAATTTTTATAATTGAAAATTTATTAATAATTACATTAAATGTTGGGCATGGCACATGGTGCCTTTGTGTATAATAACTAAAAAAAACAGTAAAAGATGACAAGTAGTAGGTTCGTCGTCGTCTTTTGCACTTGAGAAAAAAACCAAGAAATGACAACGAATTGGGAGCCTCCCAACTCGTTGTCATCTTCTACATTTGAGAAAAAAACCAAGAGATGACGACAAGCCGGGAGGTTCGTCGTCGTCTTCTGCACCTAAGAAAAAGACCAAGAAATGATGACAAGCCTTCCAGTTCGTTACCATTTGCTACACCTAAGAAAAAAACAAAGAGATGACAATGAGCCTCCTGGTTCGTCATCATCATCTACACCTAAGAAAAAAAACAAAGAAATGACGATGAGCTAGGAGGTTCGTTGTCATCTTCTATACTTGAGGAAAAAACCAAGAGATGTTCATCGCATTCCTTGTTCTTTCCCTACATTTTTTAATAGCTGAAGAAAGCCAAATAAATGTAAATTGTTGTGGTTATATTGTGGGGTGCTTGTGATAGCCTAGTAGATTAATAGGGGGAGCTCTGAATGATCTCCATGAACAACATATTATTCTATAGAAAAAGAAAAGTCACTGGCACTAGAAAAACTTACAAAGAAAATCAGGGCATGAATGAAATTTCTTTTCTAAAAAAGAATAAAAAAAGAAGAAATAAATTAAAGATCTCTCAAGAGTCCCTATGTTTCGAGTCTCTACTTCCAATTGCAACAATTTTGAATCCAGCATGCAAAGTTGAGGAATGGGTCAACTTCAAAATTATGTTAGTTGTGAACTTTACAAGGCTTGTGCACATAGGCTTTTTCAGAATGCAGTTTAGGTGACACAGTGATGACATCCAATTACCTAGGTTCGAGCATTAGGATATGTTTGGGTTGGCCATGAAAGAAGCTTCAAGGTGAGACAAGTCTTTAGACCTCACATGTTAGTCTATTCACACCTTTTGTATTATTCCCTTTGTGTGCACAGAATTTGTCTATGCATTGGTTTCCTTGTGGTAGTTTTTACTTTCACATAATTAAAGCAAAATAACCAAAGACGATGATGAGCTGGGATCCCGGCTCATTGTCGTTGTTTCTTGCACTTGAAGAAAAAAAATCAGGAGATGACAATGAGCCTCTTAGCTCGTTGTTGTCTTTTGCACTTGAAGAAAAAAATATAGAAATTGACAACGAGCCTCTTGGCTCGTTGTCATCTTTTGCAACTGAAACAAAACAACCAAAAACAATGATGAGTCGGGATCCCGGCTCATTGTCGTTTTCTGCACTTGAGGAAAAAACCAATATATGACAACGAGCCGAGAGGCTCATCGTCGTCTTTTACAATTGAAGAAAAAAATGTAAAATACGACAATGAACCGAGAGGCTCATTGTTATTTTCTACAACTAAAGAAAAAAAAACCAAGGAGGACAACGAGCTGGGATCCCAGTTCATTGTTGTTATTGGCAACTAAAGAATAAAACCAAGAGACGATGACGAGTCGGGAGGCTTGTTGTCGTCTTCTACAACTGAAAAAAAATGCGCAAGATGACAATGAACCGGGAAGCTCGTTGTCGTTTTCTATTGCTAAAGAAAAAACAATCAAGGACAACGACAAGCCAGGATCTCAGCTCATTGTCATCTTTTACAACTAAAAAAAAACACACTAAAAGGTTACGACAAACTAGGAAGCTCGTTGTTGTCTTCTATGACTGAAGAAAAACAATCAAGGATGACGATGAACCAAGATCCTAGTTCATCGTCATCTTCTGCAAGTGAGGAGAAAAAATAAAAAACGATGACAAGCCTTCCAGCTCGTCATTGTTTTCTACAAGTGAGGAAAAAAAACTAAGAAACAATGATGAGCCAGGAAGCTCATCGTCGTCTCCTGCAACCCAAGAAAAACCAACATCAAGGTTTTTTTTCTTGGGTTACAAAGGATGATGATGAGCCGGAAGGCTTGTTGTCCTCTTCTAGGTTTCTGTGATTTTATTTTTTAATTGTAGAAAACGATAATGAGTTGGGAGGCTCGTCATTGTCTTCTATAATGTAAGAAAAAAAAACAAAAAACAAGGATGAGACACGTTCGTTGTTGTCTTCTGCCCTCATTTCATCAAAAGAGCAAAAGACGAGAATGAACATTGCATTTTTCGTCATCTTTTGCCGTAATCTTGTAAGGATCACAGAAGATGAAAACAAGTGTAACACTCATAATCGTCTTCTTTGCAAGGGAAGAAAAGTGAAAAAAAGTCAAAGAAAAAAAAAGGGCTAATGTACATTTACTTGCCACAAATGCATTGGTTATCTTTTGGAGGAGCATTTTCTATAACACCACTTCAGCAACGTCTTCTACAATACTATTTCAACACTATTTTTGCAACACTGTAGCATCGATTCAACATTGCCTTTGCAACATTGTCTTTTGCAGCATCGTTTCAACACCATTTCTCTTCTTGAATGGCAGCAAGGTTTAGGGTTTTTGTTGGGGCATAGATAGGTAGTTGGGGTTTGAAATGCTCGGGTAGTCAAATAGATTTTTTTTATGGGTAGCCTTGAAGTAAATGAGGGGAAAAAAAAATGACCCAACCTCAATGCGTGCAGAAAATCCAATAATTGGGATGAACTTAGGTTCATCCCAGACGGAACTGTTGCAATCATGGGGGCTAGGTCATTTCGGCCGGCAAGTATCCCAAAATGGTTGAAAATAGAGTAAGTTTCAAGCCAAGTTTCAAGTTCAAGTAATACCTAAGGTCATACCCTATTTGAAACATGTTCATCAATTCTCACTAGACCGAGAACCCACCATTGGAAACCATGTCCTTATTTATTTATGTTTAATTGATATTTTATTCAAGTATTAAATAGTATTATGGTGAAGGTTTTAAATTTTACCCATTGGGTTTAAGGTTTAAGAGGTGCTATTGGACAATGGTTGCCTTTCAATTTATAAATAAACTCTTTTTACTTCCTTTAATTATAGTAATTTTTTTTACAACTTGGACTTTTGCTCTTCCTCCTTTGCTTGTTAGCATGTGAATTCTTTGTTTTTTTTTTTCTTGTTCCTTTGCTCATTGACATCTCTTCTTGTTTTTTGCTCTTGTTTCTTTGTTCATCGTCCTTTCTTCTTGTTTTTTTTATTCTTGTTCTTTTGTTTGTTAACACCTCTTTTGATTTTGTTGCTTTTGTTCTTTTGCTTGTTGGTGTTTTTCTTAGTTCTATTGCTTTTGGTTGTTTGTTCATCAATATTTTTTCTAATTTTGTTGCCCTTGCTCCTTTGTTCATCAACACCTTTCTTCGTTCTACAACTTTTGCTCCTTTGCTCGTTGGCATTTCTTTTGGTTTTGTTGCTCTTGCTTCTTTGCTCTCCACATTTTGTATTTTGTGTAGTTCTTTAAATTTTTAAAAACAAAAATTACAAGTTTGAAATAAAATAACTTTTGGAAATTGGTTTGTGAAAATTGCCTTTGAATTTCAACAAGTTTGAAATGTGTGAAATTTAGCACCTTGAAATTGGGGTGGAAATATTTACAATAGTACCATCCTAATAGTACCATCCACAAATGTGTTTGCTCCTTGGGGGGCACATTTAGTATAAAATTTGGGATTTATGTGTGTCCAACAATTGTTTTTAGGGGGGTATTAGATAATTTTCCAACTTGTTTCTTGTCAATTATTATTATTATATACATATTAAAACCACCCTATATTAATTTAATCCATTATTTCAGATTATTACATACCTTATTTTATAATTAAATTGATTATTTAAATAAAACATGTATCCAATTTTTTTAACTAATTAACTTATAATTTTTACCCAACAACTGATAAATTGCACCTTATATTTTTACTCGCGTATTTTTATTTTATTTTACTAATGTCCCCTTGAGGGTTTTCTCATAATAAGTGGATAAACCATAGGGTAGTTATTAAATTAGTAGATCTATGTGAATGGTGAGTACATAGTTAACAACGATGGTTAATTATAAAGATAGGTTTGCACAATTAAAAGTTTTTTAATCCAAATATTAAGTTTTTAATATTTTTTTGCAATTTCAAAACTTGAAATAACTAAATTAGTGTAAATTTTAAGTATCAAATTGCTTGTGTGTTACTACTTATTATTTAGGTTTGGTTTGGTTTGGTTTTTTTTTTTTTTTTTTTTTT
>Ga0209611_10000693_pt1 | contig 52478 bp, 41 predicted proteins | sample S1TSphgellanicum_3_FD_187693 | JGI IMG/M metagenome (GOLD analysis project Ga0209611, IMG submission 187693) | Host-associated microbial communities from peat moss isolated from Minnesota, USA - S1T2_Fc - Sphagnum magellanicum MG (SPAdes) (version 2) | ecosystem: Host-associated > Plants > Peat... | reverse complement strand
CTCCCTCATAGTCATTAATGCATTTGGAGGGGCTTGAGGCAACAAGCTTAGCTAGCATGCAAGTTTTAAGGACCCAAATTTTCCTAAGTATATTTGGATGGCACCTTATATGGCACCTCCAACTCAAATATTTTCACCATGCAAAAAGATAATCTTTCAAAATTTCTCTAAAAGAAACCAAAATCCTTCAAGATATATTATAACTCTATTATAACTAATCTCAAGTTTCAACACAAGCCAAATTATCATTTTTCAAAAATACTCATATAAAAATAGACCTATTATTATTACCTAGGGGCCTATAAAAATCCCTTAAGCTACTATACTCTATAATGAATCTTAACACAATAAATTGCCTTGCCTTGCCTTGCCTTAAATATATGCTGAAACATTGGCCTCAAGGGTTGCAAATTGGCTTCTCAAATTCATTGGTATCCTTTTTCTAAAGGCATTGGGGCCAATACAAGGCCATAAAGAACTTTAACAAACTTTATGGCCTTGTATTGGCATTACTATATACAAAGGCCATAAAGTTCTTTAAAGTAAATTGGGGGCACTTTGAAAAGGTATTTAAAAATTTCAGCCTTGACCCCTAGTAGTGTAAAGCCCTTGGGGGACTCATTTCAACTTTTGCACCAATAGGAATGCTTGAATTGAGTTGAACCCTTGGCCTTGATTCCTTGTATAAAGTGAGCTTAATAACTACCCCTCTTAGAAAAAAGTATGGATCTTATTATGCCTATTCCTCAAAAGAAGTAGGCAAGAGAAGTAGGATTAAGATCCCTCTCACTTTTGAGGAGTAGGCATAAGAACCCTCCCCTTCTGATGCATCATGACCTAGTCCATAATAATCAAGCAAACTTGAATTGCAAATAATTTTTAGATATTTATTTATTTATTTATTTATTTTTGCGCTGAAGTTGAGAATAATATGTATTTAGTTGCAATTTTGAATTGGGTGTTTTTTCCCCCCCCCCTCCCCCCTTCAATTTTCTGTTGTAGCCATAATAGCCGTCATCTACAACAGGAATTAACCAAATTTGGCTACAGGTCAAAGAGGAAAATAAAAGATTTTGAGAATTTTGCTATGTTTTGGCAACCTGTTGGAACCTATTGTTCAAATATGACAAATTCAGAATTTTTTTTTCTTCAAATCCAGGGACTTTGGCACATTTTTTTCACAAAAATCTTGGTATGAGTTGCACTGGAATTTTTTTGGTCACTGCTATGCAAAAATTCACCCCCAAATTTTTTTAAATAAAATATAAGAATAATAATAATGATAATGATAATGATAATAATAGTTTTTTTATTTAAAAAAAAAGCACTGGGTTCTGTTAGTTTTCAGTAATGTAAAGATTTCTGTTACACTAGTAGTTATTAGTCTCCACCATGATCATCATGTTGCTGGCAAAAGGCCTTTGGTGTTAGTTGTTGTCACACAAATCCAAGCTTTTGTGTTCCATGCTCATCATTCATTTGCTGCAAGCTTTGTGTTCATCTGGAAACCGTCAGCCAGAGTCACACAGACACACAGAGAAAGACAAAAAGAGAGGGAGTTTAAAGCCAGTGTGTTGTGCAGTTATTTGGAACTTGTAAAGAACCGCCGGTTCCTTTTTCTCACGGTTCATAGTCAGGGAGCCATCGGTCTGCCCGTTTTGGAAACCCTTCAGAGAACCTGTGGTTGTGCACCATAACCGATTCTTTTGTATTTTTTGAATTTGCTGTTATGAATTCCTAAGAACCGTCTTAATAACCTCCGGGGTTCTTCCCAGTGGTGGGCATGCAGGGCAGTCGTTAGAAGCTTCTTAGGATTCATAACCATGGTTCTCAAAACATAGTTAAATATCAACCAACCGCCTCAAACACCAAACATTGCCGGTTCTTCAGCTTGTTCTTCTTGGATGAAAACTGTTGGTTCTTTTGAGGGGTTCCAAACAATGGGTCAGCTGTTTCTTGGATGAAAACTCTTTGAGGGGTTCCAAACAATGGGGAACTGTCAGTTCTTTGATTCTGATGTTTCCAGAGAACTGGAACCGGCGGTTCTCTGATCCCGAACTATTTGGAGCAATCCGGAACTGACAGTTTTCTGAGTCTGAAATATGTTGAAAACTGGAACTTGTGGTTCTCTGAGTCCGAACCAGGGTTAGAAAAAAAAAAACCCAGAACCAGCAGTTCTCTGGTTGTGAAATAACCGCAGAAGACTGGTCGGTTCTCACTGTTCATGTTTGTAATATAACCTGCTGTTGGGCGGTTCTCTACTTCTACGAAGAACCTCCGGTTCCGCTTCTAAAAATAGAAATTTAGAATGGTTTCAGTTCTGGTTCTGGTTCCAGTTCTAAAACTCAGACCCAATTCCAGTTTGGTTTTCACTAACCGGAACCAATTGGTTTAACATGCCAAACTGCGTAGTTGCCGAAAACTGGTGAACTATTGAGTTTTGACCTGGTTATATCAGGTAGGTAGGTTATCAATCTGAAAATATTAGAAAATTTTTAATCACAAAAAACCTATATATATTTAATTAATTAATTAATTAAAGAAAAGCCTATGAACCAGCTAATAACTGGCAGGATAACCATTGAATATCACCTGGTTATTTGATTAACCTACCCTTATGGACAACCTGTGGTTATGAGCCAAAAATATATCAATAACCGAATTGGCGCCCCAAGGCTTTTTTGGACATTGATTATTTGATTACGTAACCGGAACCCCCCAAATTTTCTTGTTCTATTAAATAACTACCCGGCGGTTATAATATTTGAAAATATAAATGAATAAATAACCGGCCAACACTGGTTTTAAACCGGAATCCAGTCGCAGGGATACAGACAGCTAGACACACAGTGCAGTGTTGGCACGCGCGCGCGGAGTTGTATTGAATTGGAAGAAACTACTGCAACGACAACGACGACAACCAGCGGTGCCATGGGCGATCGATGGCGTGATCGAGAGAGAAAGTGGGAGAGATGATGGGATCCCAACAAGAGAGTGAGCGAAAAGAGAGAATGGGTTGTTGAGAGATCAGGCACCAGAATGTTGGTGAATGCGATACGATTGAAAAGAATTGGCCAGTTGCTTAGTTTTTTCTCCTTGAAATAACAGCAGCAGTAGCAGCAGCAGCAGGTGCGGTTGTTCCTTGTTCCTGGACTGCGAGTAGAGATGCAGTAAGAGATACAATAGCTAGCAGGAGTGAAGAAGAACAAGAACAAGAACAAGAAGGTGGGCAATGGAGGAGGAGCAGCAGCAGCTGCTGCAAGAGCGTGATGATGGCTTCCGAGTCCAGCTGAACTCGAGAGATAACGAGACCAGCTATAGTAGCAGCAGAAGATCCAGCTTGAGTGAGCTTATGATGAGTTCCAGGAATTCTTGTGGGAGTGGGGAATATCATCATGGCTTGAACACTAAAACTGCAGCTCGCAACAAGGAGGGCGATCAGCGCCGCCCACCTGCTGCACGTCGCTGCTTGAGTGAAGAATATGACATGAAGCGGCATGTCGATCAAGCTGTTGAGATCTTCCCGGCTCATGATAAGCTCGGCCGCCTTCTCGAGAATCCCACTCCGCAGAGGATGGGAAAGCTGTCCACCAAGACCAAGATTTCTTACCCATGCAAGAAGAATTGGCTCAGCAATAATCGGCCTGTGCAGAAACAGGCTGCACAAATTCGATCTGCTGCTGCAAGAGAGGGATGGATATCCAGGTGGAATGCAGCTCCGTGTGTGCGCAGAAGTAGCAGCAGCAGACGGGACTTGCCCATGTCCACCATGTCCACAACGTCCATTGCTTGGCACAGGCATAAGCAGTTGGGAGAGACGGAGTTGCCACAGAGCAGCAGCAGCCGCCGCGCCACCACAGTTGCAGGTTCAATGCCCATTCTCTTCAACAAGAAAGAAGCTTGCGCTCTTGCACCCGAAAAAACAAATGCTCTGAGCTCGTCATCATCATCTTATGGACTCTCCCTCAGGTCTAAGTACTCTTGGCACGCAGCTGATGCAGCGCATGGAGATGCAGCAAACACCAGACAACGGCAGCGCAGGAGCGAGCGCGGGATTGACGACTCGGAGCAGCGTCGCCGGGGGGCTAACGATAGTAGTTTCTTCTGCGACAGCAGCAGCAGCAGCAGGAGCAGGAGCAGCAGGAGCCAGGACGACGACTTCTCCACCAAATGGGAGCAAGAGATCGCAGCTCTACAAGCCATGATTGCAAGAACTTCAACCCTTCTTGCACGCGGGTCCAACTCCAAACCAACAACAGGGGATGGAGATCGACAGCAACTGAGGATATCGGGTCGTGGCTTCAGCAAGGAGACGGCGACGTCGGAGCTGATGATGGCTGGTACCAAAGTCGGGGATCAAGAGGAGCCAGAGAACAACCTGAGCTCTTTCTTCAGGAGGTTGCAGCAGCAGGGTTTTGAATCTGCTGATGCTGCTGCTGCTGCTGATGACCAGTCGAGTTGCATCCTCCTCGCAAGCAGGACATTGCCAAAACAGGGACCGGATGCAACAGGAGAAGAAACTGAGATCAGGAGTCGTGATCAGATAGGACTCTGGGAATCGGAGCCAAGCACGCCGTCGTCGTCGTCTTCAGATCGTCAGTACTTCAGCCCCGCTGGATCCCAGCAGGAAATTGAGGAGGTTGAGGTTTGGGATGATAATGATGATGATGATGATGAGCATGAGCTGCACTTGGAGGACGAGTCTCTGGCAGCTCCTTACAGCAAAGAAGATGAAGAAGACGATGACAAGAGCTTCTCTTCCATTGGGACTGTAAGAACCTTGGAAACCAGTGGCAGTAGTAGTGCAAGCTCCAATGATTTTCCTGCTGAGCGCTTCAATCTCAGATCCACAAACTGCATGCAGCTGAACTACAGAAACTCATGCAAGGAAGAGGAGGATACAGCAGTTATTGATGAAGCTGATTATGATTATGATCATGATCTTGATGATGCTGCAGTTCCAGGAGACTGGGAAGTTGTAGAGATGAGTAGAGATGTAGATCACAGAATAACCAGAAGTGCTCACAGCAGCTGCAGATACTACAACTCCAGGTACTTGGAGAATGAAGATTTGCAACACTACTCAGACACATCAAGAACCACGAATGATTCAGATGATGACTTGTCAACGGAGGAGGAGCATGATGAGCACAACCAGCATTGGTATCTCGGAGACAAACACATCAATCTTATGAATCCAATGTACTGCTTGCAGTTGGCAGAGAGTTTTGATGTTCCTGCCAGTAGTACTCGACCAAACACCAGAGATTTTGCAACTAAAGAGCTTGCAGAAACAGCAGAAGCAGCAGCCAGGTTCGAGTGGGAAGAAGAAGAAGAAGCTCATGACAGACTCAAGCTCGATGATGATGATTACAATATGGTGGTAATAAGAAGAAGAACAGCCAATGTCAAGATTCATAACTCCAGTACTGCAACTGCCAATTCTTCTGCAACTAATCTTTGTGTACAACAGCAGCAGCAACAACAACCACAGGCACAACATTCCTTTTCCATGTACGAATCTGCATGGGCTGAGTCCTGCAGTTCCATGGCTCAGGATGATGATCTATCATTTGCTACTCCCTCCAACACCTCCAGCTTCCATGGTAACAAATCTTCCTCAGAGAACAACTCAAAACCCGCCCGGCAGCATTCTTCTCAAATTGATTGCAACAATAGGCTAACCAATACTACTACTACTACTATGACTATAAGCTTGAATGGGTCAAGCTCAATCTCTTCACAACTACACATAAAGAGCTGTTTGGATGAAGCTGGCAGCAATAGTTGCAAGGAGGAGAAAGGCTCTCCAACAAACTCCTGCAGCAGCAGCTCCACTTCACCAATCTGTGAGCATGAATTCCCATGTATGATATGTGAGTTAGCCAACAATGTTCATGCTGCAGCAACAACAAAAAGCTACTGCAACAATCTCAAGTTTTTCAGACCACAGCAGCAGCAGCAGCTCCACCTTGGAGAATGCTCAGTGGCAGAAGAGACCTTGAACCACCAAAGTTGCAACCATAGTGACATCGTCAAAAAGCAAATGTGGCATCTCGGAGACCATGTGCACTTGTACCCTGGTTGGCACCAAACTCCTCCACAACAACAGCAACATCATTGTACAACACCGCAAAACTTTTTTGGTTCTGAACACACAACAACACTCCATGGAGCACCCAGTGTTGTGCTCAGGAAGATGCTGATGAGTCCGAATTATTACTACTCTGATTCTGGTGGCGCAATTTTCATCACCACACACGACTCTCAAATAAAATTCTTGGTGGTTAGTTTGCTTCTTCGTCCCTACATTAACAACTCCCTTCTTACACTGACTTGTATCTGTCTGTCTGTCTATCACTCATCATGATCATTCCCTTCCTTTGTATGATTTTTGTTGTTGAATGGGTGCAGAAAACAGTTTGTAAGTTATTCCAGCGCACGCTAACAAGGTGTAGAGTACTGCAGTGTTGGGATTGTTCACCAGCATGCAACAAAGACAACAAAGACAACAAAAACAACAATTTTCAAGGGCCAGCAGCTTGAGGCATTGAGCTCATGATTGGTCCATCATGAGAGAGAGAGAGAGAGAGAATCCAGCTCTTGGGTACCTGGAAAAAGCTATCATCAATTGCTGTTATTACATGTAAACAAGTTGAAGACTTTGACATTCAGAAAAATGTACCCATGATTGAGATTAGGTTCTCATGGATCAAATTGTAATGAATCATCATCATATAGCTATAAGCTCTTTTCTATTGATCAATATGTAATTTTACATATCCAACATTTTCAAATGCTTCTCATGTTTTCAACATATCAGCATTTATGTTGATGAAGCAAAGGTCTCCTCTTGCATCAAGGGTGTCACAGCATTGGATTTGATTCCCATCAAGAATTTCCTATACAATGAAGAATTTCAACTGAGATCTATCAAAAACTTTGACAAAACCAGTAACATCCTTTTACTAAACCAAAAAAGTGAAATTTCTCATTTCCTATTTGAATCCATGGGAACTTTCACTCAAGTTTGCAAACTGGCAAGAATGGAGATGCCATATGCACCTGAAATGCTACATTTCTTCATGGAATGTCAAATGGGTAGTTGGGTATTGTAGCTTACAGTGATTAGGACACAATCGTGAGCCCATACATCATCTTCAATCTTGTGATGTTGACTGGCTGTTTGTGCAGATGAAATTCAACTAGAAGGTGTCCAGAGGGTTTTATACATTTACAGGGCTCTAGAGGTTCAAACCTGTGGCCCCACTAAATTTGTCCCCTTGCTTAATCATCCCATGTGAAAAGGAACTGTGAGTTTCCATTTGCAGCTACCATCCAGTGATTGAGCACCTAACCTGGTCAGGTCATGAGAAATGTGATGTCAATATGTATTGAATTCAAGAGAGAAATGCACATGTTCACTACAACGTCACTAACTTCACAACCATACTTCACATCGCAGATTGCCTGTTTACAGAAAACTTCACAATTGATCACATTCATTCCTTGGTGCAAAATCACAATCTTCCCAAGCCAGAATGCTTGTTAACAGTTTGGAAACATCACTAGAGACAAACATTATATATAGAACTCTCAGAAGCATCAAGAAATCTCCATACTCACTATTAAGAAAGCCTATCTGAACCTCTAAGCACACTGCAGTAAGTCCAACAGACTATAACATAAAGAAAGACACCGCACACCCTCCAGTTCAAGGCCTGAAATGCTTCTATCCAACTTCCACAACACTTTCCCTCATCCTCACATCTTCAGCCTCCTTCACTCTCAGTTTGAATATCGTACTGCCCTCCTCAGCATGTGATACAGTATCCTCTCTGCTATCCTTCTCCCTTGGTATCAGATGCCTTCAATGCCATCAACAACAACACATTAACATCACCATGAACAGCACATCTGCACTTTGAACCATCCATACCATGCCTTCACCCTGAAATACTCATCACTAGCCTAAATGCAACAACAATGTACAACTCATTCATTTGGCAAGAGACAAAAACCTTGAAAGCAGCCACCACCATGGAAAACCAAATCTGTTTTGAGCCCTGAAACCTGGAACCAACAAAGTGCGCCAGCATAACAAGAACTCATCCCCTAATGCCCTAATAACAGAGTGGTCTTAGGTCAGATATTCAACATATAGTTTTTACTTCCATCTGTGTCACATTGAGATGGTGATGACCTATATATGTTGGGTTGAATATTTTGCTGAATGTAAATCGGGATCAACAATGTGTGCCAGACAAGAGTTCCCACTAAATCCCAACAGAAAGAAATTGACCAAATGAAGGGAATATTACAGTTGCTGAATGGCCAACAATTAACCATCCTCTCAAGAAGTGGAAGGACCTTTCACCTTCATGCAGCTAGAAGGAACACCAATAGCAAATATACAGTAAGCTCATTGCCAGATTAAGCCACCTTCTTTCCAAAGGGCTTCATCTACGACACACAAAACATAGTTAATGTAAACTACTCACACAGAGGCCAAGACCCTAATATGCTTTCTGCACACCATCAGCAGCATTAATTATCTCTGACATTTCTTGGGGATGACCCATTGGATGCACTTGTATTCATCACTTCAAGGGTCAGTTAGCTGGTATAGCAAAACATGCATGTTTGAATCTTCCAACACTACCACTGTTACCAACTTGACTCAGTAAACAAAGAGCTCCCACATTGTCAATTGACTACAAAGTTGCTAAGCATAATGTCCTCTGTCCTGCCATATAATTGACCAACATCCAAGAACACAAATGCAATGTGATTTGCAAACCAACAAGACACTTTTTTCAAAAGACCGCCCATATACAGCAGCAGCCACAATCATCAAGTCCTTGTATTCAACAAGTATCTTCTGATTATTATATCCAAGACCTAAAACATAAATGTCATCTGTCAAGATTACGCATCAGGGTCAAAGTGGTGCCACTCTTCTAACTTCTGATCCACATCAATTATCAGCCCGAAGTTCATATCTACCTGCCAATGTCAAAAATCGAAACCACAAAACCCCACAAATGTGTTACTCCCACCTCCATAAGCATGAAAACCAGCAGCAATAGGTTTTTTCATGGTCAACTGTGAACCCTTGAAACCTTGGCATAGAGAGGCCAGTTTCAGATACTCCAAAAGAAAGTTGCATATGTAAAAGCTTCAACATTCTTGAAAGTCAAAGTTTGCAAACTTGAAATGTGTGAACAAAGACAGGACTGTAGTCAGGCTTTCAGCAATTCCAACAAGGATGAAAGACTTACACTTTGTTGGAGACATCTTGCTTATGCTTCATTTTAGAGCATTTCAAGCTCAGGTGTCTCTCCAACGCTCAGTAAGTTCCCTGCATCCATTGAGTGCTATACACATGATGAAAGGACCTCTACCTTGTACAAGGAGAACCTGCATTTACTTCTCTCATGCTTGCTACTTTCATTGAAATCTGTGCATTTTGGTAAAGAACTTCAAAAGATCCAGACCAACTGATCAAGAAACAGGAATAACATTCTATAAAGGAGGAAGGTGGGGGGATGCAGGAAGGTGCAATGGCACACCTACGTCTGCTTGGTGAAAGTTGAGGAAGAGGAGGGGACTCGCTTAGTGCGAAACATCATGTACCCCACAGGCAGCACCACCCCTAGCATCATGATGACTGCTCCTAGAATGTATCGCATTGGCCGTGGCACCTCCACCTCCATCAGATGCCGTCCCTGCTTTCAAAACACCAAGTGAAAAAGTCAATCAAAAATGTCACAATACACAATCATCAATTTCTCATCAAGTCTCTTGATGTGAAAGACATTACAGTTCTTTCACCTTTGTTGATGCAATGCTTGCTTCCCTAAATGATTCCAGCCACATTCTAACCTATAATCTTACCACGATCCCAAAAAGCACACACGCACAGACACAAGAAGACAGCAGATCTAAGAAAAATCCCGAAGCTTTTGAGTCACAAGTCATAACTAGGGCTACTCCACTGTACTTTTTCCCATTAGTCTTAAATTGCAGTGTATAAAAAGAACAAAAAACTGATGTGCAAGAACCATCTACTACTAGAACACAACATACCGCCAACACGTACAAGAAATTTCAAGACATAAACAGACAGACCGACAGACCGAAAGATTGAACGCTAACGATCGAGCTTTTGCACAGCTTCCTTCATCATCACAATAAATCTGAAGATGAAGCCAAGAACATGCGCAAATGCTTCCAAACTCATGCAAGTAACAAAGGAAAACTCTTCTGAAGCAAAAAAGGAAAAAAAAAGAAAAAGGAAGAGAAGATAAAGACAGGACAGGGTAGAAGAACGCACCGGCATCTAGGCTTTGAAGACAAGAAGAAGAGAAGACTAGAGTCTGCGAAGAAGTTGTTCTCGCAACAAAACAAAATTCCGCGGGCAGACAGACAGACCGACAGACCGACTAAACACTAAGGATCAAGCTTTTGCAATGCGTCCCTCATCATCACAACAAATCTGACGATCAAGCCAAGCATGTCCACAAATGCTTTCGAACTCTTGTAAGTAGCCAAAAAAAAAAAAAAAAAAAACAAACAAACAAACAAACCGAAAATAATAGAAAAAGAGAGAGATATAGAACAACTTACCGGCATCATGGCTTTGAAGACAAGAAGAAGCGAAGAAGACGAGTCCGCAAAGCTCCTGTTCTCGCAACAAAACCAAATTCCGCAACCGCACAAGCAACTCACACACAAAACTCAGAAAGAAGCAAGGAAACACACACAACAGGGCACCACATATCTGACCGTTGGATCTGGTTGATCTGACGGACAGAAATGGAAGCAGGCGAAGAGACAAGATCGGACCGTTGGATCCCTTCGGATTGATCCATGCCAGTGGATGGTGGTAGAATCTGACGGCCTACAAATAATTTTCTGTTCACGTTCGCTGAATGGATTGATGGAACTCCAACCGTTCGATATCTCACAGAGATGGCGTTCTGACCGTTGGATATCCGCTTGCTTCCGAACAGCAACAAGAACCATCAGCTTGTAACTGGAAAATAAGATCGCGATCCGACCGTTGGATACATCTTGATTTTCTTATTTCTATGAATAATAGTTTTTTTATTTTTTAATTTATTTTTATTTATTTATTTATTTATTTTTATTTTTTTAATGTTTAAAGTTTTGACCCTCTTCCTAATATTTAGAAATCTCTATTTATTTTATTTACATATGTTCATTTTTGGTAAAAGAAAAAAGAAATGGTAATATTTCAGCCATTGATTTAATATTCCCTTCTTCTCATTTTGGGTTTTCTTTCAGTTGTCAATAAAGTTTTTTTTTGGGATTATTTTGATTACATTTCTTAATCTAATTATAAATTTTATAGGAATTTTTTTTTTTAAATCCATAATAATGAATTTATGTAAGATCAAATGATAATATTCTAGAATAACAATTACAAAACAAAACAAACAAATAAAATAAAATAAAATCCCAACACAATGCAAGCAAAATGGGTGTTTGTTTGTAATTTTGGGCATATAAGGTTATTTCCCATGTTGAAAAATTGGATTGATTTTTTTTTGGGGAAATTATTAATTCCAATTCAAATATCGGAATAATATATTATGGTCAAAATTGAATGTCAAAAGGGCTTTGGGGGCACATGGACATGTTTTTAAAATTATAGCAAAAAGTGACTTAGAAAAAAATAAAATAATAATAACATAAATTTATGTGTTAAATAAAGTTAGTTGATGTTAATGAATTTTTTAAAGAAAATTCCTACAAAATAATAATGACAAATTGTAAACCTTTTTTTTTCATTGCCGAATCTTCATTGTTTGATTTGAGCAATCAAAAGATCCACCATTTGACCAGTCAAAAAAGACAATCAATCAAATTAACCAGGTTCAAAATGATTTGTCCAAATTGACTAATTGGTTGGTCAAATTGACAAATTATTGAAATGGGTTGTTTTTCATTTGGTTTTTAGATGAATTATCGCAGTATCCATGCCTTTCACATTTGAATGCATTGAATCAAATATTAAACATTCCCACTATTTTCAAACATGAATGAAACATCGAAAAGAACACACAAAGTGACAACATGTTCTTACTTGATGCATGAACTACTCAATCTGAGTAGCCAAGTGCTTATTGTGGTTTCAAGTGATTGATTGTTCACCTCTCATCAAGCATGGTTATGTTAAACATTAACCTTTATGCAAGGGGAAGGTTGTTCCAAAATATAAATCATCCTTGCAAAAAAAACATCTTCACAGTTTTGACCTTGTTTTCCAAACACTCCTCACAATTCAAGCAACTTTGTTATGTAAAACAAAATGTTGTATTCCAAGGCAACTATAGGTTCACGTGACACTACTATTCTTGACACCACTTCAATAGTGATCGAGGTCTAGGAGAAAGGTAATCTTTGGTACCAATTCACTAGAAACATTGGTCAAGACAGAATCGCAAAAGAAAGCTCCAAATACATACACTAATTTTGACACCTACCAACTCTTGCAACACATCTCAAAAGCGCTTGTCAGCCCCAGAAAACCAATCTCTGAGAAACTAGCTTCAAGTGTAAAACCTGCAATTTCAGAACTCACTTCATGCTGTGTTGTCATACTCTTTTGTCACATTTCTCTCCCTCTCATGCATCAAAGCTCATTATTTCCCATTTCTCCTGAAAAAGGTACGAAATCACAAAGCTTTGATTTCACTGATGTAAACAAAGTAAGATTAACAGTACCCAACCAAAACCAAATTTAGAACCATTGTAGTAGGTTCATTTTCCAGTTGGATTCAAATACAAGTACCATAAAACCAAAGTTTCACTAATGTGAGTTTTTGTAATGGCGTCAAACTGCACAACACAGACCGAGTATTCTCAAAATTCGTACATCCACCTATCCACTCAGTCAACTGGTTGGTCATTGTTTTGAGGTAAATTGCTGACCGTTGCTGATCAATTCCACAGATTCATGCGTTTTTTCCCAGTGCCAACAAGAGAGATTAAATGCTTCTTGTTCTTTATACACTGGCTGCTTCAACTTCCTCAACAGAAAAGCAGCCCATAACGTTCATAAAATCCATAAATAAAAACAGCGATTTCATGTAATCACATGATTTAATATGCTTCTGTTGTTAAGGTGTTGACCTGTCCTCCTTTGTATTCCTCACCTTGCAATTGACAAACCCAATATCTGCAGCAGCTAACTTGGTCTGTTACTGGAAAGGATGAATGGTTCCCCACAAGAAGTGTCACTTCGAAATCTCACCATGATACCAGCTTTACATCATAATGACAGCCCAGAAGTCAAATAGGAAAACTTGGCCCCAGTCCTATGTACAGAGAACTGCTGGAATGAGGCCCATCCCCACAACCCAAAAGTTGGAATCTGCAATCTGGACCACAAGACCTTCCATGTTCACTCTTCTCTCCCAAACACCACAACCACCCAAAATTGACACCAGCCGCAATTAACAGAAACACCAACTTGAGCTCTAGCTCCAGGGGCTCATTCACATATGAGGATTTGCTCAAGCAACAGTCATCCCTTGTACAATCCAACCCCGTCTTTTGACCTACGAACTAAATCTCTCACGTATGAAAGGTTCAAACAAGGATGTGCAGGGATTAGGGTCCTGGCGCAATATCTTTGCTGCACGGTTAAACTCATCCCGTAAGACACGAATGCTGTGGCGGTCTACAACTCGGCCAAGGTCATGGGTTACTTCAAATGGATCTTCAATGCAGATAAGGTGGCGTTCATTGCCTATACGCCGGGTCCAATCTTTCTCCTCTTTGCTGTGCATACATACCCACACCCATGCACTAATTAAGTCCTGAGAACTTCTTCTCTATACTTGCAATTCAAAGTCAAACTTGTAAATTATACAAAACCTGAACATGTACCTTGAAGATTTATTTTTCTCGCTTACATGGGTACAACTGACAAAGTTCACAGCAGAGCCAGAGCTTCTCTCTTTCCTCTGTGAAACATCTCTGTTGTAAACTTCCACTTTCACATGTGGGCATCCTGACATTCAATGAAATTTGACAGAGAAAAGAGAGAACTATCAAGGACTGTACCTGAGGAAACCTCCAGTGCGAACAGAGATTACAGAGCGGTTGTAGTCATGATGGAATGCCCAGTAGTCAAAAAAACCCATCAACAACGTACCAACTAACTCTTTGTTCCGTTCACCAAAACCCTTCAGCTTGTCAACTTGATCAAAGTAAGCACATTTGATCTTGCCAACGGCAACCTCATACGTTGGCTGCATTTCCTGTCACATTGTATTGCACCAACCCAGACTTCAAATCCAACCCACTTCAGTGCTAATTAAGCTAGATTGAGGAGAAACTGGCCTGTGTTGAAACTCTCTCAAGTCTGATCTTGACAGTCTGAAAACAGACCAGAGCTTTTTCTAACCCCACCCCCTCCCCCACAGCTTGTAGTTAATGAGCGCTCTCATCCCTGTTGAACAAGACTACACAGGACATTTCTTGTTGTCATGATCCTACAAATCCCTTCTACTCAGCATAGGAGCATTGAAGGGGCTGCACTTACCTGCAGGCAAGGCAGGATTGCTGGTTTGCGTTGCTGAAGGAAGTGTATGCACATTAGGACATATCTGCATTCACCCAAACCAATAACAAAACTTAAAATGTACTGGTGAGTTTGAATTAGCACAGCCACATGACACACTTTGATGATGATGAAAAGATCAAACAACACAAACTAATGGGTAGAAAAACATACGCATAACTAGAAAGAGTGCCACGGTAGGTTTCATTGACTTGGCGGCACTTGGCCCAGTGCTTCACAAGGAATGCCAATTGGCGCAGGCGGGGGTCAACTTGTGAGTAGTCATGCAGCAGCTTTGAGTTCACAACCGCAAGCATGTTGTTCACACATATGTCACATGAGATTCTTGTTACTGGATCTGTAAACTTCACAATTGGCACTCGAGCATGCGTCAATGCCTGTGCACAAAGCACAACAGATCCCATAAAGTCATTGAGATGCATGTGGAGGGAAAGTGATAGATCCCAGCCTCATAATACAAAATCCCAAATTTATGACACATACATTGCCAGTTGCACAGGACAGAGCTGAAAACATCTCAGTTACCTGCATACTATACTGTCTCTCCTCCACCTACCCTTTTCAAAATAAGCATACCCACCTGGACATTCTGCATATTATCTGAGCGCAAGATTTCAGCCATCTTGACAACAAGCTGTGCCTTGGTAAAGTTTTCATCATCAACAGCAAGGCACACATCGATGTCACTGTTGCACACGCCAAAGTCATTGGCACATGAGCCATACAAGAAAAGCTTGGCACCAGGCCAGCCGCTACAGACAAGGCTATCCAAGTGAGCGAGGAACTGACGCTGCTTTTTCTTCTCTTCCTGAGAAGGTATCAGACCCTGTAGGCAACACAATCAAACTAACTTAGCACAGATTTGTGTGAAACAACTTCACTTTATATAAAAATGCTAAGACAACTACAAAAAGCTTCCTTGAAATTACTAAAAGGTTTACTAAAAGGTTTTCAAGAGACCTTGTGAATTGCCAGCAGCTGTGGAGTGAATGTTTCTAGATCAGGTCGATAGCGCATATCCCCTCTCAAAAGGATTGACTCTGGATCACGTTGTTGGTGGGGTCGCCCAACTTGACGTGTATCCCTTGCATGGTTGCGCCTACCCTCAGACCACATCTCCTGTATATCCACAAATTCAAGTCAGCTGGGTGACCATCATGAGTGCTCCCAACCATGTTCAGCAAATGAACCATCATCCTTAAGTTGGAGAGGGATGGAGGAAATTGTCACTAGGTACCTCCTTGATGGCATGAGAAGACTGGATGGCATGTCGTGAAGGTGTCACAGATGATGGGTCAGAATCTTCAACAAGACTCAGACCGCCTGAGAAGTCTTGAATGAGACCCTCCTCATGTTCTTTTGCAAGGCCTTCCTCCAATGGCTGCAGCCCATTCTCTTGCGCATCATCTATGCTGTACCCATTGTCCACTCCCTCCTGCTGTTGTTGTACAGACTGTTTTTTCTTTGGCTCCTCCATTGCTGATCTGTAAGTTAAGTGCCTTGCTGCCCTCGAAGGCAGCCCTGGGTGATCTACCTACATGAAGAAAATAAAACACTTGGGAATATACTCCCTGCCAGTACAAGTATCAAGCCAATAGCCTAAGTGGTAGAGCTCATTGCCAATTTGCCACTAGCTACAGATTCAGATTCCAACGAGGTGCAGAGGTACAGATCACCCATATCTATGAAATCACAGAGGAATCTCCACAACAGAAACTTGATGGTAACACAACAAGGAGTGCAGTCATAACCCTAGGAGAGTTGCTCACAAAGTGTCAAACCCTCACCTTTATCACAAATGGCAGTAAAACAGCACAATTGTGCAACAGTGTGATTTGACATTGTGTAATAAGCACTAGACAGGGTGAGGAATTTTTACCTGCAATGCAAGTGGGAGAACTCCAGCTGACTGGACTTCATCTTCAGATTCACATGGCTTAGTGGCTGAGGCAATGGATTCTGGGGAGCTGAATTGCTTGGTTGGAGAGGGAGAGCTCTGCTGTGATGATGGCTGTTTCATTCGCCATTCTTGTATCCCTCTGCGCCGCTTCAAATCCTCTCTAAGCTTTCCCCCAGCAACAAGCTCCCTTGTTGCAGTTGAAGAATCCTCTTTTCCAGGAGGTGGTGAATTCTGTGATGGTTTATTTGCCAAAGAGTTAGCCACAACTTGACGACTCAGAATCAACAAGTCTGCTCTCCCTACTAGAGCTGTAAACTCCATGGACTCCCCATGACACCCAGTCATCCCACCAACTGTCTCGCCATCCCTCTCCCGCTGATTCTCATTCACTGCAACCCATTGGCCACCAGGGATCTGTCCAGCCTTTCGACCAATCTCTCCTCTCCCAGAGCCATTACATCTACCGGCAACTCTTCCTCCATTTCTCAGAAGACAAGCACCCTTTTCACTCTCCATGGCTGGGAACCTCAAAGATTCACCAGCACTAACAACAGCACTTGTTTCTCCTGTAGAAACTGGGCTAACTGATCCACTCTGATTAAGATCCTCTTCTCCTACTCTTCCTGTAGCAAGTATGTTGCTAAGTTGGTGCCGTTGATAGTGCCCTGGAATGCAGACAAGAACACACCCATCAGAGAATCTACAATTACATTGCATGGAAGAGGAACATAGTTTAGCAGTACTGACAACGTCCCAGTGCATAAGATCCGGCATCAATTCAAGACCAAGTGAAAGATCTCAGTAAAACTTGCAAACTCCAGCTAAAAGTCAGGGATGGATACCAAGGCTTGTAGAAAGAAAAAGAGTCAAAAGAATGAATCACCTACCAGTGATGCATTGTACTGGGAATTTCATCTAAGAAATATACCTCTGTCATCTGAAGGTCTGGAAGTTTGCATCTTGAGCCCTGATCCGATTGGGGTTGACCCATCTGGAAACCCACCACCTGGTGGCACTCCCTCTCTCCCCACTTCATGAGATTTTAAACTTTCCTGGAAGCCTTTGGCTCCAGGGCTAACAAAATCAAACTCTGAAGGAAATTCAATGGCTGGATCACCCAAAAGCCCCATGAGATTTGACTTTCCAGATCTCATTTTGTCACCAGAAAATTCAAAGTTTCTCTGTGGATGTTGTTGTTGTTGCTGCTGCTGCTGAGGTTGCAAAACCTCAAAGGCATGATTCATACTCTCTTTACTTGAAGTTCCTGCATGGATTGAATTTCTTACAGGATCTTCCCAGTTTGGTGCAAGGTTCAATTTTGAGGTGGGAAGAGAATTGTCTGGTGGTGAGCCAGCATTTGGCGGCACCGCCCAAAACCTTCCAAGGAGGTCTTTGGGGCTTGAAGGTGTTCTTGTGGAGTGTAAGGACTCAGTTCGCTTTGGAGGAGGGCCAATTGGACCATGAACAATTGTGCCAGCAGGCTTCTGATTCTGCATTCCTCCTGGCAATACCACAGTTGAAGCATTCAGCATAAGCTCAGTGCCATGGCCTGTATCAACAATGCTTGCACTCTTTGTAGGAGAATTTTGAGCTGCTGGATTCTGTGGTGCTTGGCCAAGAAGAAGCTGCAACAACTCAGCACCATTTCCATAGAATTGTTGAGGAGGGGGCACAGGTTCTGGTGCTTGTGGGGGTGGCGGTGGAAGTGGAGTCTTTGGAGCATTTGTTGGTATAAGACTCCCCCATGCTCTCAGGTTCATCATGCTATCAGTAGCACTCTGCCTTAGCTGTGGCGGTGGTAGCCATGGAGAATCCAATTGTCTTGGAGGATCCAACATCCGGCTCTCCATCATCCTTTGATGTCCCTCTACTGCTTGTAAGGGCAGAGGATATCGAGGGAACATGGGTGGAGACAGCTGCTGCTGGTGCTGATGCAACAATTGTGGGTGCTGGCTTGCATACCCTCGTGGATCAAAAGATGGAGGGAAGAAATGATGCTGATGTTGCTGCTGCTGCTGTGGAGCCCATCCTCCTCCTCCTCCTCCTCCAAACTGAGAAGACATGAACAGTTGGTTTGGTTCTGAAAGCTGGGAGGAGGCATCACCTGCTGCTGCTGCAGAAGGTGCAGCTTGCTGGAAAATTTGGCTACAACCCAAGGCAGCCACAGCAGGATCCTGCAGCTGCCATCTTGATAAATCATCACTTCCAATCACATGTGGGTAGTCTTGAGGGGGCAATCTTTCTTTCTCACCAGCACCAGCAGCAGTTCTCTCACCATTGGAAATACTTTCTCTTCCTCCTCCTCCTCCTCCTCCTCCTCTTTGCAATAGCTGTAACAACAACTGGCCCTTACTTTCAGAGCCATGATGACGGTTTGACGGCTCCCCTATCACCCCTGGGCTAGGGATTGCGGAGGGAAAAGGGGAAGAAGGGTTCATGGGTAGCAGCGACTGGCATTCATCTGGCAACGATGATGATGGTGGTGGCAGCTTCCAGCCTACTACTCTGCTCCCTCCTCTTCCCTCTTCACCAAACCACCTCACATCCACATCGTCTTGCATCTGTATTCCAATCACCCTTTCCTGCATTCCAGCATCCTCCTCCTCATCCTCTTCTGTTCTCTACTTGCTTCCGACAGACGACTACACCATCAAAACAATCCCTACCAAACAAAACCAAATCCTAAAGACTCACACAGAAAAAATCCTCTCTCTCTCTCTCTCTCCCTCTCTCGCTCGCATTCACTCTCCTCCAACTCACAGACACACGCAACAAACACACAGATGCAAGACACAGATGCACACATACAGAGAGGACAGGAACAATACAACAGCGAGTCAGTGACGAAAACCCATAAACAACAAGAAATCGGAATTGAGAAATTGAGGAGAACCCATTGACGACAGCGACTGGGGATGGAGAAAATCGCACATCCTTGGAGAGCGCGAGCTCCCTCCCGAGCGACCGAGCGAGCAAGCGAGCAAACAAAGCGTGCACAGAAACGAGAAACAAACACCGACGAAACCCTACCCACCGCAACCACCAAAAAAAGAGCTTTTTTCTTTTCTTTTCTTTTCTTTTCTTTTCTTTTTTGGCTTTTTAGGGTTTTGAGTGGTCAAGTCTCGAGGGTTGTTTTTTTTTTTTAATTAATTTTTTAAACTTAAATTATAATTTATTTTACTCTGTGATGGATATACTTTTAGCCTAGGGTGTATTTCATCATTAAATCATTTTTAAAATAATTAAATTATTTTTCGTGAAAAATATGAAGATGAGATGCTGAAAATCATCATAATTATAGCAGGCTACAATTTGAATAATTTCACTCCTCGTATTATCATAGATCATGACATTATAATAATAATAAGTTCAAATTTATAAAAACTAATTAAGTTCTTGAAATTTTTTTGGGTAAAAAAATTCAACATTTATGTATTATTTTCAGAAATGTTGAACTTTTCACCCCAAAAGAAATTTAGAAAAAAAAATTTCCCAAGGAAAATAGAGATTTTCTTTTTTGGAAATATTTTAGTTTCCAGCATGAAATCTTCAGAAAAATATTATTATTCACCACCATGAAATGTTGAACTCAGCATTGTACTAATTGGGCATCCCCAAATCTCTTCAACCCTCAAGACATTTTTTCATTCCTAATTTGTAGAGTGTTTGTCACTACTACTAGAACAAGTTTTTTTGTGTGGATTCTTGTTGCTTCAAATGTTATTTCTTGCCTTGATTTGCTATAAGGATTTGAGCTTTGTTTTGGTTTGTATTTCTTGAGTGTTTCATTGTGTCGTTTTTATTTAGGTTTCTTGTTGTACCCAAGGTGATGAATGTGTATTTCATGAGAGCTTAAATTTTCTTTAGGATCTCTAGCACTAATGTCCCTTCTTATTAAGTATTAGGTGAAAGATGTGTAATGTGGCATAAATCAAGTCAATTGCCCTTTTGCAACAATGTACTTGTGGATGTTGCTATGGTTCTTGAGTAAAGAATTCTTATAAACCATAGAAAAACTAAAAAGTAAGACTTCAAACAATTTGCCAAGATCTATGGTGATAATTGTTCCAAGGAATGTTTTACATTAGAATACATAGGAACCTTCTATTGAACATGTCCAATGGTTCACATCATATGTTGAGTTTAAACTTTTGGGGCAAATGTCTTACAATTGAACATGCTTTGAATCGTCATGTTTGACATTAGCCTTCGATTCTTCCAAAAGCTCGTATGATGCAAATAAGAAGCATTGGGCACATGTATATGTGAAGACATGTGCTTAGTGTGCAACTCCCTTCTAATCTAAGCATATCAATGCTAAGAGATTGTATTGTGTGGTCATGTTAAGTTCTCATGGTGTGGGTGAGTTTAGACTGTGGTTTCTTGGTTTGTATATTATGTTTCATATTCTTGGTTCAATGTTGGATGATTAGGTCAATCTATGCTTTTATTTCTTGCACCAATTTGTGTAAATTAGGCCTTTTAAATGAAATGAACATCCATTTATAATACCAAACTTTAAATTAATTCTTACATATTGAACAATATTCTTTTGTGATATGTAAACATTTTTTGTTGGAGATTTTTAATATTGCCAAAAAAACCCATTCATTTCCACAAAATAGATGCCAATGTGAGATTTTATTGTCACATCACGAACTTGTTGCAATTCCTCCTTGAGAGTCAAAGCTTGTGTGACCCAATGTAAGTTTACAAGTGATTTAATCTTCATCCAATCATGTGGTTCATCTATGTTAGCAACTTTATTGCCCTCTCTCTAAACATGCATAGCCCAAATGTCTATGGTAGCCAATGAAACATGAATTATGCATTCAATAAAAAGTGGTTTGGACCATTCTCAATTTTTCTCGTTAAAGATTAATTCGTCAATGTTGCACAATCACATATTTATGAAGTATGCCACCCACCAAAATTGCATTAACACTTTCATAACCAACTAACTACTACTAATTCCTTGTCTAATTCCTTCAAAATCAACACATCCAAATTGTCATGCATAGGAGATAAGGTAGACAATTCAATTGCACAATGAAAAAATGATAAAAATGTCTAATACCCTAACCCCATCCACATCAATCATTAGAGAAACCACTTGTGCATAAATGATATCATTCATACATTTCCCCTCAATGGACATAACAAGCAAATGCACATTGATAGAAAATAGAAGATTGCCCCAAATAAAATTTAATTTACGATGTGCAAAAACATAAACTAAGGAATCAACCAATTTTTGCATTCATCCATGCATTATCCACCTTCACTTGACCTAACACACGCCATTTAATGAACTTTTTGCCTCCAAAATTCAAAACTAATCATGTGTTCATACAAACACCTTTCATACACCCAATATATAATAAAGTCATGTTTTTTAAAAAAATGTTAAAATCTTTGCATTTGATATGTTACTAAAAATATATTTATGTTTTCTAGGAAATGATTCATGGATTTGTCCAAAAACATACATTTCATAAGTCTTCTATTCTTCCATTCAAAATTTCAAAAACCTCCATGAATATAATAATTTTTCCTCATGTTGCTTGTCTTTCATTTACCCTCTTCTATCTCATTAGAAAATTAAAAATAATCACATATTTATGAAGTATGCCACCCATCAAAATTGCATATTTCTAGGTTTACTATTTTGCCAATCTCTCACTATCTTTTTGTTGGTCTTCCCAAAAAAAAACCATCCCAAAAAAATTACTTCTAAAGTAACCTCATGATTGACATTGCACAAGACCAAATGCTTTCAAGAACTTTAAATTCTCACCTCCTCATTCATCATCCATTGCAACAACCCATCTTGCCAAAAACACACACATTATCAATGCACTAGTAGTAAAATACTTTCACTCAATAAAATAAACATTCTACCCACCAACATGAACAAAGTATGTTCAAAACATAATAAGGTACCATTTTAAAGTTACACACGTTTGGTACACTTTAATGTCTTGATTAATGTTGGTCAAATACAAAAACTACCTAGTTATCAACCCTGATACAAGGGTTGATTATAATTAACTACATACTATGAGGTTTTTAATTAAATAAAAATTGGAAGGAGAACCTACCTTTCTATTGTGTTACAAAAAGACATACTAGATAAACCTTTACGAGTCAAGTATTATTTTAGTGAAAACAAAAGGGTTCAAATGCACTCGAAAGAACCAATGGGACTACTTTATTCAAGGATTGATATTTTTTTGGTCCATTTTTTTAATTAAAAAAATTCAAATGAATTTTTTTGTAATTTTATAATTTCCCTATTATATCACATGCATCTTAATTATTTTTTAATAAACATGAATTCTTAAAAAGTATGCAGATTCTACTAAATTTAACATTTCATTTTGAAATGATCATGATTTCAAATCATACCAAAATATGTTTAGTACTTGAAGGCTCATTTTTTTCTATAATGAACTACAACTTTGCTTTGTAAATCATGTCTATTATACCTCATTTACATGCGGTAAAAGACTCTTGAAGTTCTAATATTTTGAAACATTTTTTGAATTTTTTGAATTTCATATTTTTAAAATTATGAACGTTTTTTTGAGTGTGGCCAATACATTCTTATCATCTAAATTTTTATTTTATCAACTTTTTTATGAAACAAGAAATAAAAAAGTATTTTACAAATTTGTCTTTATTCAAAGACTAACACACATGTCGTTCATTTTCAAAAGTCCTTAACTAAAACCAAAACCTAAAGTTGGATTGGATAGATTTTCAATTTGAATACACTAACATTCATTTGAATCATTTAACACAATTTTCCATGATTACCATGGTTTTGAAATGGCAAGACATAAATCAACATATAATTATTTATAATATCAATGTGACCATACATGTCTTTTTTGGTTCCTTTGAGTGTGCTTTTACCCAAATACACTACATGATTCATCCATATTATGTCCCAAAAAATTATTGAATCTAAAAAACTAAAAGATGTTGAGTTGTCAATTTTTGTTGGGATGCATTTGTTCATTTCTATTTGGTTTTGACAAGTTTAGCTTTCAAATTCAATTATTGTTAGCTTCATTTTAATCCAACTTTCTTCTTTGAACTTGAATTTGGTAGATGTGTTGGAGATTCACAACTTACTTCATTAATGAAACTCTTCCTATACATTAATGTTAAACATCAAATAACCATTGAAAACCAATGATCTATATAAATTTATTTTTCCATTTGAAAACATGGTAATCATGGCAAGCCTTTATACATGAATGTTAAATATCAAATAAGCATTGAAAACCAATGATCTATATAAATTTATATTGCCATTTGAAAACATGGTAATCATGGAAAGCCTTTATACATTAATGTTAAATTTCAAATAACTATTGAAAACCAATGGTCTATATAAATTTATTTTTCCATTTGAAAACATGGTAATCATGGCAAGCCTTTTTTTTACTAATATGAATGTTAGAAACCACAAGTTTAAAATCCATTTTATCAATTTTAGATCTTGGTTTTAATCAAGAACTTTTGAAAGTGAAAAACTATTGTGTCAAAAAAAATCAATTTTGGAAAGGATTCTCAAAGGGATTCATATAATAAAAACCTTTTGATGGTGAAAGATTTTAAATGATAAAAATATATTAACTTAACTAAAAAATCAAACATATATTTAATTTAATTTTTTTGAATCAAGAGTCTTTTATCACAAATAAATGGAATATAATGCACATGATATATAATAGAAAAAGGTTATAGCTTATGATACTAGAAAGTGAAAATAAAATAGAGAACATTTTGGTACATAATTTGAAATTGTGATCATTTTTCAAAACAAAACATAGAATGTGCAATGATTCTACACACTTTTTAAAGTTCATATTATTAAAAAAATGATTAACAAAAGACATGTGATGTATGGGGCAACTTTAAGCATTTTTATAACAAGTAGCAAAACATTTCATTCAAAAATTCATTTGTATGAAAAAGTTATGTTGCCATTGCTCTGACATTGAAATTTGGCAAAAATTTTGAGGCTCCTAGCCCATGGGACATTTCCAATTTCAAAACAAATGGTACCTCAAAACTTCAAATGACCATAACTTTTTCAAAATGTAAAAACATGGGACAATATGTGACCCCAATTTTTATAACCCATGCAAAGATTTTTACTAAATATATATCAAACTTCCAATTTAACACGATTTGCCCTTCCAAATTGCACTTTGAGTGTGTTTGTCCCACTATACAACATATCTTGGAAATTGTTTTTTGAACATTCATGATTTTGCAAAATTAACCTTTCAAAAAAAGAACTCAACTTAAGAGTCTAAAAGTGCCTCCCTTTTACTCCCACACACATTGACTTCATGTGGGAATGTATTTGCATTCTCTTGCATTCATTCCAAGTCTCAACCCCTTGTTTGGTTAAATTTCAACTTGGAAGCCTTTAATTTTGCCTTTAGCTTCCATTCATCATGGAAAGGACATTTTTTTGTTCATCTCAAAATTCAATCATACACCCAAATTATAGTTGCAACCACAATATTTGAGTGATTTCACAATTTATTTCATTATTATTGGTGGCAACAAAAAAGGGCCATGGGGAAAAACAACCTATTGTGATGGAGGTGAAATTTTTAATCCTCTTTTAGTTGAAAAAACAACAAAACCATGATGCCTAGAATATTGATGATTTTTTTGTTTTAAATACGTGTGATAGGTGCCAAAAACATAATCATAGTGCAGTCTTGAAACCTTAACCTTCATTGTCATAAATTCATCAAAATCATTTATAGAAAAACAAATTGTCATCTTCATGTGCATGTGTCATATCTAGAATGATACCATTTCATAGAATCATACACAAAATAAAATAAAATTTATCATTCAAGTTAAAATCCACAAGGTGTCAATTTGTCAAATGTTAGCATAGGTGCACAACATCAAAAATCACATAATGACAAAATCCAAAAAAATTTGAATGACAATATAGACACATCTAATGTCTAACACCCTTTTTGGCTCATTTGAGTGTGTTTTAACCCAATTGTTGGCCAAGATTATTACATATTTGAAAGAGCAATTCATTTTACCCTTGCAAAAGTTTTATGTTATATGATTACATAGAACTTGTTGGCAATTGGTATTTGTTTCGAGCATGCATTCAACAAGGCTTGTCGGTTTGCTTAATTAGTCTACAAAAGAAGATAGTAACTTATTTTCGCGAAATAGTTTGTGACAAATTTTGCTTTTCCAAATTGCAAGAACATCAATCAAAATTAATTCAACAAAACATGATATTATTGAAAGATGGGGTTATAAAATGAACAATTTTGCACAAAGATGGTTATTTTCTACAAACCACAAAAATATAAGCACTCTATATTGTATTTTCGGTACCATTGATGGAGTGATGGGTACATGTTTTTCAATGATCAATGTTATATGTCTAAGCATGATGTGTGTTGTATGCATCTCCTCAAAGGTCCACCATAAAAGATTTGATTTTAAAGTAAACTACTAAATGGTTGAGAGATTAAATATATATGTGAATAATGACTTTGAAGAAATCTAGAAGTCTCAAAGATTTCCAATTGTTCTTCTACAAATCCTTGGTCACCTTTTTTTAAATTCATAAAAGTATATTCATAAAATAACTAGAAATACTTTTATTTATAACAAAAACATAAATGTTGGATGGATATAATTGAGCTTTTCTACCTTGTAATGAACTTTGTCACTTACTTTGTCATGAAAAAATCATATGTAAACAAAGATGGAAAAAATGGAGTTCATCCAAAACCCATACTTACCAATGAGATAATCCATATATTTAAATACATGTATGAAAGAATCTAGAGACTTTGAAGATTTTCCACAAACAGGAAAACCCCATGGGATGTGCAAAATGATGGTCACAACCTATGCAAATGCTTTGATTAAATTGTCAACTTGTCACCAAATTAAAAAAGAAAGCAACATATATGGAACTACATCTAGTTTGCAACTTACATCACGCCAATCTTAATTCATCTTTACACATTGATTGTCATTGACAACAATTCCCATTTAGATTTGTAGTTGAACTACAACACATGTATTTAGGACTTGCATTATGTTGTAGTACCCACATAATGCACACCTTGTGAAACATCGCTAAAAACATCATGGCAAGGTTTTTGTGGATCTCCTAGTAGTACTAGGAGCTCAAGACCTCAGGCAGACAACATATAATAACTACAAGTAAAATAATAACCTCAAAATTGAGAGATCCATAGATAATGGCATTTAACTTTTGTGTAGGAGAATATGCACGCATTGTGACCAATTTACAACCTTGCTAATTTGCAATAAACATGTTCATAAAAAAATGGCACATTTTTACTTTTCAAGTACTTGAGCTTCACCTTTAGATCAAAAAATGATATAATTAATTGTTGTACAAACAAAACATAATTGAAATTGTATTGAAATCCAAAGTCTTTACAACCTATTCTTCTGGAAATAATATTATAACTAACTAACTTATGCAAAAACCCTTTCAAGGTACAATGTTGAAATTGACATGAAACAACTTGTTGGTGTAACCATGTTCAAACTTCATTAAATTTATTGAATATGTTTTACATATGGTCTTGCATTGATTTTGTTTGCCCCTTTCAACTTGATTGGAATATATGTGTTTTTTGTTTACAATTGCCATGGTACTGTAACTTTGTCCACAACATGTTTTTGACCTTGCATTCCATCTTTTTAAAAATATGTACATCAACTCATGGTGTAGGACCAATGGATTGGCGATAACGCCATTTAGTGTAGCCTTGCCAAGATGGGTCTGCATTTGTGGCATGTGATGTGTTTGGTTTACCTGGATAAATACCATAGAAATTGTTAAGCATGGATAATAAACCAATGAAGAATGGATATAATCAATATCAATGTTAATTTGAACATTAGAAGTAGGTCATCTTCGGGCCATTTAAAATAATGCAATGTTTACACATAAAAATTAAAGCCCTTAAATAATGTTTACCTTGGTGGACTTGATCTTAGACTTATTATAATCAAAACATGCTACAAATGTAAAACAAATGATGTTGCCATGTCAATTAGGGACAATTCAAAAGCCCTTAAAACCCAAGACTATAATATAAATTGTTTGATTATATTTAATAAATACGTCAATGGATATATTCAAGTTTAAACCCAAGACCATGGTTTTTAAGCATTTAGTTGTTATTTTGTTCCTCCATCAAAGTCAACTCCACCCAATTAACAATAAGAAAATCAAATACATATTGTATAAGATTTTTTTAGATTGTGAGTTTAAACAAAGGAAGGAAGGAACACAAGTTTGCAATTAACTAAATGTTGCTATAAGAACACCCTTCTTTACACCATGCATATTACTTCCTTTGATTGGAGGTGGGTTCTATTCATCTTTGCAATGTTGTTATGGTGGCATGTCGCCCTTATTTTCAACATATTTGGTTTTGTAGTTTGATTTTGGAATTTATATAGGATATTTGTCCCACCCCAATTAAACTTTATTTTGGAATCACGTAAATTTTAAACAACCACCCACAAACATGAATTTGGAGTTTACTCATGAGCTTCATCACAGTGTCTCGATCAGGAAGTGCTGGAATTGCCCCTCTTTCTGTTGTTGTGATAGCCCCACATGCATTAGCAAACCTTAAAGCCGATCGCAACCGACCTTCATCCTATAAAATATGTTGTATATAATCAAGACAATTGCTTTGGTTATCGATAATTTTCAAATGTCAATTTGTTGACTTGCCATTTAAAAGTCAAATCACAAAATTTTCAATACACTTGAAAAACTTGAAAATGGGGATAGTAAAATGGCCCTTAAAACAACTTTGTGATGAAAAGGACGTCAGGATTTGTTCATACATCCATTATTGAGAGGTCCTTCACAATTTGGCTCAAAATGCCAGCACAAAATGCATCACCTGCACCTGTTGTGTCCACTACTTGCACTTTGAGACCACCCACTTTGCCTTTAAATTGCTACACATGCCACCCAAAATAATTTTACAACAATTTGTTCAAACTTGGTGACCCTTATGGTATCAAACCAAACCATGAAGAAGCAACATGGTAGTATTGTGTAGTGGCATATTATAATTCTTCATCTACTTGGGGAGTTGAAAGACATGTTGTCCCTAAAACCTTTAGGTGTTGTCATACCCACAAATTGACCAAATAATTACTTTCATTATAATGGGGATGGGAAACAAATTGGCTACATTTAGCATGCCCTTAAAGGGTTTGAACCCACATCACTTGCAACATGGTTATCAATCCCAACACATGGTTAATGGATTCATGCATATAGAACAAGAAAAAACATTAAATCTTAAATTGGATCATACCGAAGTATAGTAGCGACATCCTTCTGAACCTTCAGTCACCAACATTAGCTTACATCTTGGGTGAAACATTTTTAGATTATTTTTGTCATCGGAGGGGTCCCCACCTGTGAGAAATGTCACTTCCTCATCACTCACCTTCATAACCCACAAACCACAGTATCATGACACATGATAATTTGTTAAACATCATATAAAATATTTTCAAAATGATCAAAGAAAATTGAATTTGTGAAGGGCATGAAAAAATTATTTTGCCTTGTCATCAAAATTGAAAAAATTGTGGTAACAAGTTAAAATTACCCCAAGGCAAAATAATAATAATTTTAGAGCATGAACCTTATAGGTATGTATATTCCATCTATCCCAAAAAGGATGTTGTAATGTGTTTGGAAATAGAACAAAATTTGTCATATACAAACTAATATATCTACCAATGTGTGAGTACCTAAGCATGATTCAATAGATCATTGATGCCAAACCTTGATAATGTCAGCATGATCCCAAATGCTTTTGATACCCTCTTTTGCTGCCTCGGGTGATGGCCATAAAGGTAACCGAAGATTAGGGTCATAGGATAACAAACAACCTGCTTCTCTAGCAATTGCCATGGCTTCCATATGTGTTGATCGAGAAGGCTCGACAATCAAGCTAATTGAACCATAGTGTAGGATGTTAGCCTGCCAAACATTTAATGCACTTAATACTTTAGTTACATTCCTTAAACACCATTACGTACTTTTGCAAAGTGAGCAAATCAAAAAATGGATACACTCATGTGTAATGTAAAAGTAATGTACGAAACCATTTGCATAATCCTAAGATATTAATGACCACATCCAAAATTATTTTAAAAACATATCTCTCATCATGCAATCCTTAACCATTTACATGGAATGAATTTACCTACTTGTAATCTCTAAATGAAAAAAAATTATAATCTTGAAACACATATCACCATTCGATATCAAAAATACAACTACATGAACTAAAAGATGAGGATAAAAATACTACACGTTGTAAAAGGTCTACATCGAGCTCCCTGGGCTCAAATAACATGTCTGCACTTGGGTTTCGATAGAACATGAACTCACGCTCTCCATCACTTCGCAATGTCACAAATGCTAATGCAGTCCTAGCATTAGCATCAAATCGACATCCACGAGTTTCCACTCGATTCTCTTTTAAAACGTCCACCAACATATACCCAAATTCATCATCACCAACCTATGCAACCATAACATCATCATCAAATGGCGAATTTCCTACAATGTATAAAAAATTATATTTAATATAAATGGTGAGGAATGTAACCCACATGACATACTCATTATTTCATCATTTATTAATCCCTTCAAAAACAAGGAAAAGGAGATGAAGTTAACTTCTATCAACACATTGCAACTATTGGTGTCTCTTGACATGTGTTCCCTTTCAAAGTTGCCACCATCTAGCCACTAAATTGGGCAACTTAAGGTTCTTTGCCAAATAGCTCAAGGATATGCCTTTTTTTCTAAACTTAAAAAAAAAGGTTTTTCATTTCATCCAACCCTCGTTATAGTTAGGTTGAATATAATGAGTATGTAACACCTATCATACATACGTTCAATTGCAAAGTGACCTCAAGTCTACCACCACAAATTTAAGGTTATATGCAAGACCCACCAATGTGAATTTAAATTTTAAAGGGGTTTTTTCAAAGCCTCTGTTAGTATAAAGTTCTTTCTCAAAAACACTAAACCATGTGAAATCAATATGTTTGTACATAATCAGTAAGAAGGTGTGTCCATGGGAACTAAGGCATGGGTAACCTCAAGTTGTGCAATGTTGCATAGCTTTTGTTGTCATCCGTGCTTACTCCCTCTCATGATATGTTATAGCAAGTGCTTCATGTGATCAATATTCCTTTATGTTTCAAAATAGAAGAACACATTTTAACTATGGATTAGAAGAGGTCATAGACTACCTTGCCAACAAAAGCTGCATTGCCCCCAAGTCTTGCAACACCAACAGCAACATTTGCAGGGGCACCTCCAGGTGCTTTTTTGAATGCAGGAGCATCGGCTAGTGATAATCCTCCAACCGTTGGCACGAAATCAATGAGTAACTCCCCAAAACACACTACTAACTCACTTTTCTTACCTGTAACACAAGCATCCAAGATCCAAGAAAATTAAGACCATGAAAAAACCAATTTCCATTTCAAGTGCGTTGAGCCTAATAGCACATGGTAGTTGCACGTACGAAAATGTTGTGCACACAATCTCAAGCATAAAAATTATGCCTAATGATGCTTGGAATAGTACTAAAATATGAAAGTTGTTACAAAGACTTTTACAAGACTTTTGTGGAGAAGAAAATAAAAGGACATCAAGTTTATGGTGATGAGAAGAACATGGTCTCCATGTCTATTTTCAACTTTCTTCCTTCACAAAGATGGTTGTCATGATACAAACCTTTGTGCAAGCCAATTCATAACCCCAAAATTTTGGAATCCAATTGGTTTCCACAAGATTTTGGATTCAATCATCTTATTAAGATGATGTCCTCTTTTCCAAGGTTTAGTATATGGTTAAAGATTTAGTAAACATGATTCAACAAGACCAAAATGCATGGGGGACCAACTATCAAACCTTGTTGCTAACACATTGATATATAATGGATCAGCCCTACATACAACTATAGGCTAGATTTATGCATGCACTTCTTCCCATGCTTTGAAGCCATGACCATTTGCAACCATGGTCAACATGAGCTAAATTATAAATGCCTTGCATTCTTGAAATGATTTGCTAATTATATTTCAAAATAATGATCCACAAAATCTAGATGTAACACTTGCATACAAGCTTTCATGTGTTGCTTGAAAAAACAAGCACTTTAGAATTTGTGACAACATAAATTATTGGTACGATTTCTTATGTAATCTAATTTCATTGAAATGGGTTGTTGCATATAATTGGCCATTATGGAGGATGTTGAAAAATATAGGCTTAGGTATTGTGTAGTGTTTTTTCTTCTAAAAACAATAACCCATTTGTATAGTCTTTGTAAAATTTACATGATTATCCCTAACTCTTGACCATGAACAATTTTTCTTGCCATTAAATTTTGTGGTTTTGTATGTACATGTATGTAGCAATCCACTTGCACATCCTATTTATTATTGTATCAAGAAGATTATTATAGATAATGTGTGAGAGAGGAGGAGGAAGAAGAAGGAAAAAAAGAAATAATTTGTAGGTTGTAAATGTTTAAAATATAGAACCACATTGTGTGAGGCCACTGCAAGAACATGCCATTGCCAACAAATTTTTGGCCCCTTGTGCTTGCTAGGTTTGCTTGCTATCTCACACTAATTTCCAAATGATTAAACACCCTCAAGCAAGTCTTTTTTTATATTTTCTTCTTTTCACTTCAACTAGCAACTAAGCTAGTTGTGGAAAAAATTCTCGCATTTCCAAGTCATTTGTAAGCACTAATGATTTTCCTATACAACATTCTTAAACCTTATTTTCACATTGGTAGCTTTCATGAATCTATTTGCAAAGTGGACATTGATCCAAAATGATAAACATAATTTCTTCTCAAGCATTTGATGCAATTAATTTTCTTTTTTGGTTTTTTGGTTTGCTAAACCCTTTTAGTAGACTTCCCAAAACTACATGTATAATGCAAGACAATGTAAGGCAAGTGATGGGAAAAAAAGAGGCATTGGATATTAGAAATGATGAAGTCATAGGCAAAAATGTGTAAAGCAACAACACTTACAAAACACACAAAGAAGAAGGCATGAAGGAATGTATTGTGGACACCCTTTTGTTCACCTCCTTTGGCCACCTGGCCTTGCAACTCACAACTACTTCCTTTTTTCATCCATTCACATTTCCTCAACATCCCTTCCACATTGGTTTTGATTTTTTTTCACCCCACTCCACCTTTGTCCCTTCCCAACCATTTTCGTCATTTTTCACAATTTTCATCTTCTTTTCATCCAATCCATTTTTCCTAGTTTTCATTTCTTTTCACCCATTCCACTTTTTACCCTTCTTCACCATTTTCATCCTTGTCCCCTCCCTTCCACTTTCCTTGCCCCTTTTCACATTTTTCATTATTTGTTCATCCATTCCATTTTCATCATCACCCTTCCAAATTGGTTTTCATCCCTTTTTCACCCACTCCATTTTTGTCCTTTCCCCATTCTCATATTTTTTTCATGCACTCCACTTAAATTGTTCCTTTCCACATTTTTCATCATTTTTTCATTCATTCCATTTTCCTCATGCCATCCTTTCCACATTTGTTTTCATCCTTTTCTCACCCACTCCACATTTGTCCTTTCGCCACCATTTCCATATTTTTCATCCAATTGTATTCCACTTTTGTCCATTTTCACAATTTTCATCATTTGTTCATCTACTCCATTTTTGTCCTTTCCACATTTTCATCTTCTTTCACCCCACCATTTTCATCCTTCTTTCATCCATTCCACTTTGTCCTTTTTCCATCAACCCCACAACTTCCATGCTTTCATCTTTTTCATATACTTCACTTTTGTCCCTTCTAAGCTTTCATCATTTTTCCACGCACTTCACTTTCCTCCTTTCACATGTTTTTCATTCACTCCATTTTTCTCCTTTTACACATTTTCATCTTTTTCATATGCTCCAATTTCATCCCTTTGCACAAATTATTCATTTTTTATCCATTCCACTTTTCATTTGATTCCACTTTTTCATCCTTTTTCATCCACTCCAATTTTCATCCCCTTTACCATTTCATTTTTAAAATCCATTAATCCACTTTTATCCTTTTAGCATTTTCATTATATTTTTGTCCATTCCACTTTGTCCCTTCTTTATTTTCATCTTTAAAAAAAATTAGTCCATTTTTGTCCCTTCCACATTTTAATCTTTTTTCATCCATTCCATTTTCATCCATTCCATATTTTCATTATTATTCTCATCCATTTTTTGATCTATGTCTCATCAAGTGGTGAAAGTCTTGAGTCCAATTCATCCTTTGTTTGGGTGGGCAAAATTGTTGGCTCCATAAATGGCCACGTCACTCATTATGTGAGATCCTAAATTAGAGGACCCAAATGAAGTCTTAAGTGATATGTCTCAAAATAATGTATCTTCAATGGTTCTAGGGTTTACATGATTTTATGTTTAGTTATGACATTTACAAGCAATCAACAAAAGACAAAGAGAGACATTGCATGCAACAAGGAATAGACATTTTGCAATTTGCATGATAATTTTGATACTTGTGAAAATCTTGTTTTTCAATTTTTTTTTGGATGGGCTATTGAATTTATATGTACCCATTGAACTCCAATTTTCCAAAACCCGAAGCTTTGCTTGGGTTTCAAGGTCTACATGAAAGAACTCAAGAAAGATACTTGTATGATATGTTGTTGCACAAGGAAGGGATTTTTCTTATTTTTGTGCCATCTATAACAAATAGGTAAAAAAGAAAAAAACATTAGTGGAATCTAGAAATATTGTGTGATGTCATCTTTCTAATGTTGATTTTTTTTCCAAGCCCTTACATTCTACCTAAACACATATATGACAAGTGGAATTTAGAAAAAGTTGAGATTTTTTTGGGAAGACTTGTGAGAGAGGAAGATCAAAGAACATAAGATGTTTGTGCAAGAAAGAAAGCATGGGCTATGGCTAGAATGTTGTTATTAACACAACATCTTCTTGCATAACAACAACAAAACATAAGGGAATTTGCAAAAAGATGATAAATTCAATCTAGGCTCAAAAAGGGGAGCAACAATTGAAGATTGTGTTCCTTTCATCATATTTACTACCTCTTTTTTTTCATTATCATCACATGAGAAGAAGTTTAGGTTTTGGAGTTTTGAGTAAGCATCAACATCACTTTAGTTTACAAAAAAAGGGTTTTTCTCTTCCCATTTTGTTTCACAACAAAAAGACAACAATTGAAAAAACACAATAAGGTTTTCTTTGTGATTAATTTTGCAAAACAACAAGGGGTGCAAACCAATCATAAGGATACACCATTCCATCACTCCCATTCTCAAAACTTCCACAACATCCATTTAAAACCAAGTTAGTGTTGATCTCCGATTTGTAAACAAAATTATTTACTTATGATGTCATTATGTATTCTTACAACATTGTGCAATATTGTGGAGATTTTGTGGAGTTTCTAAAATCTCATCCTAAACCAATCCATTAGATTTTTAGTCCAACTAAATTTTTTCATGGTCAATTAATGCATTGTAGTTTTATGTGGTTGTGGAAATTTTTCTACAATTTGAAAAATGGTGCATGCAATCTTGTGTGATTTATAGATATTTTTCTATGATTTAAAATCTATGGGTGCATGTAGTCTTATGTGATTTATAAAGATTTTTCTATGATTTTGAAAAATGATGTAGTCTTGTGTGATTTTGTATTCATATGATGTGACAACTTTGGGGTTGTAGAATTGTTGAAAGGGATTCATGATGAAATTGAATCTAGTTGATTGCCAACATGTGTTAGTAGTGGCATACTTGTTCACTTTACAATAATTACAAGGATGTGATAAGCTACCATGTGCACGTGAAGATTTTGGAACTATCTTTCAAATAACACCCCTCCCCCCCCCCTCCCACTGCTGCCGCCGCCTTCATCTTTGGTAATTTGTGTTTCTCTACAACAATGTGTTTCTTTTGTACACAATAATTGCAAATATTGAAAATATATAGATCTTGATTAACTTTGTGTAGGATTTATGTTTTGATGGGTTATTGTTGTGTGTGTGTTGAGGAATGGGGGTGTAAGTAAGTAGCAACGATGTATATAATGCAAAGAACATTATTGTGCAAATTATGTCAAAGTATTTTGAATTGCATCCTTTTTGTAATTTGAGGTGTTTTTAATTTTGTTTTAGATGAATATCCATGGATCTTTGGCATTTGACATTGAAAATCAAAGATAATTCATGCTTCAAGCAAACATAGTTTTTTTTTGCTATGACTTGATCAAACTTGGTGTTTGCATCAAATGAAACACATGGAAACCATATGAAGTGTTGTAATTATATAATATGTTAAAAAAATTTGGTCCTCCAAGAAAACTAAAAATACAACAATCTTCAATCTAGCCTAAGAGGTTGAGTGGGTTAATTACCATGAATAACATGAACAAGAAATGAAATAGATGAAGCAAATATATCTTGGTTAGTAACAAATGTGCCATGAAATTAAAAGGTTCAGATTGCAACAAAATGACATATTAATGGGTGCATTCATGGTTGGGGTACCACAACATGAACCATGACACCCATTTGTCTTATGTCTTAAATAATAAAGCAAGGACTTAACAAACTAAATGTTCTAAGATGCTAAACGATGAAATGGGGTATGTATGTTTAGGCTTTCAACCGATAAATGTTATTATGAATGATTCAAATCAATTGAACAAATTTTGAATGTCATGTTCAAGTATAAACAAAAAAGGAATGCACGACTACTTTGACATTTTAGAATGACATATTCTCATTTGGAGTGCCAGAACCCTATTAAAAACATCAAATAATGTCTTTTTTTTGCACCCATGTTTCCTATACTTCTTTCAAATCTTTGGATTGTAATTTTGTAATTAACAAAATTAATTTGATTGTCCTTATTAACGTATCTTTTTATGAAAAAATTCAAGATTCTAACATCAATTCCACAAAATTTGGTGATTTATCATAATATAAATTTATGCCATTAAGTATAACATATTTTATTTTATTTGTGGTTAAAATATGGAGTAATTTGAACAAATATTGCTAGTTTTGTTAACTCTTTTTCAATAAAACTTCGCAGTGAAACACAATTTTTGAGCTCTATCTTTCATGACATTTAAAAACATGTTTTAATAATTCAAATCACAAAAAAACACCACCATTTTAATTAAGACGTATGTGAATATTTAATGAATAAATAAATCTAATAAATTATTTTGTAAATTTAATGGTCATTCAAAGTAGTGTTTTGAGAGTGATTTTGGGGCAAGTCATTCCTTTTGTGTACCCCAACCATGAATGGACCCTAATGTCAAGCTCTACATGTTTTTGGCAACAAATTCATGAATTGTTTTATATTTTTTTGTAACTACCATGTACTACAAGGGATATTAGCTCATGTATTGATCTACAAATACAAATATGTTACAATAATGTGGGGCAATATGACTTGGGACCCTGTTATCTCCAAAAATTTCATTCATTGGTTTTATTTGGAGAATGCAATGGAGCTTGACAAGTGGTATGATGATAGGGGATATATTCATGCTTAATTACCACAAACATTGATGACATTTCTTTTAGACTTTACACATGTCAAATCATTAGGCCTAATTTTGGGTGTTTGTTTATAGAATTCATATTAAAACGGATAAGTATTTAAGTTTTTCATGTTGAACAAGAGTGTGTTGGAAACTTTGGGCTTCCTTTGCAAGGTTAGGAATTAATTTCTTGCATTGAAATTATAACCTTGTGTTTAGGCCCTTTGGTCCTCTTGCAAATGGTTATGAGTTTTAAATCCCAACATGTCTTTGCAAGATCTTACATCACATGTTTGGGTTGTATGGATTTCAAATTTTTAAAAATTCTATGATTTTTGGTGGTTTGGGCAAGGTTGAGCAACATTTAGAATAGGAACAAAACAAGGCAATGCCTAACTAGTAGGTACATTTTACTAGCACTAATAGTGTGCAAAACATGGATGTGTGATATTAATGACTTTGACATTTATTATTGATAAAAAAAATTCTTGGAAGGGTGAAATTGGTGTATGTCATAGAGAAAAATTACTAGATCGACTCGTTTTGCCTTATTTCATGGTTATTGAGATTGGTATGTTGCATCAATGCCCCAAACAAATAGGATGTATTGACATAAAAGATGCAAAAGATGCAAAAGATGAAGATATGTGTGTACACATTATTTTGCAAATCCCATGGGATTTTCCTATATGTGGAAATTTTTCAAAGTCTCTAAATTCTTATAAACATTGGTTTAATTATACAAATTGTTTCATTCGCAAGTATGGGTTTTCTAGGGTGTTCTTTTTTATTTCCATCTTTGTTTACTTGTGATTTTTTTCATGAAAAAATAAGTGATGAAATTTATTATAAACAAAGTTCAATGATATCCATCCAAGTAGGTATTTAATTTCCTAAATTTTAATTCCCAAGTCCTTTTAGTTAGCCTTACAAAACCTTGCAAACTTTTAATGAGTTATATATTATTGGGAAAAACATGTTTGGATAAGCATATAATGATGTAAACACTATAGTTTATGTTAATGAAACAAAAAAATGCTTAGAATGACAAATTTTTCTTTCCATATTTCATAAAATTTTTATACCATTTATTTTTTTTGAAAATGATTATAATAATTTAAAATGACAAGATAACCTATCATGTTTCAATAAACATTTAGATTTGTTTACAAAACGTGTTCAATAAATATGTTATAAGAAATGCCTTTATTTAACATAAAGTTCCCAAAAGCTTGTAACTAGTTTATGAAACCTTCAAAATACTATCCTTTCCTTTTAATATGAAATTTTTTTCAACATGATTTTAATTGTCATATAATTTATGAGCCTTTTATGAGATCATATGTTTCAATTTTTTTTGGATCATTTTTCTTCCATTAATTCTTATGATGATACAAGATATCATCTCATGGATATATATATATATATATATACACAAAATATGCTTAAAATTTTCATTAAATAAAAATTATGCACGTGCACACATTGAGTTTTGTTATAATGTACATGATTTTATTATCATTATTCACACATATATTTAATAATTAAATAATTTAAGAATTTACTTTAAAGTTAAAGTCTATATAATGAACCTTATACGAGATACATACCAATGCACATCATATATAAACATACAACATATTTCATTCCAATGATGAGAAATTTTAAAAAAATGGTATACATATGCATGGGAGATTTTTCATAATCCTTCATATTGTTCTCACTAGAAAATTGATTTTGTATAGTTCTTCCTATGGTAATTCCAAAAACAATTCATACCTACCTCATTCCCAAGCCTAACCACCTCACTTCATTTTTTCTAATAACTACTTCGTTTCCTACTAACTTTCGTTATACCTCACTCCTTTCCCTATGCATCAACATCGATTTGAAAAGTAAATTAATATGTGTTTTTCTTAAATTCTTTTTTCATGTCCTTGATATTTATATCAATTCAAAATAAATTTGATATTGACATAATCAAAATTGATAATCACTTGTGGTATGCAATAGCATGGAACCCAAGTTTTATATTTAAAGTTATCATGAATAAACATTTTTATGTTGACAAAAAATTTGTTGTACATCAATTTATACATCTAAAAGTATTCAGCACCAATCTCCTATCCCTTGAAATCAAAGGACACAAATTGCAAGTGGAAATGTTCCACATGTATGACAATTTATAACTATGGTTCATAACCCTTTGCAAATGACCAAGAAATGTTTAATTTAATCATGAGGATATGGGTGAAATCCAAAATTTCAAAATGTGTGTTCTCAAATATGTTTAACCCATTATTTTTGTTTTGTGATCTTCTTAAACATATTTATTTATGTAACTTGGAAATAAATAAAAATATGGTTCTAAAGCTTTTGTGTTTTTTTAAAATATCAATAATTAACAAAAGAAATGCACATTTTACATATTTAAATATAAGGAATTTTTTTTTTGAAAATTTTACATATTCAAATTTAGGGCAATTGATATATCATTGTCAAATAACATTTTTCAAATTAAAATATGTTAGTATGCAATGTGCATGTAAGAATTTGTTTATTGGTAATATAATAGAAAAAGCCACAAATTTGTTTTGGTTTCTCACATGTCAATTTCTTTTTTTTTGGTATACAATTAAAAATTATATAATGGATTTAAAAAGAAACTTTGTCATTTTTTTGGTATTATTTAATTTCAAAAATACACTGAAAGCTTGGGTCACCAAAATGCAAGGTGCAATTAAAAAGGTGAATGTTGTCCATGCTTCTTTTTCTTGGGGCCATGTCTTTTTTATCTATAATGGTTCATATACATATAATGATTAATTTTATTCTAAAAAATAGTCAAATAGGCAAGGGCTTGATTATTGTATAACCAAAATTCTCCATGTCTCACATGCACAAATTAATTTTGATACTATGCTATCAATTGTAACATTGTTTTTAAGAAAGTTTTTTACTAAGCAATAAGAATTGGTGATAGTGATGTGGAATTGTATAGTTGGATTTATTTTTACCTTTTCTCCTAAGCTTTTGAAATATGAAAGCTAGTCATGCACACAAAAAATATTTGTGAATACGTGTTCCATGTCAAATCATGGATTATAAATTACTAAGAATGGTTTGTTTATATTTTTAAATAATTGTTTTGATTATAAAAATGGTTTGTTTCCTCTTTGTTTCACTAAAAAATTATGTCACATTCTTTAAGTTTGAGTACATGAAACTTTTGCAAAATATAAATGATTATAGAATGAACCCTATTATATTGTTAAGATGGATATTTTTTCAACTTTTTTGCAAGGCATCATCTTCATTGTACCTAGGTAGCCTAGCTTAGGTATGTAAGCTATATACATTAATAAATGTGTAACTAAATAACTAGGCTATTTAATGTACTTAGTATAGGTAGCTTAAGTGTACATAGGTCTATACAGACTATTTATATACCTAGCTTACATACTTAAGTTACCTATTTATTTATATTTAGCCTACATAAGCTTATGTAATTTAAGTCTAGTATGTAAATGCTCTTGGTAGCGTATAGGTAGTTTATAAGGTACATACACTAAGTATGGTATGTAGGTGGTCTAAGTAGCCTAGGTATGTAAGCTAAAGTAGATTCCCTACATACCTAGGCCAAGTTAGTAGTTAATTATTTAGTTAGTTTTTTAAAGTACACTATTTATTGCATGTGTAACTAAATAATTAGGTACTAGTTCTATTGTAATTAATTCCTATGTTGAACTAATTTATTATATCTATCTACCTACCTCTTTACCTATCTACCTACCTAAAAATGTACCTATTTCTTTAATACCTATTTACATATATATCTACTATATTTAATTAACTACTTAAACATAATTTTGTATGAGATAAAAGGTTATAATGTTGTATAGGATATGGGAATGTTTATTCTTTTCAAAAGTTTATCTCATATTGTTTGTCATCTTTTCAAACTTGTAAACAATATAAATGGGTGCATTATAAGCACCCCAAAAATATATAAATATATAAAAAAAAATGTCATTTGGTATGACCTAATCTAAGCCCAACCTTAAAGATTAAATTTAAAATGAAATAGAATTTTCCCAGCTAGGTGCCATGCGGTTTAAGCCTAGCTTAAATGCCATGGGCCATAGGTTTATGCATAACTTATACTAGGAAAAATACCCCCCATTTGCAACTATGTTTTCAACTTCATTTCAACTACGAATTGAAGTTGAAAATGACAAATACAATTGCAAAATGTTTTTTTTACAATAATAACATTTTTTTGCAATTACATAGCAAAAACGTTAACAATGACAAGTTAAAAACGACACTATAGTTGAAAGCAATAGACATGTGTCCGCACCATGGACATTGATCAATTTAATTGTAAATTTACTTACCATTGGTTGAAGGTCATTTTTTACTATGATCCATGTATGAATGAACTTCATTCGTTTACATTGCATGCCATCATCAACTTACCATTATAGTCGAAGGTCAATTTCAACAGTTGGATGGGATCCATCCATTGACATTGCATGAGGTCATTAAACATATCATTGCAACTCAATTGGACAAAAGGTCAACCAATAATTAAGTGACACATGGCACATTCACATTCATAAATTAAATCACTTCAATATTAAACTAGGTTATGCCACATGGCTAGGCTTAAACATAAACACCTAAACTAGGTCTCAACATTAATACCTAGCCTAAACCTAGGTTAGGCCTACACATCGGCACCTAAGCCAGGTCTAAACATTGACACCTAAATTAGGCCTAGACACATGCCAATTAGGTTAGGTTATTTGACATTTAGCCTATGCTAAGACCCAATAACTTATGTGACCTTTAGTCTACACCTAGACCTAAATCATATGACACTTAGTTTATGTTTAGACCTAAGCCATGTGACATTTAACTAGAAATTTTTTATTTCATTTTGGGTCGAACCTTTTCAATTGGTTCATCCCAAATGCTTATTATATTTTCATATTTTGTTTGTTTTTCCAACATTTCTAACGCTTTTCCTTTTTTTTTTCACCAACCCACCTACCTCACAAAATTGAAACAAAAAAACCTAAATAATAGGCCCTATTATTTATTATATATATATATAGATTGCATGTTTGTTTTAAACTCACCCATCTTACATAATTAGTCAAATGTTTTTTTTCCTTCAATAAACAAAACTATGATTGCCAAAGTTTCTTTTCAAAGGGTTAGAGATAAAATACTTAAGTTGCAATTAGACTTGGTGATAATTGCATGTTAAGTCAAAGTTAAGAGATCCAATTTTTGTCATAGATTCACACCAAAAATGGTAGCTAACACCAAAACTTATGTGGCATCTAATGTGGCACCCAAATGTTACCCGGATGGTAGCGTAATGGTAACTTGATGGTAACTTTCAAAAAAATCTTCAAATTTGCTTAATTTTGCCCTAACATCACAATGTTATGTAGCACCCCCAAAAGAGGTGCTTTACCTTAGTGTTTTGAAGCTCCAAATTCGCTCGCTACAAAAAGTATTTGTTCCACATGTTCACACGGGTTCCCAACTATGTTCCCTAGGTTCCTTACCAAGAGCCCATTGATTGTCACCCGCAAAATTCTAAACAAAATTCAATAAATTTTTTTGCCAAATTTATCACATCCAAATGTAATGGTAATAGGGTTATAGAGGGAGCAACTATGGTCTCATTAATCCATTTGAATTTTTAATGCTTTCCCATCTCCAAAGCAACATTTGAAAACCTTGGGGCCATATAACAATATGGCTTCAAACAAGAAGTCATGAGATACACACTTTTAGCACCCATTTTTGAAAAGGCAATATCTCTTTGGTTTGGTTTATATTCTTTGATTATAAACAAGTTCAAGAAAATAATACATTAATACCCAATACCCTATAATTTCACAACTAACTAATCCCACTCTAAAATGGGGGTAGTACTTTGGGTAGGCTTTCCTTTTGTTGTAGAAGTGAATCCAAAAGGAGTTACTTGTACTAGTGTTTCCATTCCAATACTATGCCACAAATTAATCCCGGAAGGTTGCTCTTGGAATGTGAATTTAGTAGGTGTGATTTTCTTTTGGGAAAAAATTTCACATCTTGACCAAAAATAAAATAAAGATCAATGCTAATCACTGTTCTTTTTGTGCTAAATTATGTCAAATGTGAAAAATTGCAATATTATCATTTTATGGAAAAAAAATTGCTAAATTTTGAAAAAAAACCCATTTTTTTGGGAATTTTTTTTCATCACATTTGAACTTTGTTTTTAGTTTGGTAACAGTTTTAAACTAGTTCTTTTATTGTTTAAACAGATTTAACTTGTTGCCATTTAATGTTAAATCCATTTTGGCAATTGATGCTAGCCAAAATTCCAATATTTGAAATTTGCAAAAAAAAATTCATTTTGTTTGATGCAAAGGCCTTTTTGAGGGAAAAATGGCCCAAAAAAAAATATTGCAACAAAATCTTTTAATTTCTTATAACTGATGCAATTGCTTGATAGTTGATGTAGATTTATATTCCACCTTTTTGTTTAAGTCTAGCAAAATGATTTTATTTGATAAAATTTCAAATATGTTTATTAAGTTTAAGTCTTTGTAAAATTTACATATATAATTTTTAAAAAGTTTGCACTGTTAAACCTATAAAGGTTAGCATTGATTCTTTTTAAATGCTATAATTTGTATTTTTATAAGTTTTATAAGATTGAAAAAAAAAATGTTCAAAATTAAGATTATAGTTAAGATTTCATGGGGATTTCTTATATTATGTGATTTATCAATAATGTAATCAGTATTTCTTTCTATATATATATATAGAAAATACAAGAAATTTTTTGTCATAGATATATATAATGTTTTTACAGAATTCACTGATTTTCTAAATTGATCAAATTTCCCATTTTGTGGTTGTGATGTTAATATCCAATCAAAAATCCTTTTTTGGGGGCTTGAGAGATGTATATTCATATGGAAAAACTTGTTGATGATATGTTTTGGAGATAAAATAGTAACAAAATTATTATACACAATTTTTGTTCGGGGGATTTTTAATATTAATTTGCTTGGTCCATGCTTCCAAAACTACTCATTTAAGGAAAATAAAATGGAAGGGGGCCAAACAAGTATCCTTTCGTATAATGTACCTACAATTGAAATATTTATTTTCAAAATGCATTTTAAAAATAAAATAGAAAAAGTTATTTCTTTTTGAAAATTTATGCATTGATTAGAACATAGAAGCATGCCTTTGAGTTTTTTTGCTTTCTAATTGTCACAAATATAATTGCTCAAAGTTGTCACATGATGAAGAATTCTTTTTTGAAATCACCATATTTAGACAATACATTCTATCATGTCATCAAAATATAGTGGGATTCTTAAACTTTTCTATTTTCCTCTCCTCTAGAATCTAACCTTTAGCCAACTTTGGCTAAATCCTCTTGTGGATGATCACCAACATAATTATCTCACATACTTACACCCTACCAATCACAAACTTGCCTCCGTGTCTATGTTTTTATAACATTTTAACAATGTGTTCAAAATTAAGTGTTAATTAAGTATTAATAAACTATTAACATAATATTGTCATGACATTATAACATAATGTTTAGTGATCACAATGTGTTACAATGCAATCACAACATCATATCGACGATTGTATTAATATTTAATCAATACTTAATCGTGTTAACACATTGCTAAAAGTGTTGTAAAATCACTAAACCTTGTAAGGGGCAAGTTTGTGACACAACGGTTGTGACTGCAGTCTCTCTCATAATTGACTCGATTGTTAAATTCTCAATTTAGCAAACTGATTTTGATGGAGAGGATGTGCTCATCTAGTCTTCTGTCACTAGTTCCTTTCTCAGGCACTTGTCATAAGACCGAGTCTCACAATGCCCGGTAAGCTCATGGATCTTGTCAGCAGAGGTTTTAGAGATGATGGTCCACAGTGAAAAGAAAAGATGTAATTAGGTCTGATGATTCATCTAGCATTCTATTGGATTGATAGATGTACAAATGTGCTTGATACCAATCATTTAGGTCAAAGCCTTTTGTAGTATCTGTGCCATTTGTGGTATCAAGGGAGAGACAAAGCATACCACCATTGGAAGAGAGAGAGAAATAACCCTCTGCACTGACCCAAGAATTTCAAGAGTTTCTTGAAAATGAAGGACTCCTTGTTTGATGAATCCAGCAAAAAAGGTGGTCCACTTCACATCCTTCAAAGGAATTTGATTCATTTTTGCAGTTGATGGGCTTATTGGATTGCTAACTTTTCACAGCAAAACTGACAGCTTCAGCAGCTTGGTGCTCATGTATTCAGAGTTGGTTGATGGGTTACAAGCCTGGACACCTTCACATCATTGGATGCTCTCCCAGGTCAGTAGGTTTAATCAGAGTGATATTCTTCATTTGCAATCTACTAGAATTTGTGTGATAATGACCAGAAGTACTTAGTATGTGCACAATCAACATTAAGAAGCAGAGCATCCCCATATATCAACAAAGAGTTTTATTTGGTACCAGAAGAACAGGAGAGATAGCAGAGAGAATTGAGAGATTTGTGATCAAGAATAGAGGAGCACTGCATTGTGCCTGAATTCAAATGCAAAAAGAATCATACCTCGTCATACATATGCACTCTGGGTTACAGGTTTATGTTGAATACCATTAGGTTGTTGAGTGAACATGACGAATGACAGTGGAGAAGAGCGCAAAGGTGGTCCCGGTTAGTGGGCGACTATAGCATTTTCCTTGGAACCAAGCAGAGCTTGTAATCTTCAAAATAGCTGACAATACGTTCTGCATGATGGATCTTTGCTCTTTTTCAGACCTCACAGCAGCAACAAGAGTCAAATTGTGAGCCAGAATCCTCCTTCATGCTGACAGAAAGCCTTAGGTTGGTGGGATGTGCAGGATGATGAGAAAGACAAAGACCCAACAAAGAATGAGCCACATTCGTTCACAAATGTGCATGGAGGAGATGTAGATTAGCCTGAACTGCTGCCGAGGAAAGAAAAAGATGCTCAAAACAGAGGGAAGCAGAGTGGCTCAAATTTGCTAGCATACAACAACTGCTTTGTTCTCTTTCAGAATCCAAACTTTTGGAATGTTGAGAGGATTTAAGAAGGTAAAACATTGCGGCTCTGACAGTTGAACACCAGGAGAAACAAGAAAATTTTATTGGAGGCAGAACTGCAAGAGCAAACAGCACAAACCCCTTACTGACTGATTGCTACTTCAACAACAAGATGGGGGACAGTGGGAAGTATGTAGTGGAAGTAATGAACAACAGTTAGGATGTCAACTGCAGCTACCCTTTCAGTCAGAGGTCTTGAGTTACAAAGTATTTCTCAAGTCCGGAATGATCATCAATCTGGAAACCTGAGGCACCTTCAGAAACAAAATTGTCAAGTTCTTCAAATAGGTCACAAAATAGTTGATTACAATGCCTACTTGCTGCTATCCAACATGTACCATCATCATCTTTTTCTGCCTGCCTGCCTGCCTGCAGCAGCTGAAGATGAGCTGCAGGAATGATGGGGGGCTAATCATCATCAAAGTCAAGCTCCAGTTTCTCTCCCCTACTTGTGACGAGACTGAAGATGAAGGGAGCCGCTCGGATGGCGCATATCCACAACCCTAATATAGTAAGGTGTTGCTTCAGCGTTTTATGCGCCTCGGCTTTGTCCGGACGACGAGGCAGTCCTCCTAGAAACATGGTGCTCTACCTTCGTTCCTTAACTTTTTCTCAACAATTTTTTTATCTCAGATTGTTGCAACTCCTTTGCAACACTCGATTGCAACTCCTTCACCACACTGATTTTTTTTTTTTCGTTTCTTCTTCTCAGATCCACCGATTGAATAGCTATGTGTCCGCTGAAATACGACAGCGAAGATGTCGAGAGTCGGAACATCCACCAGCCAAAATACGACAGCACAGCACAAGGCTTCGACAGTTGGAACACCAACCAGCCAATCTGCGATTCCACAAGGAACCTTTCAGTTGGCTTAAACCATCCCTTTCCAACATACAAAACATCGCAATCTTTGCAGTTAAGGAGACATGAAGAAAATCCACTCACCAGATGGACTTCTTCGCCTCCTTCGCCTTCCAGTAGCGGTCGAAATTCCACCAAAAAGCCAAAGCAATCGCAGAAAGGCCTCCAGTAGCAGGTTTTGTGCTACGCGCAACGGTGTAGAGCAACGCAGCCGTGAGCGTCAAACCCTAATTCCAGATCCCCATATCGACATCTTGGTACGACGTCCCGTCTTCTAAATATCTTGAGACTTGGTTATTTACCAGCCCGGTAAATTGAAATGATTGATCTATTTACCCAATTACCTATTCTCTAAGTTACAGCATCTCCACCCCCACCCCTTTTACTTGGTCCTTTTCTAGTGGTTATCACATCTAACATAATGTGTTAATTGTTTCCCATGCACCAGCCTTTTTTTTTGGTGTGAAATTTTACACTCTTACCAAATTTTTGAATTTTTTTTTTGTTGGAAATGATGTTTTGAACCAAATTTTAAAAAGTAAAATTCAAATTTTTTAAAAAAATCACTAGGTTTCCAGACATGGGTTTAAGTTAGGTAGCCAAGTTAAGTGTGTTTATATAAGAAACAACATATTTTGAATGATCCCAAACATGAACATGAATAGACTAACAAACTCATACTAGCTTGTATGAGATATGCTTGAATATTCACATTGCAACAATGTTGGTTAGTTATTGACAAATTAGTTATCTATCAACATGGGTTCAAGGCCATCACTTATTTTTCTTTTTGTGATGGAGCCAAAGTGACAAGCATCTCAAAATGAATTTCACATTAAATGACTATACACACTTGTAAAAACTATAGATGATGAAAACAATAATCATTTGAGAGAAGACAAGTTGTGATTAAAAAAAAGGGGAAAAACTAGTCATCCAATTTATTAACATAAAGCCATGATTTTCAAAACGTTTACTAAACTTGACATGTACATACTTAAGAATACAAAAAAATTTCACACACACACACAATATATATATCTACTTCTATAATATCCTTGGGTGGTCGTCCTTTCCATCCCTCCGTCCCGTCGTTCATCTCGCCATCCATCCATCCCTCCATCCATCCCTCCATCCAAGGCAAAGAGGGGGAGGGTGCGGGCCCTTCTTAAATTGCAAAACTCCACTGTTTCAGGGAATTGCCCATTCTGCCTTATTTATTCCATCCATTCGTCCTCTGGAACTCTCATCTGCCCACCCAGAAGATGACTCACCACCACCACCACTCCTGGACCCATACCGCCCCCCTCCTTTGCCTGGGTCACCAGAAGAAGCTCCATCAGTGGTCTGCGTGTAAAAACCGGCATGAACTTCCACGATGGCACTTTCCCTGAGAGTAATCAAGGCATGCAGGTGGTGCACCCCCACCACCTGTCTCTCCCCGTCCTCCCCTCCTTCCTCCCCCCCGTTCTTGAAACTTGTTATCACCACCCCAACTGCTCTTGGCACCTGCTCTAGAATCCCGTGGGGGAGGTGATGGATTGTAGCTTCGGTGTCACCTTAAAGAGTGACTACATTAAGAGACCAACACAAAAAGAGAAAATGCACCATCACTAAATCTGGATTGAGCAAAATTCTCACTGTTGTGCAAGGCTCCTACTGAGAGTCTAAGCTTGATTTTCAGGGTGTTTTTGCTCAAAGCACAAACCTGTATGATTGGCGACGCTGGTGCCTCAGAGGTGGGGATCGACTACAACTGTGTCATTGCCATCGATTCTCTCCAGGAGACCGGCTTCGATTGTGACTCCAGCTTGGGCTTCTCCTTTGTCTCTTACGATAATAGGCATCCTCTTCTTCACTATCACTTGACTCAGGCCTTTTCAGCCTCCCAAACTCATCTATTGTTGGAGGTTCTTGCTCAAGCACCAAGGAGCTCTGACCAGGTTTGCTCCCAGATCCTTAAACATCTTCCACAAACTCCACATTCTTTGCAATGCATAAACTTTGCCTCAACTTTACATCTGTAGGCTGAAGTAGTGGAGTGATAGTCAGAGGACTTGAGAGCCTTGTTGATTTAACATCTGGAATCCCCTCAGGGTTTGCAGTGTGCAGAAGAAGATTATGGGCTTCTTCAAAGGCCTGCTGCTGACACAAAAATGATGTAGCTTTTCGCTTCTTTGAAGTTGAAGTAGTTGGAGGCAATCCCTTGCTTGAAAGGTCACTTGAGCTGGCAGCATAGCCCACCCAGTCTTTAAGGGAGAACGCTTGCCGACCAGCTGAGAGACCATTACTATCTGATGTCTTCTGCTGGACATTTTGAGCAGGACTTGAAGGGGATTTTGGTTCAATGTCATTGGCCTGAACAGCCTTCAGATGCAAATTATCATGATTGCTGCACAAAATAGTCTCCAAATGAACAGGATGTTGAATGTTTTCTGACATGGAGATCCCACAATCTCTTTGAGGGGAGGCAATAGCATGAGCTATCTAGGAGATAGCAAAACAGTCCTTCAAGATCAAAGGACCCACAATCACCATTGCTACATTCACTCCATCTGAGACCGACAAAGTGGAGACTCTGACGGAATCCTTAACATTACTAAACTTTGATAGAACTTCCACAACCTGCTTTGAGGATGTGAACATCACTACTTCCTGAATCTCCTTCCTACCATTGGCAGAAGCAGAATCCTCTCTGCCACAACACTTTGATAAGCTATTTCGAGCCATCCCATTCACAAGTTGCAGAGCTTGGGTTCTCACTTCCCTGTGTTCATTTGAAGCTAATCTCTCAGAATCTTTGGATAGTTGAGGTTCTTGACATCCTTTATTCAGACATCTTTAGCTACCAAAAGAACCAACACAAGTATGCCTATTTACAACACTGACAAGATCAAAATTTGGAGAGTCAACTTTAAATTGAAGGCTGAGTGATCTCATAGCTTTGATAAGCCGATATACACGAACATGGACATCAAGCTTAGAGCTCCCCACAGATTGAGAATGAGTTTCCAAGGATCTCCAGCAGCTCTTGAATACTTATGGCCCCTTTAAGGAAACTGGCAGCATGAGCTCAGGAGATGCAAAAAGGACAAAGCCTTGCAGTTCCTGATCCTCCCAAAGGATCACATGTGGGCTCTTACTATGATCCTCATTAAGCTCTTGGATACTGCCTTTAACATTTCCATCAGCATCGATCTGTTTCAAACATCTTGATAAAAGCACACATGCCTCTTTCCAGAAAGAGCATTGGACCTTATCCGTGTCTTCATCCACTATGATTTGAGCAATGATCTATAGCTAGGTCTAAACTAGTTCAACAAGATGCGGGGGATCAAGGCTATGGCAGTAGGTGTAGGTCTTGGGGCCGCACTAACAACAATGATGTTAGTACCCCATGCATTAGCTGCCAAGGAAATGGCAACTCTTGTTGCTGATAGTGATTCAAGGGGCTTGGTTCTGTTGGGTATAACAAGTGTGCAAAAAAGAAACCCGAAAACAAAGTTCAAGCTGTTTTTCCAAAGTTGCAATTTTGATTATTTTATCACTTTTTTTTAGAATTGAACATTTTGAAGTTTTAAACAAGGTTTGTTTCTCTTAATTAATGGAGGCAGAAGATGATGATCAATATGCATATGTGCTCCTGTAGTATTGTAATTTGCCAAAAGCTACAAACTAATTTTAAAAAACTAAAAATTGTTGAAAAAAAAAAGAGAAACAAAAAGAAGTAATCTTTTTGAATTGCGTTGCCATTGTTGCTTTGAGCACACAACCACAAAGCACGATCAAGCCAGCAAAAGAGAGAGCGTGTGTAATAGATAATTTTTGGAGCTCAGATTTGGTCTTTCATTTGGATTCGGTCCCTCCTTCACTATGGAAGTGCGTTCTTGGTTTTGATGTTGGTAGCTTTGAATAGGAGCGTGGGTGTATGGTCATGTGACGAGAAATGATGAATATGAGAGATAACAAGAGAGAAGAAAGAGAAACATAAGAGAGATGGGGACAGAAAGAAACAAGAAGACAATGGAAAAGAAACAATAGAATATACTACCTGGCTGACTCAATGAGCTCAGAGAGCTATGATTATGACACACAATACAACACACTTGTAGATAGTAAAATAAGATTGGAGAGAGAAAGAATGTGTGTGTGTGGGTATGGGATGTTTTTATTAAACTTCAATTGGGAACGGGGAACAGGAAAACATCCTGATCGAGGAGGTGTTTGAGCAGCTGAGATGTACAAAGGAAGGTCTCACCACAAATGAAGGAAACAACCGCCTTGCCATCTTTGGCTCCAACAAGCTTGAGGAAAAAGTGGTACAATCTATGAATTCTTCCTACCTTTGCCACTTCAACTTTTGTTTTATTTCCAGAGGGATATCTGGGCATATAGAAGAAGCTTCAAGGAGATGATCCAAGATGTCAAGATTTCTCCTTAGTAATTTCACCACTTCATTGCATAATTTCTAACTTCAAATTCAGGAAATTTTGGGGGTAACAGATAATCCCCAAACGGTTTGTGCTATGATGCCATCCTTAAACAGTGGGTTTTGTTTGAAAAGATTCTTAGAAACTTCAAAATCTTTGCCTTGGTCAATTTTATTTCAAAGTGGTAGAATCATAATATCTCCATTAACCCAATTGCAGAACCATTGAAGTTGAGGGACATCAATTGTTGGTTGTACACCAACTTCCCATGAGTGTAATTAGAGTGACATCTTTATTCTTTTATTTTTCTTCTGCAGATTTGCTATCTTTTTCCCTTCATGCTTTGATTATTTGGGAATTTTTTCTGATACATAGTTTGGATCAGGCTTCTGTGCTGAGATTTTTGTGACTCTTCTTCATGCTTTTATGCAGGAAAACAAGTTCCTCAAGTTTCTGGGTTTCATGTGGAACCCATGTCATGGGTTATGGAAGTTGCCGCACTGATGGCTATGCTGTTGGCCAATGGACAAGTATGGTGATCTATCTTTTTTATTTGGTTCCTGTTTTAATGTTATCATTGGTTTTGTTTGTGTTTTCTCCTGTCTTCTTCATTTTTGGCTTTGATTACAGTTTTGTGCGAAATACATATCCAAGGCCAGCCACCAGATTGGGAGGATTTTCTGGGGATCCTATTCTTGTTGATTGTGAACTCTACTATAAGATTCATTGAGGAGAACAATGCTAGCAATGCAGCAGCTGCCCTCATGGCTCATCGTGCACCAAAGACCAAGGTCTGTCTTCAACACCTG